>Ga0049116_10000288_pt1 | contig 11391 bp, 9 predicted proteins | sample WorMetvacBELIZE2_FD_55049 | JGI IMG/M metagenome (GOLD analysis project Ga0049116, IMG submission 55049) | Marine gutless worms symbiont microbial communities from Max Planck institute for Marine Microbiology, Germany - Olavius vacuus BELIZE.2 | ecosystem: Host-associated > Annelida > Digestive...
AATCCTATAACGAAGACAGGCCTCATGAATCATTGGGCGGATTGTCGCCAGAGAGGTTTGCTAGACAACGGGCACAACTGCTAGCAAATAATGAAAACATTGATAAGTGAAAGGGTTACAATTTTTGCTATATTGCATCAAGCTCGTTCGTTCGCCAGCTTTTGTAGGCGCTCGCTCACGAGCTTTCAACCTTTTTTGATACGCCTTGTAAAAGTTCCTTGCAAAATTAAATGCCCATCACCACTCCGAGAGCAGATTCTACTTACAAGTGGTCTTGGTAAATGGGAGGCTTACAAAGGGTCCAAAATTTGCAATCATTATAAGATTTTTATTTCGAACGAGTTAAATGCATTTCTTTCTCTTTTATTTCTACTGTGTTGCACGGTTCTGTAGTCGACGATGAACTCTGTGAGAAATTATACAATAGTCTTTCATAAAATATTCATTACAAATGATTTGGATCTATTTCCTCTTTTTCTATTTTCGCTGTATTACACAGCTTGATAGTCAACAACGAACTCCAAGAGAAGTTATGCAACAGTCTTATCATGTTCCTCAATAAGATTCCGTTTGTCTCGAACGTACTTCTTTTTTTACATTGTTCCAATTAAGGAAGTTAGAAGACCTGCCACTGCTCATGTAGGCATCCCCACGCGCATATTTCAAAATGGTCTCACCCAGACCTTCGGAATCTCTATTCAAACTTTGAGGTAAGCGACTTAGAATGGCTACCCATGGGTGTGAGTCATAAAGCAAACCTTGACGGCTAAATTTATCCAACATGGCGTGAACTAACCTTGCATCTCTTTCGTTCAACGGATTGGGCAAGTGATCCACAAAGACTTGACAGGTCTTCTCCGAGTGAGGAACCATCCGTAAAACAACCTTCATCCAATCTACATCCTCCCCACTCAATGGCTGGGGCAATCGATTCATGATCACCTCAGACAATTCTTTATGCAGAGGGCTCCCATGCTTTAAGGAACAATGTAGCCCTTGTATCACGTGTAAAACCGCGCTATGATTTCTTAGAGGGTTTGGCAGACGATTCACTATGTCAAACCACAACTCCCTTTTCAGAGCAGAGTCCTTACAATGATCAATTCCAAATTTCAATGAGGAGAACAAATTACTGATACCTTGAAGCTGAAACCAGCGTTCATGACCTTCCCATTGGGAAGGTAAAAAGCTTAATATCCCGTTCCACAACTCCCTCCTTAGAGCATGGTTCGGGCAGTCATTAATTCTTTCAAGAAGTTTTTCCAGAGCTAAGCCACCATAAAACGGAGTCATCTCTGAAAGATGGGGGGACAGACGATACAAAATGTCTCTCAGGAATTCCCCAAATATGGGCTTTGTCGAGCAGAAACAGGGAAAGCTCCAACCCGATTTCGGAGGTCGAGGTGCACGATCTAAGATAGCTCCCCACAACATCCATCGCAAATCTGCATCCCGGCAACCATTTACTTCCCCCAAAACAAAAAGCCAATCTTCGCCCTTTTCACTCAGCCTTTTAGGTAGGACAGAACACATTTGCTCTACGATCTCCTCTCGCTCCCGTTGAGTTAAACCCCACCTAACGTGGGACAAAATAGACGAGACCTCTTCGCGAGCCAGGCCATCTTGAAGCATCTGAAATGTAGGATGAATAGAATCCAGGCTTGCTGGAACAGCAGAAGAAACTAACATTTTGAACTCTCTTTTTTTTGAACTCTCTTTTTTTTGAACTCTCTTTTTTTTGAACTCTCTTTTTTTTGAACTCTCTTTTTTTTGAACTCTCTTTTTTTATGAACTCTCTTTTTTTATGAACTCCTGTAAGCCGCCAGTCTAAACTTTTCAAAAAATTTTTTCAAGAAATCAGGCAATTTTGAGAACGTTTTTGGAAAAAAATCTGTGCAAAGACCATTGCCTAACTCCCTTCAGAACGTGTCGCAAAACCGTTGCATAACCCCCGATTAGTCAACTTGACATGAAAAACCATGGAGGCCCGAGAGAACCATTCAAAATTTGTATTCATTACAAGATTTTCATTAAGAATGGCTTAGACACGTTCTCCTCTTTTCTATTTCTGTTGTGTTGTGCAACTCGGTGGTCAACGACATGCTCTTAAAGAAGGTGATGCACACGATCTTAGCTGGAAAAAATTAGTACAAGAGAATTTTTCGAAAAACGAAAAGAAAGTTGATTTCTGATGTTCGTTTTCTATTCTTCAATTTGTAATATCGACATAAAGGCGGACTGAGGAATGCTGACCTTTCCAAACTGTTTCATCTTTTTCTTTCCCTTTTTCTGTTTATCCCACAATTTCCTCTTTCTAGTGATATCTCCCCCATAACACTTTGCTGTCACCTGTTTAGAAAGAGCCGATAATGTTTCCCGAGCAATGACTTTCCCCCCAATTACAGCTTGAATGGGCACTTTGAATTGTTGTCTGGGGAGGACCTCCTTCAACTTTGTACAGATCCACCTGCCTTTAGCCTCTGCTTTAGATCGATGGGTTAAACAAGATAGAGGTTCGACGGTTTCTTCATTAAGTTTAATTTCAAGTTTAATAATCTCTGAAGGTTTATATTGATCAAATTCATAGTCAAAGGAACCATAGCCTGATGTTAAAGACTTTAACTTATCATGAAAATCGGTAATCACTTCGTTCATAGGAAACTGAAAAGTCAGTAGCAAACATTGCCGGCTAATCGATTCCATATTTGATAGAAAACCTCTTTTTTCTGTCCCCAAACCCATAATCGCCCCCAAGTACTCTTGAGGAGTCATAATATGAGCGATTACCCAAGGCTCCTCTATAGATTTAATCAACGAAGGATCTGGATAGTGAGCAGGATTATCTATCTCCTTGCTTTCTCCATTACAAAAAAAGACTTTGTAGACCACGCTGGGAAGTGTGGTCATAATTTCTAACCCAAATTCTCTACGCAACCGTTCAAATGTAATCTCAAGATGAAGAAGACCTAGAAATCCACACCGAAATCCAGACCCCAGGGCTAAGCTACTTTCCTGTTCGATATGAAGAGAAGAGTCATTAAGCTGCAAACGCACAAGTGCCGCTCTCACTGTCTTAAAATCGTCTGAATCTATTGGGTACAAACCGGCATAGACAGAGGGTTGAATAGACTTAAACCCCGGAAGAGGGACGGGAGCAGCACGCGCAAGGGTAGTAAGCGTATCCCCTACTTTAACGTCGGCAATATTCTTGATGTTGGCAGTGATATACCCCACTTCTCCTGGAGATAATCGATCCACAGGTTCTCTATCCGGAGAAAAAATACCCACCTCTGTGATAGAAAAATCTTTCTCTGTCGCTAAAAACCGGATGGATGAATGTTTGGCAAGTTCTCCACTCATCATCCTAACATGGACCATCACTCCTCTATATGGGTCATAACATGAATCAAAAACCAAAGCACGCACTAGTGAATCTTTCGGCTCCTGAGGTGGGGGAATATCAATAATAATAGCCTCTAAAATATCCACAATGCCGATCCCCGTTTTAGCAGAACATGTTAAAATGTGATTGGGCTCGATATGAAAAAGTGTCACGATCTGCTGACGCACACCTTCCACATCTGCTGCAGGAAGATCCACTTTATTGATCACAGGGATGATTTCCAATCCCCTCTCCTTGGCCAAATGAAAGTTAGCCAGCGTCTGTGCCTGAACACCTTGTGCTGCGTCGACGAGGAGCAGGGCCCCCTCACAAGCCGACAAGGATCGAGACACTTCGTAAGAAAAGTCGACATGCCCAGGGGTATCAATGAAATTGAATCGATACACCGCTCCATCTTGCGAATGGTAGTACATTGTCACCGGATGCGCTTTGATCGTGATCCCCCTTTCTCTCTCCAATTCCATGTCATCCAAAAGTTGCTCTTGCATTTTGTGGGCAGAAACCGTATCGGTGATTTCTAGTAAACGGTCAGAAAAAGTGGATTTGCCATGATTAATGTGAGCAATAATAGAAAAATTGCGTATCTGTTTATGAGAAGAGGTGGCCATATTTGGGTTATACCGGTAAAAAGTCAGAAAGTCACTTACTCTTTACGCCGGATCATACAGGTATCAATGTCATGTGTAAAGGTATTCGATAAGAAGAAAGGGGACAAAAAAAGCCTCACTGGAGAGTCCTAAATTCATATTCCTGAAATGAGTTCGATGACATTGCTTACAAAGTGTCTAACTTAAGATAGAATGGCTAATCTATCCACAAGTTGCGATGGTATCGTATAAACATTTCGTGAAAATAAACCATGTTTAAATTTATGAAATGATTTTTTGGATGGGAATCAAAGTCATTTTTTATCTCTCGAAGAACATATGGACCCACCCTCCTGCCGCAATATGAGCATTTAGAAACGCAAAATCAAAATTGGGTGACATCTGGAGAAATTTCCAGTAGATCAGTCACCTGGTAATACTCAATAGAAACAGAGATATCTTCGAAAATTGTACCAAGGTCTGACCAAATCTCCGGATGAAGATCGATATGTTCAGCCACCTCATCCGTGGGATAAAGCTCGCGATTATGACCACAATGACCGGGCCATTCCCCTGAACACATGTACTGTGCAGCCATTCTGCAGGATCTTCTGAGGGGATAAAGTGTTAAGATTAAGTTGCGAAAATTAGACATTTTGAATAGCCTCTTTTGAGTCGGGTGGCGGGTATGCGTCCCCGTTTTTTGCTGGGGGAGGGTGGTGACTTCAGAACGGGAAGAAGCGTGTGACGGTTAGGAGCCCCTTTGTCTTAAGGTAGAGGAAATGAAGAAATGAAACGGGTTGTGTTGTGGTTCATGCTATGTGTGGTAGCTATTCTCCCGATGACGGGATTTGGAGTAACAGAAAAGGGGTTATTTCAAACGGAGGAAGTAGAAGAAGGGGACCTTCTTACAGAAAGAGAAGAGGGTGGTCTTGCTCCCTTTCGTCGTGTCAAGGAGATCGCAAAAAAAGTGTGGAGCGGAGGAAGTAGAAAGGAAAAAGAGCAAGAAAATGTAAAGGTTTGTGACGCTTGGATTCAGGCGGAAAAGAGACAACCAGATGATGTTCTACTGAAACTGACTGGACATCTGTTTCAGGAACTTTATTACGCTGCTGAAAGGAGAAAGGTTTCTGTCCCCTGCCTCGGAATGATAGCGGATTTTGGAGAGAAAACTCTTCGCATGTTTCAACGCACAATGTATGGAGAAGATGTTGTGTGCGAGTGGGATATGACACAGGCCCATGGAAAGGCGACATTTGGGGACGTGTGCGACCTCAATTCGCTCTTAGCATTCTCTCTGGCTTCGCTGAGTTCTCTCCAGGAGGGGGATAAAAGGGTGTGGCAACGGAGTGGACTCTACGCTCCCCAACCTAAAGCAAAATTAAAGGAGGATCGAAGACAACAGGAGATCGTTCAAGAACAGTATTTGTGTGCACACCATCAAATCACGTGGGAAGGAAAGGAGGATGTCCTTTGTCTGTTGCGTGTCACTCTTTCTATCGAGTCAACAAAAGTCAAGTTAAAGTTTGAAGCAAAACAGATTAAATGTAGCGATCAAGCGAAGAGTAAACCAAAACAGCAAAAATTGTGTGGCCGTTTGTGTGAGTTGAGTCGAATAGCTTCTCAGAGTGAGTGGCAACCAAGCGAGAAAGGGAGAAATGTACGTCAGCTGACCGAGTTTTTTCTTTCATCCCCAAAAGAGTGTCAAGATTTGTATGTGGGTCAAGCATGGGAATCCGTTTTTCAAAAACCAACGATGCCCTGTAGGTCGGAAGAGATTGCCAAAGTGAATCCGGACGAAAAGAAGAAATTTGATTCCGAATTTGCAGGGGAATTGTTCAGCAAAGTGATCAGGTTTTATACCAAGAAACTTGCGAAAAACAAAGGGCATTACCCTTTCGCCTTCATAGGCTCTCGAGAGAGTCATGGGGGTACAAGTCAGTGCATCATGTTGGGCACAGGCTTGTTAGATGGAGAAGATGGTCTATGTGTTTCTCATCTGTCCTCTGAAAAAGATTGGGTAGTAGATGTGTCCGTTGTCCCTCATGAGGAAGACCCTCTAAACGAGATGAAGAAAAAATTGAGGCGGGATGATTGCGTTCGTAGGTGGGTGGAAGAAGTTCTGTGTGGACAATTGGCAGAGTAGAAGGGGGAAATGGGACATTGGATGGGTTAGTAGCGCATGTGGGAAAAGTAACCTCGATCCCATAGAGACACGTAGGAAACCTTTCCTATGACTAAGTGATCGTCAAACTTTATCCCCATCATCTGACTTGTCCTTTGAAAAGCTTGTGTGAACAGGATGTCTTGCCTAGAGGGAGTTGGATCCCCGCTGGGGTGGTTGTGTACCAAGATAAAGCTGTGGGCGGAGTGTATGATGGCATGACGAAGGATTTCACGAGGGTGAGAAATGAGCTCATCTAGGGTTCCTATTGCCACAACTTCATGGTGGTAGAGAAATCCTTTTTTATCTCTCAACACGATCAATAAGACCTCCTTCCTCACATTCTGAAAATAGGGGTGGGAAAAAATAAAAACATCTTCGGGAGAACGGACGAGATATTTCGCACCCCCCCCCGAACGAGGCCATTGTTCGATCAAAGTAAAAATTGCTTGCAACTGAATCGCCTTGACTCGACCAATTCCCTTGATCGCCATTAACTCCCCTAAAGTCGCGCTGGCTAACTGAGAGAGGTCCTCAAACGCAAGGAGCAGGGAACAAGCAACCTCCAGCGCGGATTGATCTTGACATCCGCTACCAATGCAGATCGCAAGAAGTTCTACTAAGGAGAGAGCTTGGGGACCCAGACGGGAAAGGCGCTCTCTAGGCCGCTCCCCACTCGGTAAATTCGATAACACCTCTCCCTCATACTATGAAAGGTCGAACGGTCTCCCTAAGGGCTTTGGGAATTTCAACCTGTAAAAGGAGATCATTATCCTCATATCTCTGTTTCAATAGTTCTCCCTCCTTTAAAATCAGACCAACCATTTTATACTCTTTTTGAGGAATGCGTAAACAGACAACCTCTCTTAAGTCTCGAATCACCTGCATGATCGCCTCCGTTAATAGATCAAATCCTTCACCACTCTTTGCAGAAAGCACAACCCCTCTGGGGTATTTGAACTTAAAACGAGGAATCACCGAACGGTCGTCCACTAAATCGACTTTATTAAGAACGGTAACCATTGGCTTATTTTGACTATGCAATTCTTCCAATACACGATAAGTGGACTCCGCATGTTCCTCCGCCAGGGGATGGCTGATGTCGACCAAATGGAGCAGACAATCAGTATAGGCTACCTCTTCTAATGTGCTTTTGAAGGCTTCGACGAGAGTATGAGGAAGTTTGCGAATAAACCCTACCGTATCGACCAACAAGATCTTCTGATGATTGGGTAATATATATCTTTTCACCGTCGTGTCTAAGGTCGCAAACAATTGATCCTCGACGAGAACATCAGCCTCCGTGAGAGCGCGCAACAGAGTCGATTTACCCACGTTGGTGTAACCAACAATTCCAAAAGTGGGCACTCGGGAGCGCTGCCGCGCCCGCCTCTGTACCTGCCGGTGGCGACGGACTTCTTCTATTTCAGATTTCAGTTGACCAATGCGTTTGCGGATCAAATGTCGATCGATCGCGATCTGCCTTTCCCCCTCCCCTTTAAGAAAGCCTTTACCTCCGGTCGACTGCCTGGACAAGTGTGTCCACATCCTCCTCAATCTAGGCAATTGGTAAGCATTTTTCGCTAGCTCGACTTGCAGGCGAGCCTCCTTAGTTAAAGCTCTTTTGGAAAAAATCTCTAAAATCAGTTCCGTTCGATCGATCACTGGCCGTTGAAAAAGCTTCTCCAAATTCCTCTGCTGTTGAGGGGTGATCTCCTCATCAAAGATCAGAAGGTCTGCACCAACCTCCTCAACCTTTTCAGCCAATTCCATCCCCTTCCCCCTTCCAAGATAAAGAGAGGCCGAAATTCTACGCAGAACAGAGGCTTCCGCTTGTACTACTTCTAATCCATAAGTATTGGCAAGTGCTTCTAGTTCAATGAGATGCTCTAGACAAAGAGAACGGTCTCTCGCCTCTCCATAGCAACCCACCAAAAACGCTTTCTCTACTTTTTGATGATCATCTCTCCCTCGATCATCGATCAGCGACTTCTTCTTTCTCAAAAAAGGCCTCAATCTCAAATGTTAGCCCATCATAAGCAAATTTTGTCTTCTCTGGCAACTTTTCACTATCTACAAGATGGTCAATATCGTGAGAAATATGGGTAAAATAGGTGATCCGTGCCCCTATTTTTTTGGCAAAGGCAATTGCTTCCCCCAACGAGAGGTGGGCGGGGGATCCTTCCCACCCTTTCCCATTCATCACCAACCATTCCACACCATCTAGCCATTGATACATCGATTCATTTAACTCCATGACATCCGTCATATAAGCGAAAGAGTTGATTCGAAATCCATTGACCTGGACACCATATTGGGGATAGCTGAAATAATGCACCTCCATTCCTACAAATTTTGTGATCCCCTCCCTTCCTTCTAGAAGGTGTGGCAAAAAAAGCTCCTGCCCTTTCGGACGGCAAAAAAGATGTTGGTAGTGATGTTCCATATATTGGAAGGATGCCCGAGACAATAGACAGGGGATTGGCTGATTTTCCCTATGATAGTAAGACTGTAGTTCGTCAAATCCTGCGCAATGGTCATAATGCGTATGGGTAAGAAAGACCCCATCCAAGTGGTGGATATGGAAACGAAGGGCCTGTTCGCGGAAATCAGGTCCTACATCGATGACAAAACACTTCCCCCCAATCTCCAACAAAAGAGAGGGACGCATGCGCCTGTTCAATGGGGAGGAAGATCGACACACTTGACATGAACATCCTACAATCGGAACCCCCAGGGACCCCCCGGATCCCAAAATTGTCACCCGCCCCCGCATCATACACGCCTACTGACCATCTGTCCGATCATCTGAAACCCCCGCCCGAGAAACGCTTTTTTCTTAAAGCCATTGTCCCCAAAAACAAAAAGTTTCCAAACAAAGAAGCAAAAATACTCCTCTTCTCCTCTATATTTCAACATAGAGCGGAATAGCAACCCCCTGTACTGAAGATAATGTGGCCAAAATTTCCAAAAAGCCCCCCCTCCGCTCAAATTCAAAGGAAGACAAATGAATTAACAGCTTTTCTTCCCATGCCTCTTTCACTAAGTAAGCAGATCACCAACCATCTCTCCCGTTCGATCAGTCCCCCCCTGTTGCCAAAATCTTATCCCGAAGAAACCCGTTCTCCAACTGCTAATTCCACTACAATCCCTTTCAACCTGTCGACCTTGCTAGAAAGCTCGACAATGCGCAAAGAGTCTCCCCTACATTCCTCCACCTATCACCTTAATACGCTTCAACAGCTTTTCCACTCTTTACTCCCCATGATGACATGCGTTCTATTCTTCCCCTCGTGAGGCTAAACGATCACACAGAATATCTCCTAGTGCCTCCTGATATGTGAGGAGAACAGATTCTACAAGTCCTGTTTACAAATTCACTCATAAACTCCACAAGAGGCTCTGCACGGCATGACCAGATTGTGTCGGCATTGTCTAAATTTCCTCCTACACATACGATGTTTACACTGCCCCCTTCAACCCCTCCTACGCTTTCACAGATTAACTTATGAGACAAAAATTCAACCGCCGTTTTTTCTCCTCCACCTGTCTCTTCAACACGCAGCAAATAATGCAACGGAAGACTATGAAACATGTTTTCCTTATACAAGTAGTAATTCTCAAAATTGGCCTGCTCAGCCCTTACCTTATAGTTTTGCCACATTTCATCAACGCATAACGGATCAAATCCTCCCCCATTAGATAAGAGCCGGTCACCTGAGACTTCTATCTTTATTAGGCGCCGTTCAACCTTGTCTCCTTGACAGGACTGATAATATTCCCTCAGCCCTTGCTCAGGATCTGTAGACCAGCCACAGAGATGAGCTAATGCATAAACGCATGAGCCCAAAAAGGAACAGCGAAACACCTTTTGTGCTGATTTTTTCGACGATGCAATGCAACGGTCCAAGATAATAGTGCAGGGAACATTCTCTCTATTAGAGAGACCATGCAAAGCTAATGCACCCACTGAGAAAAGAATCAGAACATTTACCTCACCCTTCTTTTCTCGAAACTCTTGGATGGCAGACCAAATTGCTTCAGTTAGTTCCGCTATGTTTTCCGGCTCCCACCTTCCTCCGTCTGACAATGGTCGGTGCTCATTGAGGCTGTAACAACAAATGTTCACATCTTTGCCACGCACTGGCCGGAAAGATGCAGCCTCCACCACAGAAAAAACAACTTCTTCCTCTCTAGGAGTTGTATGGGAAATCTGCCCCCGATAAACGCGAAAATTGGGATACCTAGAGCAACCTAAAGCATCTCCTTCCTGTATCCACGCATTCTTTTTGGCATGCGTCTTTTTCAGCTCTTCAAGCTCTGGACTGAAAGCCCCATAAAAACCAGGAAGATATATTCCCAAAAAATAGAGGTTGATCCAACGTACTATTGGACGAAGACAAGAATACACCAGACGCTGGAAAAATGTGCGAACAAAAACATCAAGAGCACTCCTCCGCCAAGCCGAAACTCCGGAGGAACACGTGCGACTCGACCATAAGAAGGCAGTCCTTGCCCCATTAATAACAATATCCATAAACTCCACTTTCCTACTTACAACTTCTTCCAACATACAGGCGGCGAGTCTAACCCTATACACTTATTGGTTGCAAGATATTTTTGCAGTTTTTTATGAGAAGATTGCAGACTGTACGCATTCATCGAATAAAGACCGTTGCATAACTTTCCTTAGAGTTTGTCGTTGATCATCAAGCCATGTGGTACAACGAAAATAGAAAAGAGGAAAATATGTATAAGCAATTTATAATGAAAAACTTACTTAGACTGTAAATTTTGGGCCCTTCGCTTGAATTTCCCTGGTTTTTCATATTAAGTTGGTCAATCAGAGGTTGTGCAACGGTCTTGAGTAGCAAATTGGGAAAAATTAGCGCAAAGAAATTTTGTACGCGTTCACGGGAGTAGCACAATCTGTTTGGAAAAAGTCTCATCATCTCGAGGCAAAACTGCTCTCAGTGGAAAGAAGAGATCGTTCTACTAACCTCAATTCCCGNAAATTGCAACTAGTTTTCATGCTCGTTTAGTTTAACCGACTTAAAATCAANCATCCAAAACATCAAAAGCGAGGTTGCGTTTTTATATATAGTTGTAGTNTCGTATTTACGACTATGTTTTTGNGGAGAACCGAAATGGCTAGACTTTATCATCGACTTAATAAAAAAACCGGCGTTACCTACGTCTATTCAATCGAAAAGTCCTATTGGGATAAGAACAAGAAA
>Ga0049116_10000291_pt1 | contig 11349 bp, 9 predicted proteins | sample WorMetvacBELIZE2_FD_55049 | JGI IMG/M metagenome (GOLD analysis project Ga0049116, IMG submission 55049) | Marine gutless worms symbiont microbial communities from Max Planck institute for Marine Microbiology, Germany - Olavius vacuus BELIZE.2 | ecosystem: Host-associated > Annelida > Digestive...
AGACCGAAAGCCCCCTCGTGCAGGGGGATTGAGAAATGCGCGGGTCTCAGATATCTCTCAAAAAGCTGCGACACTCACTCTTTTGGAGAGACATCTTGGGGGACATAAAATGTTTATAATCTTCAAACAGTTTTGCACAGTTGCTAAGGTCTCCCCACAACTCTTAGAAGGGAAAACAGGAAATAAGCTCGACCTCTTTCTCAAAACTCAGAAATGCATCGCGCTAATCATCTCGTTAACAAATGCGTACGGTTCTCTCGAAACTTAGGAACACCCTCACAATTACTCCCTGATGAACTCAACCAAGAACGTTCAGGTACCTCTTCTTCTTCTTTCTCCTCTGTCTCTTCCCCCTTCGACTTGTCCTCCCCTAGCCTATTTCCCTTCGTATCCAACTTCAACTTATCTCCCTTCGACTTGTCCTCCCCTAGCCTATCTCCCTTCGTATCCAACTTCAACTTATCTCCCTTCGACTTATCCTCCTCTGGTTTACCCCTCTTCGTATCCAACTTCAACTTATCTTCTCCTGGCTTCGTTCCCGTTGGCATCTTTAATGCTTCAACTACTCTTTTCACTACATTGTCAACAAAGTCTTCTCCATGATATTCCTCCAAGCACTCTGTATCAGAAAAATCCAACACAATATCGACATTTTCATCTTTAGCAAATTTTATCACTTGATTTAGAGTAGCTTGCGAAATGGGTGACTCTAACAAACACCGCCAAATCCTGCCCGCTGTAAGACCAGGACCGGATATAACTAGACCCTTCTTGCGGAATAAAAGGCAAATTGCACAACGGGGAATTTTCGCATCTGGAAAATACTCCCCACAGGGAATCATGCTTGGTTCCTTACTCTCAGAGACCGCAATAGGTGGAACATAGGGCAAGCAGATTTTCTGTAAATAAGCCCAGCTCGAACGCACCATATCCCTAAATTGTTTAAGAGCTTCAAAATCCCTTCTAAGTTCGGGACCGAAGACAAAATTTACCTCTCCCACTGCATTAGCGAGAAGAACCGCAGCGTTTCTCCTCGCGTCATCAGAACTCGGGTTGGTTGACCACCTAAGTGTGATGGAAGAATGCTCTCTGGCGGAAGAAAACTTTTCTTTTATTGGCCTCCAGTCTTTTTTGTTAATGTCGCAGAACAGTGAGAGAGCGGGTCCATCCAAGATAATGGGCCTTGGTTGAAGGTTAAGCCAAGCAAGCCAGTCTTCCTTCATGGCCAAACATCTTTCTATTGCCCCTATCAACATTGCACAATGGACAAGCCTATTGTCCTTTGCGGAAGAAATGTCTTTAACACCTACCCCCTCCAATATTTCCGTCCTTGCCCAAGATAATTCATGGTCCGGCATAAAGGGAACGATAACATCTGTCCCCGAGATAGGGAATGGAAACGGTTCACTGAATCCCCCCCAGGTCCCCCGGTACGCATACTCCCGCCATCTCTTCAAACCATCTTCATACTCGTCTCTCAACATATCGCTGCCAAGAAAACCTTGCCAGAGTGTTCCTAACCTCTTTTGATCCTCACCCCACTGTTCTACCTCCTTACCTTTGCCCCCTTTGCCCTTTATTACCCCCATTCCAAAAGCACACTTAATGGGGATGCCCAGTCCACTCAGATGCTGCGTCCCTTCAATAAACTTCTTCAAGTAGGGATGTTGAGAAAGAATAGGGGGCAACCCCAACGAATCTTCCTCTCTACGAACAAAACGTAGCCCAAAGGCCTTGATATATGTGCAAAGGTCCACACCTTCTTCTTTTTGCTCATCAAGCCAATCATTTAGCCGCTGGATATTAGGATGCTTGTGGCCCCTCGGAAGCTTCCTTTCTTTGTGGAGCATGACATTGACGCGAATCTCTACCCGGGGTTCATGGCCGACAACAGCAATAGCCACCCCCCCTTGCCACAACCACCAAGAGATAACCATCCCCGCCAAATATCTTCCTATCCATCTCCACTCGCTACCCATAACTTCCTCTCATCAAACCTAACGCATATTATACCGATGCTAAAAAAAATAGGTGGTCATGTCAAGGTTATGTTTTACTAGATAAAGAACTTAAAAAAAGTTTCATAAAGGAAGCTGCGGAATAGAAGGCAAATTGCATAACGGGGAATTTTCTCCTTTGGAAAGCACCCCCCACAGGAAAGCTAACATTTTCTCGCCCTCGAAAGGTCTACGGAAGACGGGAAAACGGGCAAGAAGACTTGCTCTAGAAGACTCCGACTCGAATAGACCATACTCTTAAATTGTCTCGCTCTTTCAAAGTCTCATTCTTAAAGACCGTTGTATAACTTCTCTTGGAGCTTGTCGTTGACTACCAAACTGTGTAATACAGCAGAAATAGAAAAAGAGGGAATATGTTCAAGTCATTTGCAATTAATATCTTATGATGATTGCAAATCTCGGATTTCTCACTCGAATTCTTATGGTTTTTCACATAAAATCAACCAACCAGAGGTTGTGCAACGGTCTTTGTTTGTCTTTCCAATTCGCTCATTCGCTCCTAAAAGAAAAAATGACATTTCATATCTCCTTGCTTTCGGTTCTCCGTGTGTCTGAAAAGATTTTACCAGCTCTTTACCTTCATAAGAAAAGACCGTTGCATAACCTCTGATTGACCAACTTAATGCGAAAAACCACGGGAATCCAAGTGAAGGGCCCAAAATTTACAGTCTAAGTAAGTTTTTCATTATAAATTACTTATGCATATTTTTCTCTTCTCTATTTTCGTTGTGCCACGTGGTTTGGTGATCAATGACAAGCTCTAAGGGAAGTTATGCAATGGTCTTTAAGAAAGAGGCTATGCAACAGTCTTACGACAGGCTCTAAGGGAAGTTATGCAATGGTCTTGTAGTTTTCCACATCAAGCCGACCAACTAGAGATTACAACGATCTTGGGACGGACGCAATGTGCTGTAACTGAAACCGAAACTCTTAAACAGGGAGGAGGCGGCGACCGAGGGGAAGAGTCATCGACCTAATGGGAGCAAACGAAAATCGATGAATCTCACAAGGACCAAAACGGCGAATTGCCTGACGATGAAAAGAAGTTCCATACCCTCGATTTTGATCGAAACGATAGATCGGCCACTTCCGATGATAGGTTTCCATCAAACGGTCGCGATAAACTTTCGCCAGGATTGAGGCTGCCCCAATCGTTTGAGAACGTGCATCCCCTTTCACTAGAGTCTGGACCTCCATCTCAACATTGGGTGCGTGACACCCATCGGCTAATAGATAGTCAGGCCGTACATCCAAATGGCGCACCGCTATCTCCATCGCCTCCATAGAAGCCTGCAGAATATTCTTCTCATCGATGCGTAGATTCGAAACTACCCCAAAACCACACTCCACAGAGGGATGACGTATGAGTATCTCATATAGTTCCTCCCTTCGTTGAGGAGAAAGGCTCTTGCTATCACCAACCCCAGAAATGATCACCTGAGGAGGAATAACACAGGCCGAAGCGACGACGGGACCTGCCAACGCTCCGCGCCCCGCTTCGTCGACGCCGGCCACACATAGATGCCCCCTACGATAGGCACACTCTTCAAAAAAGGTTGATGTTTCTCCCCGCTCCCTCGATGAAATCTTCTCCCTTTCACCCTTCATTGCCCTTCTTTCCTTCCCTCCGCCCTTCAGGGGCCTCTGAAGAAGTTCCACCTGTCTTCGACTTTTTCTCGTAGATCCTTTCTTTGACCTTTGCAGCCTTTCCCTGAACTCCCCGAAGGTAGTAGAGCTTCGCACGCCTTACACGACCTAAACGGATGACTTCAATTTTGACAATACGGGGACTGTGCAGAGGGAACACTCTCTCCATACCCGATTTATAAGCTACCCTGTAGAGAGAGACCGTCTCCGACAGTCCAGATCCCTTTCTAGCAATAACCACCCCGGCAAAAGGCTGCACCCTTTCCTTTTCCCCTTCAATAATACGCACGTGCACCTTGAGGGTATCCCCTACGCGAAAAGGAGGAATTTCCTCCTTCATTTGAGACCTTTCAAAGGCTTCCAAAAGCATATCTCGACTCATCGTGACTCCCTAAAGCTACCGTTTTCTATTCGACACGGGGACGACCACCCTCTTTCACCTCTAGGTCAGGGCGGACGCGCTGACGATTCCTTCTCGCCATCTTCTGTCTCCAATCAGCAATTCTGGCATGATTCCCCTGACACAATACGGGGGGCACCTCCATACCCTCGACCACAAGGGGCCTCGTATAGACAGGGGCATCAAATTCTCCACCTTCAAAAGAATCCTGCTTAACCGCCTCCTCATTTCCAAGCACTCCTGGAATGAACCTAGAGACCGCATCGATCAGGACCATCGCAGCAGGAGCTCCACTAGTTAAAACATAATCCCCAATGCTTACCTTCTCTCCTTCTTCTAACTCCATCACCCTCTCGTCTATCCCCTCATAATGGCCACATACTAAAACGAGATGGGCTTCATCTCGAGCCAACTGTGCACATCTCTCCGCATTCAAAGGCCTCCCCTGTGGGGAAAGGTAGATTACCAAAGAGCTCGGCCTCTTCACACTTCTGATCGCACACAATAGAGGCTCAGCCATCAACACCATCCCCGGCCCCCCCCCATAGGGACGATCGTCGACCTGTTTATGCCGCCGGTCGGAAAAATCGCGAATATCGACAAGCCCCACCTCAACCAATCCCTTTGCCTGAGCCCTTCCCAACATACTCACCGCAAGAGGACTCTCAAAATACCCTGGGAATAAGGATAGCACCTCATACCTCATAGAGGAAGACTAACTAGGAGATTGACTGGGCTCTGCCCCCGCTTTCTTGCGCTTCTCTGTTCTCCGAAGCGATTTTTTCCTCCGCTTTTCACGAAGAACCCTGATCACACCCGGAGAACCTCTCTTCACCAACTTTTCCGCCTTTTCTGTCATCATCGCCCCTTGATCTACCCAATATTGGATGCGATCCTCATGTAGATACAGCTCTTTTTCACCCTCCGCATGGGGGTTGTAATACCCAACCATCTCGTGATACTTCCCATCTCTGGGCGATGAAGCCTCCGCCACAACCAGGCGATAGGTCAACCGATTCGTTCTTCCCTGTTGACGCAAACGAATTCTCAAAGCCATACCCTACTCCTCGCGACCTTATCACACACCTACTTCCGCACGCACCCGCCTCTACGTTTAAGAGGGATCTACGCCGCAGTCACAAGGGCGAGTGTACCCAAAAAAAGAAAAAAATGTCACGACTAAAATTCCATCTCTTCCGGACTGTAGCCTCTGCCCTTTCGAGAGCCTACACCTCTACACGTCACGCCAGCCTCTCTATTTCTTTACCTTCAATACTGTGATGGTAATGTCATCATATTGGGCAAATCCTTCAGAAAAATGACGAATCTCCTCAAGTAACCCGTCAGCGATCCCCCCAGAACTATTTCCCAGTTGACCGCTCAGCCAGTGAAAAAGGCGATTTTGACCAAACATGGTCATGTGCGAATTGTGTGCTTCGACCACCCCATCTGTAAATAGCAACAGAGTATCCCCCACTTCTAGCTGAATAGATCCAATGGAGAGATCCTCAAATCGACACACACCCAAGGCAATTCCCTGGGTCGTCAAGGAGACAATCTCCCCGCTCTTTTTTTGAAGCAGTGCGGGATGATGACCACAATTAGCATAGTGCAACTTTCGAGAAGACTCCTCAAAACAGGCAATCCACGCGGTCACAAAAATTCCAGAGTCCCCAGTATCGTAACAAAAGAGATTGTTGGTTTCTCGCACAATATCTGACAGATCTGAATAGATCCTACCACAACTTCTCAAGATGCTGCGCACACCCAATGAGTATAGGCAAGCTGAAATTCCCTTACCCGAAGCGTCTGCAATGGCAAAAAGCAGCTGGTCTCCACCAGGACACTCTTTGACTAAAAACTCATAAAAGTCCCCTCCTACTTCCTTAGCAGAAAGGTATTGCACCGCAATTTCTAATGAGGGACGGATGGGCAAATCTTGCAGCAACATCGAATGCTGTACCTCATGCCCGATCATCAACTCATGGGCAAGCTTTTCCTTATCTCCGCGTTCCCTCTCAACGTTTTTCATATGTTGTATTAAAGATTCAACCATGCGATTAAAAATTGTTCCCAAGACATTGACCTCAAATCCCATACTATCCTCTCGACATCGAGCGGACAGATTCCCTTCTCCGACTTCTTGCATTGTTTTGCAAAAATGTCTCATCGGCATCGCTAAGCGAAAACTCAAAAATAGGGCACCACCACCCCCTATCAAAGCGGTACAGGCCAAAAACAACCACAGTTTAAGGAAAAATCCTGGAAAGTCTACAAAAGAAATGTGCGCAGGCATAGAAATAAGCATGATTAGGTTGGAATGGGGAATAGAACGAGATAGACCAATACGTTTTTTCTTTCCCCATGTGAAGGTATCATAACCCTTCTCTATCTTCGTTCTATCGATGAAAGAGACGAAACTAGGGAGGGTGGAAAAAAGGACCTGTCCCGATGGAGTCAACAGAGAAAGATTGGTTGGACGGACGAGACTTTCATCCAACGCAGTTCTATGAACGAGATAGGCTGTGGAAAAAACCATCCCCCACATCCCTCGAGATTCCCGAGAGACACAAAAAAAATAACACTGACTCTGTTGGGGTTGACAGATCAAGAGATAGGGCTGTTTCCCCTCATCGGTAACTAGGTAAGAAAAATCCCTCCCCACCCAGCTAGGATCTGAGGAGTGGTCGCAGAGGTAGCGATGACCTACCTTGGAAAGGTGCAACAATGTGGTGACCTGACGTTGCACAGCTAGTTTTGACAATGTATCCTGTGATAGGTTCCCAGCCAGAGACAGGAGATCGATTGTCTCCAATAGAAGAGCGCAATCCTCTATCGTATGAGAGACCGATCGTACTGATCGATCGAGCAAAACCTGCAAGGCAAAATGCCGTTCTTTCTTCTTTAGTTGAACCTCTCCGTAGTATAGAGCAACGCTCAACAACACGAGAGGCAAGATAACCAGCATCGCGGTGACCAACAAAATGCGAGCGGCAAGAGATCCCTTGACTTTCTCATCTGGTGACACTTTGTCTTTAAACATCATCTCTCCTCACCCACATTTATGCATTGAATAGGCTTCTCATCACCCGATCTTCCATAACCCCCCTATGCCTAATGATAAACTAATGGCAAGGATAAACAGAAGGGGGAAGAGACACAAACTACATTCTCGACGACGTTGACCTTCCCAAACAGAGTCAGAAACAAGTTAAAAGAGCATATCCCGCACTTCTGGCAGTGCAGATGAAAGAAGGGGACTTGGGCTATGCGCACACGCTCATCAACAAAAATCGTTTTCATGAGAAGAGAGGCTGCGAAATGTCGGTGGATTATGATAATCTGCCCTTTGCTAGTTTGGATGACTTGAGAGACCATCAAGATGTATTCGCGGGAAAGTCTGTCCCTTTTGAGAGAAAAAGTTGACCTAGTCGAACTGATCTCTTCCTACCTGCCACTGAAGCGCATAGGGAACACATACAAAGGTTTGTGTCCCTTTCACGAAGAAAAGACCCCCTCCTTTATCATTCAACCTGGAGGGTCCCATTACCATTGTTTTGGATGTGGAGCACATGGAGATGCCATCTCATTTCTCATCAACCACCTGAATATGGGATTTGTGGAGGCTATTGAATGGCTGGCCAATCGATTTCATTTTGCATTGAAAAAGAGAGATCGAAAGGATGAAGACCTTGCCAAACAAAGGGATCAGGGAAAACGCGCGGTTGGATTTGCAATGCACTTTTACCACTTCTACTTACTCTATTCCGAAGAGGGATCTCTTGCCCTGCGCTATCTTTATCGAAGATCGATTGATCTTAACGCCATCAAAATGTTCAAACTGGGCTTAGCCCCCAAAAATGGTCATCTCTTCCCAAAGGTGATGAATGCACTGCAATTTTCAACCTCTCACTTAGAACAAGTTGGCCTTTTAACTCCGCGCGATCATCGGCCCCTCTTCGTCAATCGCATTCTTCTCCCCATCCTTGACCACTGGGGGAACCCGATTGGGTTCTCCGCAAGAAGATATGAGGAGGAGACTATCGGGCCCAAGTATATCAACACGCCAGATACGCTGCTTTTTAAGAAGTCGAGGGTGCTATATGGAATCTATTTTTCTCGTCAACGTATCGCAAAGGAAAGGAGAGTGATTTTAGTCGAAGGTCAAATCGATGCACTGCGCTTGATCCGCTACGGGCTCAATCTGACTTTGGCCATACAGGGCACCGCCCTTTCTGAAAACCACCTGCATCTGCTGAAAAGGTTGGGGGTGAGATGCGCCTATGTAGCGTTTGATGGAGATCGAGCGGGCCAAAGGGCAACTCAACGAGTCGGGAACCAATTGCAATCGGAGGGGATTGAGGTCAAAGTGGTCTGCTGTCCTGAAGGAACTGATCCAGACGATTTGCTCAGTAAAGAAGGTGTCCATGGTTTTATCGCTTGCATGCAGAGGTCACGCCCCTACCTTCACTTTTTGTTCGATTATCTAAGTCAAGGATTTGATCTTTCCTCGCCTACCGAAAAGAGCCGCTGTGTCCAACAGATCGTCGAACAGATTCGCCACTGGCGACACCCTCTGCTGATTCACGAAAGTGTGCGTCAATTAGCAAGGCGTGCACAGATTCCCGAAAAGATCCTGGGCGTAGAGGTTGAAGACCTTCCCCCTCGTCCTCTCATTCTCAATCGCCAATCGATCTCGCATATCCGTTTCGATCCCAATCGCATTCTAGAGGTTGATTTATTACGTTGGTTGTTTTTATTTGGGGAAACGATTCCTCCTCTCAAGAAGATGGTGAGAGAGAATATCAAGGAAGAACATTTTTTCCTGCCTATCTGCCGCCATTTTTTTTCCCTATACTTTCGTCAAAATCCCGCATTGGATTTGTTGCATTTTGTAAGTCAACTCAAAAAACCAGAGGAAAAAAAACTGTTTAACGAAATTGTTAAGAAAAAAGTGAACCCCAAGAGGGCGATGGAAGGGGCAAAAGAGACCACGGAACAGCTCCTTACTCGGAATTGGATGAAACAGAGAGAGGAGATTAAAGAAAGCCTGGAAAAAGGAGGTCACTCAGAGGTCAAAGTATTGGAATTGATCCAAGCCTTTGATCGATTGAAGGATCCTCCCTCTCTCCTGTAGATCGAAGGTGTGAATGGCTCCGCTTAAGGTCTTTGACAAATGCACAAATCACACGATCGTGCTGCCTCTCAGAAAAGAAATAGGAACATACTTGTAATGGAAATCGATGCATTGCGAAAAGGGTAACTCGTACGCTGTTTCCCGTGCACTTTCATGGGGTGGAGCATTGAAAAATAAGCGCAAAGAATTTTTTTGACCTTGTTATGTTCAATTTGAGCGAAGTAGAAGAAAAGTTTATCCACATGGCCCATGATAGGGATCAAGTCAGTATAGAAAAAAAGCGAAGAGTAAGACCGTTGCATAACCTCTGATTGATCAACTTAATGTGAAAAACCATGGGGATTCAAGCGAAGGGCCCAAAATTTACAGTCTAAGTAAGTTTTTCATTATAAATTGCTTATACATATTTTTTTCTTTTCTACTTTCGTTGTGCTACATGGCTCAGTGATCAACAACAAGCTCTAAAGGAAGTTATGCAACGGTCTTGAAAAGCGATTTCTTGGAGGAAGCACTCAACAGTAACAACCGCTCTAAACCTCTGCCACAAGATTCCTTCTGCACGCTTCAAGGACCCACAGGAAGAACACGAGGAAAGAAATAGGAGGAGAGCCTGACCATTGTGATCACACGAGTATTATCTCGAAGATGAAGGGAATGAGCTTATCGGTTTCCATCCGAAAGTGTGTTCAGACCGTAAGCCTCCCATTTATAAGACTACTCGTAAGTAGAATCTGCCCCCAGAGTGGTAATGAGCAAGGAATTTTGCAAGGAATTTTTACAAGACATACCAAAAAAAGGTTAAAAGCTCATGAGCGAGCGCCTACAAAAGCTGGCGAACGAACGAGCTTAATGAAAATAGTAAAATTACAACCCTTTCATTTGCAAATGTTTTCATTATTTGCTAGTAGTTGTGCCCGTTGTCTAACAAACCTCTCTGACGGCAATCCGCCCAATGATTCATGAGGCCTGTCTTAAGACCGTTGCATAACTTCTCTTGAAGTTCATCATTGACTATCAAGCTGGGTAATACAGCGAAAATAGAAAAAGAAGGAATATGTCCAAATCATTTGTAATGAATATCTTATGATGATTGCGAATCTCGGATTTTTCACTCAAATTCTTATGGTTTTTCACATAAAGTCGACCAACCAGAGGTTATGCAACGGTCTTGAGTGATCCGTTTCGTAGGCAAAGAATAGTTTGGTTTGATTAATAGCCCTTCTCTATTATAATTATCTATTGCATTAAATATTTTAAATCTCCTGCCATTACGTAAAACATCTGACATGAAGTCAATCGACCAACAAACGTTTGGGTTGATCGGTTGGACAAGAGGTTTAGCTTGCCTTAGCGGCAACCTTTTCTTCGGCTTGATGCGAATGTTTAGTTTCAATTTACAATAAGCTTGATAAACACGCTTGCGATTCCATGGTTTTCTCTAATTGAACTTTTTGCGTCATCTTATCAAAACCCCAACGTATATGCAGTTCTGCAAGCGACGTCAGGAATAGAGAAATCTCAAGATTATCAGCTTTCTTTTTTGATTTATAGTACACCATAGTTTTGCTAACAGACATTAATTTACAAGCATGACTAACACTAATGGCATGACGTTGTTGCAAGCCAGAAATTGATTGGCGTCTGTTAGCTCTGGAAACTTTTTTTTCAAGCAGTTCCTTTACAAGTTTATTGCCCAAAATAATATCCGCATACATTGTTTTTAATATGCGATTTTCGGCCTCAAGTTCTTTTAATCTTTTTAAATCAGAAACCATCATTCCAGAATATTTGTTTTTTAGCTCGTAATATGTAGCTAATGATATTTGATATCGTCGACAAAGATCTCTGGGTGAAATACCCGCAGCAGCTTCACTCAACATACCGATTATTTGGGCCTCACTTAACTTGCTTTTCCTCATGTGTAGATCTCCTGCGCAAACACATTAACAGAAAACCCTACTTACTCGTGGTCTTAATTCTAGGGGGATTACCAGACTATCGGTAACATAACCTTCGAAGATATTCCCGATTCTGTTGAGCACAATTGGGTGATTAATCTAACACAATTATAGAAACGAAAGAACAGTATGAGAGATGTTCAACATAAAAGGAGACCTTTTCCGAAGTGTAGTCATTGCAAAAAAAAA
>Ga0049116_10000295_pt1 | contig 11292 bp, 8 predicted proteins | sample WorMetvacBELIZE2_FD_55049 | JGI IMG/M metagenome (GOLD analysis project Ga0049116, IMG submission 55049) | Marine gutless worms symbiont microbial communities from Max Planck institute for Marine Microbiology, Germany - Olavius vacuus BELIZE.2 | ecosystem: Host-associated > Annelida > Digestive...
CCCACCTTTTCCAAGATCAAGATGTAGTGGCAAAGACAACTGCGGCTATCCGCACAGTTCTACCAGACGACCATTCCATGGATGAGGAGGCGCAATGTGTCCTATCCTTGCTTACAGACAGATTTGCCCCATATTGGGAAAATTACTCGTCACTATGGCAGATGATGATGTCTGGACAAGAGACAGCTGCTCGATGTGTTTCTCTTAATCGGAATTACTTTCCCTTGAATTTATCGGATCAAGGTTTAGACTGTCCATTTGACTTTGCTAAATCGAAAGCTTTTTTCTGTCATGATTCTTGTCTCGGTTGCTTGATGCATTATCGAACGAAGGAAAAAGTTCGACCCCTTTTGTTCAGCGCACCTCTCGAACAAGGGGGAAAGCCCTCCCTGACCGGTGTGTTACTCCCTCTACTACAGAAGCAGATAGGGCCGGAGGTGTATTCGGCCTATCTATGCTCAGAAAATACCACCCACCTCTGCCCCCTTCCCCACTCTATTTCTGAAGGCAAAGCCATCCTCCCAGGAGAGAAAAACGGTTTCTGTGCGACAAGGACAAGAGCATTGCCAATGATGTGGGTGGACCTTCCTCAGCCGACACATTGTCTTCGACCTCCACTCTTAAACCGTCAATGTCTGGGTGCATTTCAACTCGTTATAGATAGTGATACGCCTTTGATGACAATGTGGACTAAGATGTTTTTTGTGAGCCGTTTTCATCTTAAATTAAGAACAATAATGGATGGGTTTCCTAAGATCTTCTGTGCTCTCGATACTCTTCAAGTTAAGGGGGACAGGGATATGGTAGCTAGGCGAAGGATTGTTGACCAACTTTCAAAGGACATTGCGTTTCAATGTTGGGAATTGCAACAGATATCTTCCATGGCAAAATCAGAGGTCATACTTGATGAAAGATCTTTCGAAATGGGAAAAGTGCTGATAGAGGAGTACGAAAAAATGAAAATTGAAGAGTGGGAGGTCGATAGGGAAATGGTGGACAGAGACCAGCTTACCATAGAAAAGGGAAGAAGGATGAAAGTCCTACATAACAAAATACAGCAAGGCTTCCGTCAAATGGATCGTGCAAATCCTGGCGGTGATAAGGCGTTGTTTTCCAAGACAAAATTTAGCTGGGTATTCTCCGGTGTGAATAATTATGAGATGGTCCGAGACAGCGAGTGTGAGATTTCCTTCCTTTCAGAGACTGATTCTTCTACGTTGAGAGAAAGAATAGATAAGATGAGCGTTGGTTTACGAGGCTCAAGGGATCGAATTTTATTGTCTATTCCTGAACATTCGGATACCTTTCCATGGCAAATTATGCTTCTCATAGGACAAGTGAAGCAACTGGAGAAGCAGTGTAAGCGTTCTATTGAGAATACTTTTTGGAATTCGGATAGTATGTTCAACGCCTTTTTTATTCCCGATTCCTCGTTAGAACAACTAGAGATGAAATGGAAAAGGGATATCTTGGCAGAAATTGTAAAAAATCAGAGAGAATTGCAACAGATGATAGAGGATGAATGGTTAACAGAAGAAGAGGTGGCCTTTGTCCAAGAACAGATCTTGTCAGAAGGAATGGAACAAGAAACCGCGGACACCATGGCAAGTGTAGGGGAAACTTTTGATGAGGAGGAGGAGGTGGAAGAACCTCTGATCCCTACTTCCGAAACGTCTCTTTCTTTTCAAGAGCAACCAGTAACAGAGGAGAAGGTTCGACCTGTACAACCCTCCCTTCCAAGATTAGAAGCCGAAACGATTGTTCAAGAGGGGAGAGAAGAAAGAGAAGAAGTAGGATTATTTTTGGATCGGAAAGGTCGAAAGAGTGCAAAATCCAGGCAAGAGAGAAAGCATGTCCCAAAGGCGAAAAGCGCACATTCAAAATGTGGACAGGAAACTTTAAAAAGCTTTTCTCCCCCAGATAGTCCTCGTAATGATGCGTTTTTCTCAAAATGGGAAGCGACTGGAAAACGGGGACAAATAAAGGTGATTAGGAAACAGTTGACTCAAATCACTCAATCAAAGGAGGGCTATGTAGGGAATCGCGGGAGTCATCACAACCTTTCTGTTGAAAGGGATAAAGGCCTTACATTGACTGCCAAGTCGATGTCTAAAGCACATCATCGAAGGGACATGATAAACAAACTTGCCCATATTTTACAAAGAATCTGGGAGCGGAAACATTCAATGTAGGGAGGCCATTGCATAGCGCGCGTTCACGGAGAGGGAGTGACGGACAAACCACTACTTCTTCTTTCTTTTTAGCTGGTAAGCCATTGGCTAGACCCTCTGTCTTTCACCTTTTTGAAGAATTTCTGAGTGGCTAATGATGTTTGGTATATTGACAAAGATCTCTGAATGAAAATGGTCGTATCGTAGCAGTTTCACCCAACGTACTGATTCCATCCAAGTCTCACTTCACTTGCTTTTTTTCATGCGCAAGCCCTCCTGGGCAAACATAATTAACCAGAAAATTTTTATTCACTCGCAGTCTTAAGACTGTTGTGCAAATTCCTTCGAGTCAATCGGAACTTTTTGCAGCAACCTTATCTGAATTTCGGGGGAAGTAGCTTGAGAACACGCTTTTTTGTTGAAAGAATCACCCGTACGATTAAGAACAACGTGAGAAGAACGCCGAGCGCAATGTAGAAAATCATTGCAATATGGAAACTCCATGCTGTTAAGTGACCCAAAAAAGGAGAAACGCATGCCCACAAGAGTTATCTTTGGCCCAATGAAATAGCAGCCTATAGAGAGGCTTGGTCGACTTTGGATATCTCATCTGTGAAGAATATCTGTAACGGACCTATTTTTTGTTCAGCGGGAAGTTCGGTCCTCCTCGTGTTGGGACCTGTAAGGTTCTCCTCCACAACTGAATCAGATTGCAAACTGTCACACTGTTTAGGGGCATGCACATAGACGACATACTTTAACTTCTTTATAAAAACCACTTCTGACAGAATAATAATTCTCTATAATTATTTGTAATAAAAAGTATTTATTAAATATGAAGAAAACATAAATATTTATATGGATAGATTGTAATATTGCTGGTTTCTCGATTTGAACAAAGTTGGTATTTTGGCCCTGTTGAAAAATGGAAAGGCAGTGATAAAGACTCTCGAAACTGGTCTAAAATAAAATGGCCGATCTACATCATAAATCACTGAAAAACAAAAAGAATGCAATTTAAATCCTCCTGTTGACGATTTAGTGCATATAGACCACTTGCATCGAAAAATGCTATTTTTTCAACAGGCCCAATGTTTTAAGCTAGAGCGGGGCATCTCCAATCGAGACGGGAATGTTCTCAATTAAAACCGTTGCATCACTTTTGGTTGGTCGACCTGATGTGAAAAACTATAGGAATTCAATTAGGGAATCCAAAACTTGCCCAAGTAGAGGTTATGCAATGGTCTTCTAACTTGGAGGAAGAAAACCAATTTCTTAAGAAAAACCAACAACAAAGATCGCTCCTAACCTTCACTATGGGAGTGTCTACCTGTTCGCTCATTGGGCCTGTCCAGTCAGTCAGCCCACGCACATCTTTTAGCTTTTTGAAATATTTACCAGGAAAATCCCATTCTTGAAGTGGCATGTGTACATTTTTCTTCCCACAAAAAGATTTTTGTGCCACCATCGATCCCGCTCAGTAGGTTCGAAGTATTTTTCCCATGCTCATGTTGGACTATGTCTCCCGCCTAAATCTGATGGCCAATCGGCTCGTTTGGAATCTGCCTCTCATCTTAATGTTAGTGGGCAGCGGCCTATACCTATCCATTCGGTTGAGGGGGGTTCAGTTTAGAAAATTTCCTCACGCCATAAGGGCGTTGATTAAACCGCCCCCTCATCCCAAATCGCTCCAACCATCAAACCAAGATCTGGGGGAGATTACCCCTTTTCGTGCTTTGACAACTGCATTGGCAGGGACGGTAGGGACAGGAAATATCGTGGGGGTTGCCGCCGCGATTTTGTTGGGTGGGCCAGGGGCGATCTTTTGGATGTGGATCTCGGCGATCATCGGCATGTCCACAAAATTTACCAGTTGCACCTTGGCCGTTCACTTCCGAAAAATAGAACCACATGGAGAGGTGTATGGAGGGCCTATGTACTATATAGAGAAAGGGTTGGGTCCGAAGTTTAAATGGTTGGCTGTGCTCTTTGCCCTCTTTACGATCTGCGCTAGCTTCGGGATTGGGACGACATTTCAAGTCAACAACTTTGTGACCAGCCTACACTTGCTCTTCCGAGGTTCAGACAGCATAGGCCCAACCCTACTCTTTCGCTTTTGCGCAGGACTATGCTATGCATTCCTTCTGAGCGTGGCGATTGTCGGAGGCGTTAAGCAAATTGGGCGGGTGACCGCGAAGCTTGTCCCCTTCATGTTTCTTCTTTATTTCGTCATGGGAGGATGGGTCCTCATCACCCATTATCAAGCCATTCTTCCAGCCCTATCCTCTATCTTCAAATGTGCCTTTCATAATCCCTATGCCATAGTAGGAGGCGGATGTGGATCAGTCATTCACCATGGGTTAGCGCGTGGCCTATTCTCCAATGAAGCCGGGCTAGGGTCTGCGGCCATCGCTCATAGCGCAGCACATACCAAATATCCGGTGCGTCAAGGCTTGATCGCAATGCTGGGCCCCTTCATCGATACGATCTTGGTTTGCACGATGACCGCGCTGGTGATACTGGTCACCTCTTCCATCGATGCTTCCCATGTCAAGGGAGAATTGGCCTCTGTAGCATTTCGCATTGGGCTAGGCCATAAGTATGGAGAAAAATCCATCTCTCTCATCATCTTGTTTCTTGCCTTTTCCACCACCATCAGTTGGTCCTACTATGGAGATCGTGCGAGTGGATATCTTTTCGGGAAAAGGGGGATTAAGATCTATCACCTTATCTATTTGGCGACCATTCTCGTGGGCGCTTGCATCAGAATCGACTCTGTCATCACATTCAGCGATACTGCTAATGGCCTCATGGCCTTCCCAAACCTTTTGGCTGTCCTCAGTTTATCTCCTTTAGTCGCAAAGCTCGTGCGAAACTATTCGAGCCATACACGTGTTCGCCAATAGATCCCAATGACCCATACCCCGCAGAACAGAAGAAGGAGTAGGTCGAGAGGAACTTCTTCTATCCTCACACAAAACATCAATCGTTTTGGAGCGTAGACGATCATCTCCATCAAACAACGCGCATACCCCGCTGTTAACCCATGGAGAGGAGGAATAACCCATGTTAGACATATCCCTATCATTAACCCTGCAAACAGAGTGGGTACCCATAGGTTGTAGAGAAGGCTTAACAAAGGAAAACGGTGCCAGTGGAAGAGTAAAAGGGGAAGAAGAAAGGTGAGGACCGATCCATTCAAGGCCAATGCGTTTCTGAGATAAGCTGTCACACAGTATCCACATCGATCTGGCAGGGAGAAGGCCAACAACTCGTTGAAAGGCCGTTTAGGCAAGAGAGTGCGCAGCCCCCGCTCAAAGGGACGATAGAAAAGCAGTAAGCCTAGCGTAGCGGAAAAGGTTAATTGGAATCCTAGACAAAAGATCATCAACGGATCAAATACCAATATTGTTAACATTGCTAAACCAAAATTATTAATTGCATTTGAACGCAGATGGACTATATGCCCTAACAAGGGAACCAACACAGCCACCCACGCCCGCGAGATAGAGGGCATGCGCCCTCCCAAGGAAATCATGTAGAGGAATAAAAGCGATAATACCATCGCTATTGCTGTGCGAGTGGAAGCACATCGCTTGACCACTAACCAAATCAGCCCGCTCAGCAAAGAAAAATGGAAACCAGAAATCACCAACAGATGTTGTAATCCTAATTGGGCAAAGTAAAATGTGATGAGTTGATGATCGAGATGGCCGGTAATCAATCCCGAGATCAAATCCCGTTCTTGTCCCTTAGAATAGTGACGCTTCACATATCGTCGAAGGTTCTCCATCCATCGCCACCGCTTTTCCGCGAAGCTATAACTATGTGGAATGGGAATCCATTTCTTCGGTTTGAATATATATCGACATCTACCTCCCTCCCTCAATTCTCCTTCAGGAAAGAAGTAATCGCAATGCGCTGGCGGCGCGTGTCTATTCTTAGAAGCGGGCCAGTAGATCACACAAGGGAGGCGGTAAAGCTTTTGATCGGAAAGATGCACCCCCTTCAAGGTTCCTTCATAGACCAAAGAGGAAGTAAAGTGAGAGCGTTGCGGATAGACGCGGTTGATATGAAATGTCCCCTTCCCCTTCAAAGGGGTGGGGAGGGGGGAGGGAAAGGTTAAATAGGCGTAAAACCATCCCCCACAAATGAGGGAAAGGGCCTTCCCTTTTTTGGATAAGAAAGAGAGAGGGAGAAGGTAGAGAACCCCCCGAGGGAAAACGTAGAATCCGATCCCAATGAGAAAAAATATAGCGATAAAACAGGCAGGACAACGTGTACAAAAGAAGGCGAAGGATCCCTCCCATGCATGAAGAGATTTCCTTGCCAAAGTGGCTAATCGTCCCATTTTTATCAAGAACACGATACCCCCCATCTCCTGTCCCCCAGCGAGGGTAGCATGTCCATGCCATCAGTGACAACGAAAAAATGCCCCCCTTCAAACTGAAGACCGTTGCATACTCCCTGATTGGCTAACTTAATGTAAAAAACCATGGGAATTTAAGTGAAGGACCCAAAATTTGCAATCACCATAAGATTTTTATTGCGAATGACTTAAATATATTTCTTCCCTATCTGTTTCTATTGTGTTGCACTGTGTTGTGGTCTACGATGAACTCTAGGAATAGTGATGTAACGGTTTTGACTGGTCACTCTCACCAACATCTCTCGCCCCTTTAACATACTGCGTTAGTTAAAACCCCACGGGGGAGCTGACAAAATCAGCTCATTGTTTTGTTGACATGTTAACCAACTCTAGTCGACTTAGTGTAAAAAATCATGGAAATTTAAGTGAAGGACCCAAAATTTGCAGTTATTATAAGATATATTGCGAATAACTTAAATATATTTCTTCCTTTTTTATTTCTATTGTGTTGCACGGTGCTGTGGTCGACGATGAACTCTGGAGGAAGTGATGCAACGGTCTTGACTGGCCTCACCAACACCCCTTGTCCCTTTTACATTAATTAGAATCTCGCGAGAAAATTGACAAAAAATCATGTTATTTTTTCATTTTTTTATCGACATGTTAATCAATCCTGATTGATTATAATCTGAACAAGTGCTAAAATGTTGAGGATACAGAGGTTTATCATGTCGTTAAGATGTTATGAAGGAAAAAATGGGGTTGAGGTGTCTAATTTTAAACCCTCAGATAGGGGTGAATTCGGGATACGCAAAGTTTTGTGTATTCTGAGGGATGCCGTCATATGGCTTGTAAAGACAAGTTTCTTTCCTTTCGTTTGGCTGTATCGCTCCATTACTGCCCCAAAAGGGGAGGATGAAGGGGAAAGAGCCCGCAGAGAGGTGAGGTCTCGTAGAAGAGGGAGACGGCCTCGTGGAGAAAGCCCTGACGCGATGAGTCGTAAGGAGGACTATTCCAGAGTGCATCTGAAAGACTTTGGGCATCATCTTGGACAGTTCGGTGCGGATAAGGAAGGTTTGGTGAGTGCGTTGAGAATAAGAAATTTCGCTCAAGGGCGGAATTTAGATGGTTCTTTGGGCCTTTTAGAAGAAAAGGATGGTTGTCTGGAAACATGTGACACATATCTGCCAAAGTCTGAAGCGGCGGTGAAACGGCTCACACAGAAAATATTCTTTAAACTGCTGGATTTGGGGACACTCGCCAATGTAGTGAATCCAAAGACGGCTGAAGATAAAAGGATAACCCTGGAAACTTCTCTCGCTGATGGGCAAAGGTTTGATGTTTGCATTTCATGCAAAGAGGCAAGGGGTCTGTTAGCGCGATTAGCTATCCGTTCATTCAACCCACTCGAGGGAGGTGGAGGGGATGGAAAAGATGAGACTTTGCGTAGCGCGTTAAAAAATGTTAGAAATGAGGAGCAGTTATGGCAAATCATCTTGCGAACAGATGACGAGACCTTCCTTAGAGGACGTTTCATAGGTTTCCTTCACAAGAATGGTGTTCACAACTGGCAAAACGAAAACATCGCTGACCTAGAACAGAAAGTTATCGATCGACTATACCGCTTATGACGGGACAGACGTTTGCGATAGGGGAAACGAAAAAAGGTTCGTATTGGTGGTATAAATATCTTCTTATGGAGGAAGGGACGATGATGTGGGTACGAGTAGACAATGAAAGGGTGAAAGATCTCGATAAGAGGGGAGTTTTGTTTTGGACGCATGATCGCAATTGGGGGTGTGCGTACAATTAATGAGTCGAGTCAAAAAATATTGTACGCGTTCACAGGGGCAACGGAATAAGCTGACACCCTCTTTCTTTCATAGCCAGCAAATCACCATTAGGCTTTCCATTTCTCAGAAAGAATTGACATAACACGTTGATTTTCAAGACAAGAAACCTATAACTGAACGGTTAAATTGGAGGCAGATTCGTACGACGCACCTCCCGTGAACGCGTACTACACAACACGATCGAAGCAGAGAGTAAGCTCAAATATCTGCCGGCAAGGGAGAGTGATAGAAGAGATGGAAACTCTTACCAGAATCGAACACTCAAACCGCTATGGGGAAATATTCACAGAAACCTCACCTATGCAGCGACATATTTTGTGAAAATATTCAACCTTGAAACCAAAACCTAGTTACAACTTCCGGGAGTTCAGGAAAAGGATCTTGTGACGGAGGTTTGAAACTGTTTCCGCTATTGGTCCCAAGTTTTTCTTTGAGGGCCTGATTTTCTTTTTCTAGCTGAACAGTTCTTTCTTTCCACCGAGTACATTCCTACTTCGAGAGGATAAGACTTTTCTCCAAATAGAGAGTTTTATTCTCTTTTTCTTAACCCAACCTTTTTTTCGCCATCTGGGCAGTCCTTCAAAGTCAACCTTTCTAGTCAAAGAACCACAGTATGTAACAAAATTTTTTTTGTCTTCCTTTAGAAAATTTGACAAGGGTGACAAGAATTAAGGCTCAGTTAATGCTGTTTACCGGTCGTAACCAAAAAAATGGTGGCTTGACCGAATATTTCGGAGCTATTTGCTACCCCCGTGAACGCGCATGGGGTTGATGAGTCCATAGCTCGGCAGGACAGAGTTGCGCAATCAAGGCTGCTAACGCCATAAAAAAACCTGTGATAGTGCCCAGGGTGATGGCAAAAGGGGCGGAAGCACCGTTAATAGCAAAGACAAAGGTTATTGCAATAAAGGCAGACGCACCTATCAAAAAGGAGAGGCAAATGGTGGACACCTTCTCTTGAAGGGAGGGCCTTGCAAAAAAAGAAAATTCTGAGAAAACTCCTGAAAGATATCTTATTGTCATCTCTATTGCCTATACATCATTGCGTTGTATCAGAAATTGTATTCAATTTGAAAGATTTTGTCGAGTTGTTTTTATTTATACATTTATCCAATAGAAATAATAGGTTAAATGATTATCAGGAAAATTTTTCGACGCTATATGATCAACTGACTGAGAGAGAAGGAAATGGCTTCATTGAGCATGTATAATCTATATTCTACTTTACACTTTTTTGAGTTTGTAATTAAAATCGTTCTTAAAAAGAATTCCATGTTCATTATTCTTTGATGTACATAATATTTTGCTTTACACCGACACCCCCGTGAACGCGTACAAGCTAAGCCTCTTGTCCAACCGATCAACCCAAATATTTGTTGGTCGATTGATTTCATATCAGATGTTTTACGTAATGGCAAGAAATTTAAGACATTTAATGTAATAGATAATTATAATAAAGAAGGGCTATTAATCAAGCCAAACTATTCTTTGTCATGCGAAACAGGGCACTCGACTATTAGACCGGGTTGCTCTGGAACGAAGAAGTTGTCCAGATGTAGTCAGAGTAAATAATAGACCAGAATATATTTCAGTAAAATTTAAAGGGCGGACTAAATCAACATCAAGTGCTTGTTCATTACACACAGCCTAGTAGGTCCTATCAAAACGCTTTTATTGAAAGGTTCAATAGAACGTATCGCGAAGATGCGTTGGACTATGCATTTGTTTTTTAGTTTGTGTGAAGCGCAGAATGATAACCCACGAATGGCTAAAACCCTATAACGAAGACAGACCTTATGAATCATTGGGCGGATTGTCGCCAGAGAGGTTTGTTAGACAACGAACACAATTGCTAGCAAACAATGAAATTATTTGTAATGGAGCAAAGGGAAGATATTTGCATTGTAAGACCGTTACATAACCTCTGATTGGTCGACTTTATGTGAAAAGCCATAAGAATTCGAGTGAGAAATCCGAGATTTGTAATCATCATAAGACAAATGATTTGAACATATTCCCTCTTTTTCTATTTTCACTATGTTACACAGTTTGGTAGTCAACGACAAACTCCAAGAAAAGTTATGCAACGGTCTTATTGTGGCATGAATACAAAGCGGGAAAGTTTTCCAGAGAAGAGTTGCAGGGAAAGGCAAGGGATCCCATCGAAAACATTAGAACGATTCTTGTGTTTGCGGCGGAAAAGGCAAAAGTTCGTCAAAGCAAATCCTCAGCCCACAATCTGTTGAAATGTTTTTCACATCTGTGGACCTTGTGTGATACTCAGAAAAATTTCCTTAGGAAGTCAATCGACTTGAGGAGCTAGACTGATCGAAAGGTTGATGACCGTAGCTGTCACTTTGCAACAAAGGTCGAAAAATGTGTTTCTCTTCCTAACCGAGCTCTTTGAATCTTTCTACGAGATAAGGCCCCCCTTCCTTAGTTCTATAATTTAAGTTAGGTATACTTCGAGGGGCAACATGAATCGTGCTCTGCAGTGTCTCCCTTCTTTTCAGAATTTTTTGGAGGAACGCGGTTTCGAGAAAGTAAAAAATGGAAGGTCTAGTGGTGGTTTGCTGGCTACAAAGAAGGAGGGGTATCGGCTTATTCCACTACCCCCGTGAACGTGCTCTTAATCACCAACATTTTTTATATTCAATGAAAAATGTTAAATAAATTAAAGTTAGGGTTTAAGTGAAAACCCAAGACTTAAATTTAATCTTTATATTCGATCGCCTGTAAACGAATTAGACCCCTTCGAAGATTTTTGTTCTGAGTTGATTTTGAAAAGTGTTATCGACGTACGCGTTCACGGGGGGTGCGTTGTACGAATCTGTCCCCAGTTTAATCGTGCGGTTATGTATTTATTTTCTTGAAAATCAACGTCTTAAGTTAATCCTTT
>Ga0049116_10000296_pt1 | contig 11277 bp, 7 predicted proteins | sample WorMetvacBELIZE2_FD_55049 | JGI IMG/M metagenome (GOLD analysis project Ga0049116, IMG submission 55049) | Marine gutless worms symbiont microbial communities from Max Planck institute for Marine Microbiology, Germany - Olavius vacuus BELIZE.2 | ecosystem: Host-associated > Annelida > Digestive...
ACTAAAATGTTGGGAAACGAAGCAGCAAATTAACTGATATTGAGTGAGCAAATCAAATACAAACCAAATCTCATATAACCGGTGGTGTGCTTTGTTTAGTTGAAATTCTTGCGGTTTATCAGGATGTTACCAAATTAAACCTGAATAGCAACTTACACCAAAGAAGTAGCATGAAGTAGACGTGGTAGTTGGCGGCAAACACCTTGTGAGAATAACCCAACTAAATCAAAAATGCGTGAAATTTAATATGCTCTTCAACAAGCTGGATTTAATCCGGGTCGGTTAGACGGTTAGGCTGATAATCAACTTTTAATGTTATTCGTGAATATCAAAGGCTTTTTACTTTATAATCCAAATCTTTTATAAATTGGATTTGGAGTAATTATGGTTTCATTAATATTTGCATTGATTTGTGCGGTTTTAGCTTTGGTTTATGGTGGTATCTCAATTAAATGGATATTATCATTACCGGCAGGTAGTGATCGGATGCAAGAAATTGCTAAAGCAGTACAAGAAGGTGCGAGTGCATATTTGAACAAACAATACACAACTATTGGTATTGCAGGAATTATTTTATGTATTCTAGTTGGAATCGTTATCGATATTCCAACTGCTATTGGTTTTTTATTAGGAGCAGTATTATCAGGGGTAGCAGGTTATGTAGGGATGAATGTTTCAGTCCGCTCAAATGTTCGTACTGCAGAGGCCGCTAAAGGTGGAATTGCTGCAGCATTAGCAGTTGCTTTTCGTGGAGGTGCAATAACTGGATTATTAGTTGTAGGTCTTGGTCTTCTAGGCGTTGTGGTCTTTTATATGATTTTAGTTTATACAGGAGATGCTTCTGATGAAATCTACAACAAAATTCACCCATTAATTGGATTTGCTTTTGGCGGTTCATTAATTTCAATATTTGCTCGTTTAGGAGGCGGGATTTTTACTAAAGGTGCGGATGTAGGTGCTGATTTAGTTGGTAAAGTTGAAGCTGGAATTCCTGAAGATGATCCTCGCAATCCTGCAGTAATTGCGGATAATGTAGGTGATAATGTAGGTGATTGTGCAGGGATGGCGGCTGATTTATTTGAGACCTATGCAGTTACTATAATTGCTACCATGCTCTTAGGAGCATTATTGTTTAGCCAATCTGGTGATAATGCAGTAATTTATCCCTTAGTTTTAGGAGGAATATCAATAGTGTCGTCAATAGTAGGTTGTTACTTTGTTAAATCAAAAGAAGGCGGCAAGATTATGAACGCATTATATCGCGGGCTTTTGGTATCAGGTATTCTGGCAATTATCCTTTTTTTCCCTGCTACTTACTTTTTAATGAAAGGATTGGTAATTGATGGTGAAACCGTATCAATTTTTGCAATTTGGGGTTCAGCGATAATTGGCTTAGTGCTAACTGCTGCAATGGTTTGGATTACTGAGTATTATACCGGAGCCGATTTTAAACCCGTCAAACATGTTGCCGCAGCTTCCCAAACTGGCCATGCTACCAATATTATTGCCGGACTTGGAGTTTCAATGAAAGCAACTGCATTGCCAGTAATTGCGGTTTGCATTTCAATATTATTAGCTTATGAATTTGCCGGACTTTATGGAATTGCTATCGCTGCAACTTCAATGTTATCTATGGCTGGGATTATTGTTGCTCTAGACGCTTATGGTCCAATTACCGATAATGCCGGGGGAATTGCCGAAATGGCAGAGTTACCCAAAGAAATTCGTGAAGTAACAGACCCACTAGATGCTGTGGGTAATACCACTAAAGCAGTTACCAAAGGATATGCAATCGGCTCGGCCGGTCTTGCCGCACTGGTATTATTTGCTGATTATACTAACGCTTTAGCAACCAAAGGAACAGTTTTGGATTTTGATTTATCTAATCCCGAAGTAATTATTGGTTTATTTATAGGCGGATTAATACCTTATCTTTTTGGTTCAATGGCAATGGAAGCTGTGGGTCGAGCTGCTGGTTCAGTAGTTATTGAAGTTCGCCGTCAATTTAAAGAAATTGCCGGAATTATGGAAGGCACCGCAAAACCAGATTATTCAAGAGCAGTCGGAATGTTAACTGTTGCAGCAATTAAAGAAATGATTATCCCTTCACTTTTACCGGTTTTAGTTCCAATTATTGTAGGGTTACTATTAGGTCCGGTAGCGTTAGGTGGTTTATTGATGGGAACTATCATAACCGGAATATTTGTGGCAATCTCAATGACTACCGGCGGCGGCGCTTGGGATAATGCTAAAAAATATATTGAAGATGGTAATTTTGGCGGTAAAGGCTCTGAAGCCCACAAAGCTGCAGTAACTGGTGATACTGTTGGTGATCCTTATAAAGATACTGCAGGCCCTGCAGTAAATCCGCTAATTAAAATTATCAATATTGTAGCGTTATTGATAGTTCCATTAATTGTATAAATATAATTAATTTATTGATAACAAAATTGCCTAGGAATTAATCAAATTCAAATATTTTCAACTATTATAAATTTTGATTAATTCCAATTCCATTTTCCTGTCCCAGGAGTCAATTTGATGGATTCGCACTATTACTTTTGCACATAATCTGATAGTTTTTCGATTCCTGGGGGAATATAAACATTTATTAGCTTCATCAAATTCGATGTAATCATCATAATATCGACTAATTGCTTTAATCGGCACTAATCCATCAGCATACGACCTTTCTAACTGAACAAAGATTCCAAATTTAGTAATACCGGAAACTGATGCAGCTAAAGCATCACCTAAATCCTTTTTCGCTAATTCGCATCTAAGCATCATATTTGCATCTCGACTGGCACTATCTGCTCTTTTTTCACAATAACTACAATGCTCACCTGCAATTACCCAATTTCTTTCGGTNGGTAAATGGATTTTTGTTCGGGATATCTTTTTTTGNCTGANTTTTTTATTTTCCAGNTCTTTTATNATTTTTTTAATTCCCCGATGAACTAGTAGATCAGGATANCGGCGGATTGGTGAAGTAAAATGGGCATAATGTGTCAGACCTAATCCAAAGTGNCCTTGATTATTAGGAGTGTATATTGCATTTTTTAGTGAACGTAAAATTAAATGTTGTAACATTTCACTATATTTATTAGTTTTGATCTTAGCTAAAAGTTCGGCAAAGATTTTAGAGTTGATAGTTGCCTTACCAAGCTTCTTGATTTTTTTAATTCCAAAGCTACGTAACTGATGTTTTAAATTTGATAATTTTTCTTTTTCTGGCGGCTCATGAACGCGAAAAAGAGTTTTGGTTTTATTTTCTAAAAATTTAGCAGCGCAAATATTAGCGGCAATCATACACTCTTCAATTAATTTATTCGACTCTCCGCGATCATCTAAATATATTGAATCAACTTTTTTATTTTTAAAAGTAAATTTATATTCCTTACTATCCAAATCCAAAGCTCCTCGTTTCTCCCTTTGGTGTCTAAGTGCAAAATAAATATCTTTTAAAATTACTAGATTATTTTGAACTTGATTAGTTAAATTTTTTATTTTTTGTAAACTTACTTTTATTAAATAAAAAAGATTCAACTTGCTTATAAGTTAGACGTGAATGCGATTTAATTAAACCATTGTAAAAATTAAAATTATGAATCTCACCTAGCCGATCTAATTCTATTTCGCAAATCATTACCGGTCGATCAGCTTGGGGAATAAGTGAACATAAATTTTCGGATAATATCGGTGGTAACATTGGAACAACTAATCTAGGAAAATAAACCGATGTTGCTCGTAGATAAGCTTCATTATCAATAGCAGTATTAGGTTCAACAAAAAAGCTAACATCTGCAATTGCAACAAAAAGTCGCCATTTAAAATTATTGGTAATATTTTTTTTATTTGGTTGGGAATCTTTAATTATTTCAGCAAATACTGCATCATCAAAATCTTTGGCATCATCACCATCGATGGTAACAAATGCCAAATTACGGAGATCTCGACGATTTTTTTTATCAATTTTTAGCTTTGATAATTTTTTACATTCTGCAATTACTTTTGAGCCAAATTTATGTGGTAACTGATAGTTTATAATCGCTACTTCAGCTTCGGGGGTATCAGTGTTAAAATCTACAATTCGGGTAGTAACTTTCTTGGGTTTGCCTTTAGAGTTAATAGATCTTTTAAATGTAGATTTTTGATTGGATGTTAAATTTAATTTTGGTTTAGCAGTAGATTTAATTCTATTATTTCTGGGTTTTATCAAAATCGCACCTAAAAGTAATTAATTAATAAATTATGAATGAACAAAGTCTAAATATTCATGTTGCTTTAGCTGGCCGAGAATACAATATTCATTTTTGCTCAATTCTTACTAAGAATAATCTAGTTCTTCTAAATAAAAATAAAATCAAAAAGTATGCAAAATCTATCTGGCTAACTAATGATACTATATATAAACTATATCATCAATTTTTTTCCGACAATAATGTCAACGAAAAAAATAAAAATCTAGTTGTCATTCCTGATGGAGAAGATTTTAAAAATTGGCAGACTCTTGAGATGATTCTATCGCAATTCTTAAAAGTAAAATTAGATCGTAAAAGTTTAGTATTTGCTGTAGGTGGNGGTGTAGTGGGGGATCTAGGTGGATTAGCCGCTTCGCTTTATCAGCGTGGAATAGCAATTATTCAAATTCCCACAACTTTATTGGCAATGGTTGATTCATCTATTGGCGGTAAAACTGCCGTGAACCATAAATTAGGTAAAAACATGATTGGAACCTTTCATCAGCCAAGTCAGGTAATAATTGATTTAGATTTTATTAAAACTTTACCAAATAGAGAATTTAACGCCGGGATGGCTGAAGTAATCAAATATGGATTATTAGGAGATCGAGAGTTTTATTATTGGATTATTGATAATTCCGAAAAAATCAAACAATTAGATGCAAAAGTTATAACTGAAATGATTTCAAAATGTTGTCAAATGAAAGCCCAGATAGTTGAAAAAGATGAAACAGAAAAAAGTGAACGAGCATTGTTAAATCTTGGTCATACTTTTGGTCATGCAATTGAAGCGATCACCAAATATCAAAAATTCTTACATGGAGAAGCAATAGCTATCGGGATTTTAATGGCAGCCAGATATTCACAAATAATTAATAACATTTCAGAGCAAGAATTCATCAGTATTAAAAAATTANTTCAAACATTTAACTTACCAACTAGTTGGCAGCATGGATTATCAAGAACTGATTTTGTCAGACAAATGATGGCAGCAATAGCTTATGATAAGAAAAAAATTACCGGAAATATCCGATTAATCTTTTTGGAAAAAATTGGTAAAGCAATGATATATTCTGATGTTGATAATGCACTAATTGAACAATCTATGATAGATATTTGCCCTGAATAACTGATGATATGTCAGATTCAACACCGAACAAATTATTTAGGAATTTTCGATTTTGTAATTATTGCATAATATTTTTTGTGTTTTGTGCATCCTGTTCCAGTGATGGAGTTAGATTTAGCCAGCTTCCGGGATTTACTGAGTATTTCAATAATATTCCCCCTGGACTACCTAATACTATGGAACGCGCATTATTAGAACAATATAAACCTCAACACTTTCTTAAAGCCGGTCAAACTAAACCGATTGATTTCTATGATGAATACCTAGCAAATGGTAGACTTCATTATTGTGATGGTCAAACCATCAGCGAAAATGTGACTAGTGAAGTTCTAAATAAACACCGGGATGATCCTAATGTTTGTTTTGATTTTGTTGGTTTTTCTCCTAAAGAACACGAAAGTTATCCGCTTTATGCACGAATTGATTATGGAAAATGGCAAGACAAAACATTAACTTTTCTTTCTTACAATTTAGTTTTTGCTAGTTCTGGGGTCATTAAAGGCATTCCTTGGTATAAATCAGCTCTATTAAGGTTGGTTGGGTCTTTGGATGATTGGCATCAACTGGATAATTACATTATGGCTTGTGTGGTGCTCAATAGCCAAAAGCAACCAATAGCATTAATATTGCAACAACACAATTACACTACAACTTATTTACCGGGAGTGCAATTACCAAGAAAAAATTGGTGGCAGGTAGATGTAGCTGTGCGTTCAAATGAACTTTATCCACACAGTCCTGAACCAAAAAAACATCGGTCAGTATCTTTTATTGATCAAAAATCGCTGGCATATTTACATGGTTCCGGTAGAGCTACTCTAATGAGTGGATATGATCACACTNATGGCGAAGAGTTATTATCAACTCATTTAGTTTTTTTGCCCCGGGAGGATGCATTTTATCGATTTCTTGGGAGATTAGGTAAAAAAAGACTACTTCCGGGAAGTAGTGCACCACCCGGAGCCGAATTCAATACACTTCCAGCATTTAAACCATTACCGGTTACTTTATTGATAAGTTATCGACGACCGGGAGAAGATAAGGAATATCAAAAAATCTTTGCTCGTTTCTTTAAAGGATTTAATAGCTCAATAAATTCCCATGATTTATCTTTACTTGCCGCCCGCATGCGTGAAGATTTACAAAATCAAGGATTAGATTTTTAATTTTTAGGTAGAATAATGGAAGCAATTAGTCCTCCATGTGGATGATTGGTTAGGATTAATTCACCTTTTTGTTGCTCGATAATTGCTTTTGAAATTGATAACCCAAGTCCGCTGCTACTTATTTGATCAGAATCTGATTTATATTGATTTTTAGACCGAGAACTATCTAGGCGAATAAANGGAGTTAAAGCCTGATTAATTTCATTTTTATTAATTCCTTTGCCAAAATCACGGATTTTAATTATCATTTGATTATTATTTTGTTCAAGCGCTATTTCAACTTTAATACCATACATTAGACCGTTATCAATCAAGTTCCCCAATGCTCTTGCCATTGATATCCAATTTATCGAAATTTGCCAAATTTGGGAATTATCAAATGTAAATTTAATGTTATCTGTGCTACTTTGATATCCATCAACTAATTGAGAAATATTATCTGCTAAATCAATTCTTTGAGATAGCAATTTGATATTTTTTTCGTGGGAATCATTTGCAGATATTCGTAAATAAAAAAGCCCATCCTCAACTTTTTTATGTAATTCTTCAATATCTTTATGGATCTTATTTCGTTCCGATTTATTTTTTATCAACTCTGCTCGAAGTCGTAATTTTTGTAAAGGGGTTCTAAGATCATGTGACAGCGCACCTAACGTTACCATTAAAGTATCGAATTGTTTTTTTAAATTGCTATGCATTTCTTTCAATGCGGTTGAGACATTTTTTATTTCTGATAATTTACTTTCAGGCAACTTGGGAATTGTATGAATTGAACTACCAATAGATTTAGCAGCAGAACTTAATTGTCTTAAAGGCCTCAACAACCACCATAAAGTTAGAATAATAATTATTACAATTGGCAAACTAATCAGCAAAATTGGGACAACTATAGGAAATAGTGATTTTGCTACAAAATTATCTTCGCTGATACCAATCCAAACAAATGTACCATCAAACAGTTCAACTACTAGGCTAATTAATTCTGTTGGGATAATATCACTTTCGAAAATATTTAATTCACTAATAGCACTTTGGCCGGCAGCCACAATGTTGAAATCATCCAAATTATCAATTACCTCTAATATACCTAATTGTAAATCTTCACTTTTAACAATTGGAATAACTTCGGGAAAATAAAATCTAGTTCTTCCAGTAATATAAAATATGTTATCGCGTTTTAAATGCTGGCGAATTAATGCTCTTTGGTTAAAGTCCAGACTATTAATTAATGTCAGAATTTCTCGAATTTTGGTAGCTGAAATTTGAGCCGAAGTTCGAATTTCTAGATTATGTATTTCATCTTTACTAATATAATAAGCAACTCCAACACATATACTAATTGCCATAAATGCTGTGAAAATTAGTCGAAAAGCTAAGCTATTAATTTAGTCACCTCACTACAATAAGTCAATTAAATATATCTGTATTAATTTTTGATAAAATTTTCTATCTTTAAATCTTTAAGTTTTATAATACTTTTACTTAATTTCGGTTTGCTTAATAATAATCAATTTTCTAATATTGTCAAATGTTTGTTTTTGACCTAAGCCTAAATATATATAAATAATTTTGAAATCAATGCATAGATATCCAGTAACTGAAGCCGGTGCAAAGCTCTTACGAGAAGAATTAATTCGATTAAAAACTAAAGAACGTCCGGCTATTATTAATGCAATTGCTGAAGCCCGTTCTCATGGTGATCTATCAGAAAATGCTGATTATGATGCCGCAAAAGAACGCCAGGGTTTTATTGAAGGTCGTATTCACGAGTTAGAATCTAAAATTTCCCGAATGGAAATTATTGATCCTACAGTTTTAAATGCTAAAGGTAAAGTAGTTTTTGGGGCAACGGTTTTTTTAGATAACTTTGCTGATGATACCGAAATATCTTACAAGATCGTCGGTGAAGATGAAGCAGATGTAAAGGCCGGAAAAATCTCAGTTACTTCCCCAATTGCACAAGCTCTTATCGGAAAATCTATAGGAGATGAAATTTTAGTGGAAACTCCCAAAGGTAAAGCCAATTACGAAATTATTGATGTTGAATATACAAAATAAATTAAAAAAAATAAGTTTTGACTTCTAACTTGTAAAAGAAGTGATTAATAATAATTTAAAATAAGTTAAACAATTTTAGAAATGCTAACATAGATAGTTAGAGGGAAATGAATAAATGTTGAAACTACCAAAAATAAGAGGATTCAGTTTTTGGTATTTAATAATTTCCCATATTTTTTTTAAATTAAAATTTAATGGCTGAATTAGCACAGCACCCTATCAGGGATATTACTTGTGTAAATGAATTATCTTATCCTTATATTCAAAAAATTGCTGATTTATCATCAAGTATTTATCGTGAATTAAATTTAGGTAATGTCAATTTTTATACAAACACTCTTCCTCACCGAAAAGTTGCACTTTTATTCGCCCAAAAAAGTACCCGAACTTACGACAGTTTCCTAGATGCATTTTTAAAATTAGGAACAAATCGAATCGTTGGCATGCGTAATGCCTCTGAAAGTTCTCTAGGTAAAGGGGAGACAATCTTTCATACAATTGATACATATATTGGACAAGGCGATGGTACTCATTTCATAGTAATCAGAAGTAATTTAGAAGGAACTGCCAAGTGGGCTCAAATTGCTGCATATCGATCCTATGCAAAAAAAGTCCGGGAATTTGCTAAAACTTTCCAAGAATTTCCCCGAAATTTAGTCCTGCCAATAATATTTAATGGGGGGGATTCATTTCATAACCATCCCAGTCAACTTCTATTAGACGTGGCAACTCTCAATCATGTTTTTAAACGAATTACCGATTTTGATTTCGGTGATATCAATGATTTAGGAGGATCTCGAGTTGTGTCATCTCATATCGATGCAGCAAAAATACTCAATTGGCGTATGCATTTTTGTGCACTTCCGGGAGCTGAATTAAATCAACGCCAAAAATTTGCCCTAAATCAAGCGCCAAAATATTATGAATATAAATCTTTGTCCAAAATGCTCGGTAATATTGATTTTTTATATGTAAATCGATATCAATATAATCTCAGAGGTGAGACGCATCCAAAGAAAAATGTATCTTTTTTTTCTAAGGATCATCCCCAAATTAGTTTAGATCTAGTTGCACCGCATCAATTAAGGGTGATGCATGCCCGGCCAATTGATAAGTATTACAAAGAAATTCATCCTAGTTTATGGGACCATGAATTAGATATTTCCGGAGTTCAATCAGATCTGGGGACACCTACTCGAATGGCAATGTGTTTATATGCGATCGAAAACCAATTATTTACCTTACCGGGAATTATTGCTACCACAGATTTATTTAAATTGGGGTATTATCAGGAAAATTTAAACCATACACCGAAGAAAAAAAGGGTTGGCAGTAAATACACCACTGCGTTAATTAATCACGGCTATGTAATTGATCACATACCTTTAGGTTGTGGCACAGTCATGAGTCAACTCATTAAACGATTTTTCCCAGATGTTACTATTGTTACGAGTACCGGTGTTCAGGGTAAACAGAATCAATCCAATATCAAAGATGTAATTAAAATTCATACTAATCAACGATGGACTAGAGAATTAACCAATATTGTTGGTTTATTTAGTAATTATACCCAAAACAAAAGTTGTAGAATTTCACAATTTAAAGATGGTATTCGTGTTGATAAATGGACTTACAAATATCCTCTAATCCCTATGGATAGCTGCATTAATACCAATTGTATAACTCATGGAAATTACATGGAGGATATTTGTTTTCGCCACATGTCGATAAGTGAAAAATTGGTTTGTCCATTTTGTGAGACGGTTCAATAATAGCTAATGTATTCTTTTATTCGAGCTTTGCTATTTACACAAGATCCAGAAAAAGTTCATCTGCAGGTTATGAACAATCTGCAAAAATGGTATCAAAAAAATCCCAATCATTTATTTCTAAAAAACTTCAAAAATTATTCTAAATATCTTTCGATAAAAAAAATGGGAATAACATTTGCTAATCCCATTGGGCTTGCAGCAGGTTTTGACAAAAATGCAGAATGGTTGACTTTCCTAGAAAAATTGGGTTTTGGATTTATTGAAGTGGGTTCGGTTACAGCCAAACCTTGTCAAGGAAATCCCCAACCTAGATTGTTTAGACTTCCTAAAGATAAGGCACTTTTGAATCGAATGGGATTAAACAATGAAGGTGCAGACATAATTGCAGAAAAACTGAAAAACCGAAAAACTCAGATTCCCATTGGTGTTAATATTGCTAAAACTAATGATCCTAATATTTATGATCAAAACGCCATCTCTGATATTCTCTATTCCTATAATAAATTAGCACCAGTAGCCGATTATATTACGCTAAATATTAGCTGTCCTAATACCATAGAAAAAAAAACTTTTGAGGAACCTGGTTCTTTAAATGAATTATTAGGTGAGATTACCTCAGCTCGAAATCAGTTATTTAAATCAATTCCTATACTAATAAAACTAAGTCCAGTAAATGTTCCTTCAATGATTGATCCATTGATTGAAGTTGCGCTTAATCATAGTATAGATGGAGTAGTAATTGCTAATACAGTAAATAATTTACCTAAACTTAAAACATCAACAAATATTTTAAAAAAGATAGGGTCCGGTGGATTAAGTGGAAAGCCTTTGCAAAAACTGGTTGATCCGATGATAAAACATATTAGGAAATTATCTTCAACTTTAAATATTATTGGAACTGGAGGGAT
>Ga0049116_10000299_pt1 | contig 11238 bp, 8 predicted proteins | sample WorMetvacBELIZE2_FD_55049 | JGI IMG/M metagenome (GOLD analysis project Ga0049116, IMG submission 55049) | Marine gutless worms symbiont microbial communities from Max Planck institute for Marine Microbiology, Germany - Olavius vacuus BELIZE.2 | ecosystem: Host-associated > Annelida > Digestive...
TTATTGAAGTTCCTGAAAATGTTCAAATCGATTTTAGTCCAGTTGAAATTGTTTTCAATGTCCCAACTATGACTACTCAACCTAGTTCCTCACCGTCTTTGAACCCTACTGTGGCAAATATTAAAAGCGATTGGGTTGCGGTTTTAACTCCCCGAGCTAATGGCCGGCTTGCTAATCAATTGAGAATTGCGATAAATGCTAATGGTGATCGATGGATGGAAACCGATGCCAATTGCAATAATAACTGGACAAATCATTGTTGTCGGTATGGCAGAGGCAACACAGATTGTAATGCTGCTAGGCCCACTACTGATTGCACAAATCTAGACTGGCAGGAATGGCTAAGCACCAAACCTGATCTAAACGATTTAAGCTGCCCATAAAATATTGGTTGTTAAACGAAACTTATATTGGTTGTTGAGCGAAGTCAATTTTGGTTGTTGAGCGAAGTCGAAACAACCAATCAGAGTCGAATCTTTGGACATTGAGCGAAGTTTTTATTGGTTGTTGAGCGAAGTCAATTTTGGTTGTTGAGCGAAGTCGAAACAACCAATTTGGTCGAATCTATACATGTCAACTAATTCGGGCACTTAGACATTCATCAGTTTAACCCGGCTCTAGCCTATCAAATGACAGGCTGCATTTGCTCTAGTTAGTTTCAGTCTCAGTTCGGTTGTAAGTAAACTGAATCATGACAATAAAGCATTTCCCTTTGTAAAATTTCCGAATTAATCTGTTGTAATTTTTAAGTTACCGGCGTCATCTTTCAATTTTGCCTGCCCTGCTGCTAATCTTGCTATAGGAACTCGTGGACCAGAACATGAGACATAATTCAAGTTTATGCTATGACAAAATTCGATAGAATAAGGATGTCCACCATGTTCACCACATATACCGATTTTAATATCTTTTTTAGTTTTACGACCACGATCAACCGCAATTTTCATTAAATCACCCACCCCTTTGGTATCTAATACTTCAAATGGATTATCGTATAAAATCCCGGCATCATTGTATGCAGGTAAGAATTTATTTTCTGCATCTTCACGAGAAAAAGAAAATGCAGCTTGGCTCAGGTCATTTGTTCCAAAAGAGAAAAATTCTGCCAATTCAGCCATTCTTCCAGCTCGTAAACAAGCACGGACAACTTCGAGCATTGAGCCAAATTTATATTCAACATCAACCCCATGCGAAAGCTTAACAATATTATGAATTCTTTCAGCTAATTTCTGAATCCGTTTTAACTCTTCTACCGTTGCAACCTGAGGCACCATAATTTCTGGAAAAACTTTTACGCCTTCTTTAATACATTGGGCTGCAGCTTCTATTGCTTGGATTTGCATTGCATAAATTTCTGGATAAGTAATGCCTAAACGAACACCACGATGCCCCAGCATGGGATTTACTTCAGCAAGCTCGCGCACTTTCTTTAATGTTCTTTCTTTTTGAATAAGGATTTCATCTTCTAAATGCTTTTCTTTAAAAGTATCGAGACCTTTAGCCAAATCATTTAATCCGTCAGAATATTTTGAATGAAGTGAAGGATTAATCATCCTTAGCGTTTCCGGTAATTCTTCAACTGATTCAATTGCATCTCGAAAATGCCTAAGATGAGATATTTCTAATTCAAGCTGGGCTGCAGTAGGTAAAAATTCGTGCATTGGCGGATCGAGCAATCTTACAGTTACTGGTAAACCATCCATTGCCTTAAAAATTCCTTTAAAATCTTTGCGTTGAATTGGCAGGAGATGATCTAAGGCATTTTGCCGTTCTTCATTATTATTAGAAAGAATCATTCTGACAACATATGGAAGTCGATCAGGACTATTAAACATTCTTTCAGTCCGACATAAACCAATACCTTTAGCTCCAAAATTTCGAGCTTTGGTAGCATCATCCGGGGTGTCGGCATTTGCTCGAACCTGCAATTTAGCTACTTTATCTGCCCATGATAGTAAATAATTTAAATCTTCTGAAAATTTTGGTTCAACCGTCGGTAATTCATCCGCATAAACATCTCCGCTACTACCGTCGATGGTAATAATATCCCCTTCAAGCAATGTTACCCCCCCAATTTTGGCTTTCTTAGCCTGATCATCAATATGAATTGCTTCACATCCACTTACACAGGGTTTACCCATACCTCGGGCAACTACTGCAGCATGAGAAGTTTTTCCACCACGNCTGGTTAAAATTCCTTGAGCNTTAAAAAATCCGTGAATATCTTCAGGCTTCGTTTCTTCTCGAACTAAAATTATTTTTTCGCCGGCATTCCCTCTAGCTTCNGCAGTATCAGCATCAAAAACTACTTTACCTGATGCNGCACCGGGAGATGCNGGTAAACCACGAGCTAAAGATTTTGCTTTATGATTAATNGCTANTTGTGGAACTAAGAGTTGTTCTAATACTTCGGGTTGAATTCTTAANACTGCTTTATCTCTAGAAATGATACCTTCGTTTGCCATTTCAACTGAAGTGCGAACCATTGCCAAAGCATTCATTTTNCCGTTTCGGGTTTGCAGACAAAAAAGTGTGCCTTTTTCAATGGTAAATTCAAAATCTTGAACTTCTTTATAATGATCTTCAAGCTTGTTTCTCAATCCGACTAATTGATCATAAATCTTCGGCATTTCCGTGGACATTTGGTCTATTGGTTTGGGAGTGCGAATTCCTGCAACAACATCTTCACCTTGGGCATTAACTAAATACTCACCAAAAATCTGGTTTTCGCCGGTTCCGGGATTTCGGGTAAAGCCAACCCCAGTTGCGCAGTCATCACCCATATTTCCAAACACCATTGTGCAGATATTTACAGCAGTGCCATTAGCCATATCCGGGGTAATCCGAAATTGTTTACGATAATCAACAGCTCGTTTACCATTCCATGAACGAAATACCGCTTTAATGGCAATTTCTAATTGCTCATATGGATCTTGAGGAAATTCCTGACTAGTTTGGTTTTTATATATTGCTAAAAATTCATTTGCTAATTCTTTTAGATTATCAGCAGTTAATTCCACATCTTCTTTTACTTTATATTTGGCTTTAATTTCCGACATCCGTCCATCAAATAATTCATCGCTAACACCCATGGCAATTTTGCCAAATAACTGAATAAAGCGCCGATAGGCATCATAAGCAAATCGTTCATTTTTGGTTTGGGCAATTATTCCTTTAATTGAGTTTTTGTTTAAACCTAAATTTAATATTGTATCCATCATACCCGGCATTGACATCGCCGAACCTGAGCGCACCGAAACTAACAATGGATTATCTGTAGCGCCAAAACCCTTTTTAGTTTTTTTCTCTAATGCTTTAACTTGTGATTTAATTTCATCCCAAGCTCCTGTGGGATATTTATCTTTTTCTAAATAAGCTAAGCAGGCTTCAGTTGTAACTGTAAAACCCGGGGGCACGCGTAGACCAATTTGAGTCATTTCACACAAATTTGCTCCCTTTCCACCCAATAACATCTTGTTTTTGCCATCGCCTTCTTCAAACGAAAATACATATTTTTTTGCCATACAATTCTTTCTAGATAGTTATAAAAATTTGGAAATTTCTGATAATTTGATTGACATTATTCAATCAAAAAACTCAACAAATCTTATTTAAATTAATGAAATATTAAAAATTGACGAGATTATAAAACAAAGGTGATTTTATTGCTAATAAATAATTTAGTTTTATTCTTCTTTAGCTAAAACTTTTTTGCTAGATTGAATTTCGTCATTTTCATTAAACTTCAATTTAACTTCACCATCCCAATCAATAGTCACCTTACCACCATTTTTTAGTTTGCCAAATAATAACTCATCAGCTATAGCTTTTCTAACTGTAGTTTGAATTAGTCTTGACATTGGTCTAGCACCCATAATTGGATCAAATCCATTTTCGGCTAAATATTTATGAAGATTCTTGGTAAAGATAACTTCAACTTTTTTCTCATGGAGTTGTTCTTCTAACTGCATTAAGAATTTTTCAACAATTGAATTAATTACTTTTTGTTCTAAGGGATTAAATGAGATAATTGCATCCAATCGATTTCGAAACTCCGGAGAAAAAGTTTTTTTAATATATACCATTTCATCACCGGCAACTAATTTATTACTAAAACCGATCGGTTTTTTTTGCATTGCTTCCGCACCGGCATTGGTAGTCATAATTAAAACGACATTGCGAAAATCTGCTTTGCGTCCATTGTTATCAGTTAAAGTTCCATGATCCATTACTTGAAGTAATACATTAAAAATATCGGGATGAGCTTTTTCAATTTCATCAAGCAATAACACACAATAAGGTTTTTTGGATATTTGTTCAGTTAATAATCCACCCTTATCAAATCCCACATATCCGGGTGGGGCGCCAATTAATCGAGAAACCGAATGTGGTTCCATATATTCACTCATATCAAATCTAATTAATTCAATTCCTAAAGCATAAGCTAGTTGTTTTGATAATTCAGTTTTACCAACACCTGTAGGACCGCTAAATAAAAAATTACCGATAGGTTTATTGGGTGAACTTAAGCCACTTCTGGCCATTTTTACAGAAGAAGATATAGCCTTTATTGCATCATCTTGTCCAAATATAACTGTTTTTAGATTTCGTTCGATATTTAATAAAAGCTGACGATCATCAACTGAAACATTTTGAGTAGGAATTCGTGCGATTTTGGCAACTACATCTTCAATTTGGGTTTTGCCAATACTTTTTTTATTTTTTTGATTCTTGTTGTTTTTGGACATTGCTAAAAGCCGCTGGGCGGCTCCAGCTTCGTCGATTACATCTATTGCCTTATCGGGAAGATAGCGATCATTGATATATTTTGCCGATAATTCAGCTGCACTACTTAGAGCACTAAAAGCAAATTTAACATTATGATGACTTTCAAAAGCTAATTTCAAACCTTTCAAGATTTCAATTGTCTCTTCAATACTTGGTTCGACAACTTCAATTTTTTGAAATCTTCTAGCTAAAGCATGATCTTTTTCGAATACTTGGCGGTATTCATCATAGGTTGTTGCTCCAATGCATCGAATAGAACCACTTGCAAGATTGGGTTTGAGAATATTTGAAGCATCTAAAGTTCCGCTGGAAGCCGAACCCGCACCTATCAAAGTATGGATTTCATCAATAAAGATAATAATATTGGGATTTTCTTTTATTTGATTAATTACCAATTTTAATCTTTGTTCAAAATCTCCNCGATATTTAGTACCAGCAATTAATGCACTCATATCTAAAGAGAAAACTTCGCAATTTGATAGAATTTCTGGAACTTGGTTATTAATTATTTTAATCGCCAAACCTTCGGCTAAAGCAGTTTTGCCTACACCAGCTTCGCCAACCAAAATCGGATTATTTTTACGGCGTCTGCATAAAATTTGGATCATCCTCTCAACTTCATTTTCTCGCCCAATTAATGGATCGAGTTTTTTTTCTTTAGCCAGTTTAGTTAAATTTACAGTAAATTGATCAAAAGGATTATTACTGGATTTTGAACTGCCTTGAGCCTCACTATCAATTACTTCCTCAGTTTCAGCGAGAGAATCTTGTTTAGTTAATCCATGAGACAAATATTTCACTACATCTAATCTGGAAATTCCTTGCTTTTGTAAGAAATAAACCGCATATGAATCTTTTTCCCCAAAAATCGCAACCAAAACATGAGCACCATTTACTTCTTTTTTTCCNGAAGATTGAACATGCAAAATTGCCCGTTGAATTACTCTTTGAAAACCAATTGTTGGTTGGGGCTCTACTTCATTTGATGAAACAATCGGATTATGCTGAACTATGTAATCAGTTAACGCTTTTTCTAATTCTTCAATATTGCCTTCTAATATTTTAATTATTTCAATTACTTTAGTATTTGAAAGTAATGCTAATAATAAATGTTCAACTGAGATAAATTCATGTTGAGCTTTTCTGGCTTTAACAAAAGCAGAATGCAAGGTTTGTTCTAATTCTTGGGCGATCATTTGTCTTCTTCCATAAAACAAATTAATGGTTGTTTATGCTCNCGAATATATCGATAAACAATATCAACCTTAGTTTGAGCAATATCACGCGGATAAATTCCACAAATTGCTCTGCCTTCATGATGAATTTTTAACATTGTTTTTACGGCTTTATCCTCATTTAAACTAAAAAACTTAACCAAAATCTCAACCACAAATTCCATCGGCGTATAATCATCATTCAACATTATCACTTTATACAACGGCGGCGGCTCAATTACCGCTGATTTTTTATCTGAAATACTTCGCGGTTTGACTTTTATCTCAGTGCTCATTTAATATAAGATTTTAAAAATCTTATTATAAATCAGATAATATTTTTTGAAATTTATTCAAAAAACTATAAAATCAGTTTATCAGCCCAGATTTATTATCATATATACTAGATCGTGATAATATTTTAAAATTCAAGGTTAAATTTGTTAATAAATTATTTGAAAGAAATGAAATGGATTTAAAAAAAATCTTCACCAATCGGCTGGATGTTGTTTCGATTATTATTATTGTGATATTAATTACGCCATTTTTTTTCTTAGAAATCGATGATTCTCCAAAAGAAGTCAAGGTTGAAAAAAAAGAATCAACGACAAAATCCAACAAAACTACCGAAACTCAAGAATCACAAGTAGACGATCANCAAACTCATTTTCTTGATCAACTAATTGAAAATCCTACAACCTATCATAATCAACGAGTTACTCTTAAAGGGGTAGCAAGATTAATTACCATCAATCATCGATCACAGTTTTATGGCTTTAGGTTTTATGCAGATGGAAAAAAGATTTTTGTCGGCAGCTATAAGCCTAGCATTCTGCCAAATAATGACGATAAAATTTTCCTAAATGGAAAATTTATATATTCCCGATTAAGTCCNGTAGTTTGGGGAAATTATCCATATGTAATTGAAGCAATCGCAATTGAAAAAATCAATTAGNCTAGTTATCTATAATATATTCTCTAACGATTAATAGCTAAATGTGAACAAGTTATAACTATTATAATATTTAACATTTTTTATCATTTACAATTATATATAATTCAAGAATGAGTGTTTAAATCATCTTCTTGCTTATATGAATATCCTATCTGATAATCCGGTTAGTTTAGAAATCGAATATGATTACAAGCAGGAAATAAATAAGCTTCAATCTTTAATAAATATATCATCTGAATGGACCTGGCAGACAGATCAAAATCATAAATTTTGTATGTTATCTAGAGGTGCTCTTCATACGACCTCGATTATTACATCCGATTTAATCGGTAAAAAAATTTGGGATGCNGATAAATTTATGACCGCATTTAATATTAGCTGGGAGCAATTAAAAGAAAAAATGGAATCTATTGGAGTAATTAATGAATTCATCATTAACTATATAAATAGCAAAGGTCAAATAAATTGCTTTTCGATATCTGGTATTCCTTTTTTTACCAAAACCGGTGATTTTGGAGGATATATTGGGGTAGCATCCAACCTAACAAATTATCAACAAGATCATTCTGGAGTATTACGAATATTAAATACTGACCCATTAACAGGATATCCGAATTTAAAAACTACTGAAGAATTTTTTAATAAAAGTTTAGTTACCGCTACTCGCAAAAACAAAAATATTGGCTTAATTTATATCAATGTTCATCAGCTTACCAAAATCCATTATCAATATAACTTTCAGGAAATAATTAGAGTATTAATTACAATTTGTAAAAGACTTAATTCGATAATTCGCAAATATGATTGTGTATGTCGTTTGGGATTAAATGATTTTTGTGTGGTTGTTCATGAAATTTCTCAGGCTGTAGATTTGGAAAAAATTGTGAAAAAAATTAATAAATTGTTAACCCAACCTTATGAAATATCAGATCATCAATTGACACTCAATTTTGATATTGTAAATTACCTAGCTCCAGATAAAGGCAAAAACCTAAGTGGATTAATTGAAAAAGCCAGAAACAAATTAAATCAATGATTGATAGTTTTTCTTTAAAATCATCTATTCTCAAACATTTAATCCTTCAAACAATACTGTAGATAAATATCTTTCACCAGAATCTGGTAACACTACTACAATAGTTTTTCCATCATTTTCGCTACGTTTAGCTACTTGAATTGCCGCAGCAGTTGCTGCTCCAGAAGATAGTCCGACGATAATACCCTCTTCTTTGGGTAATCTTCTAGCATAATCAATACCTTCTTCAACTTCAATTTTAATTACTTCATCAACTAGTGAAAGATCCAAAACTTTGGGAATAAATCCTGCTCCAATTCCTTGAAAAGGATGAGGACTGGGTTTTAGCTCTTCACCAGCTAGTGTTTGAGTAATAATCGGACTTTTAGCAGGTTCAACTGCAACTGAATGGATTTTTTTACCTTTTTTATTTTTAATATAATTACTAACACCGGTTATAGTGCCACCTGTTCCAACACCGGATATTAAAATATCAATCTCACCATTAGTATCATTCCATATTTCAGGTCCGGTAGTTTCCTCATGGATTGCCACATTTGCAGGATTTGCAAATTGATCAAGTATTAAATATTTATTTTTATCAGATTCCAAAATCTCATTGGCTTTTTTAATTGCCCCTTTCATTCCTTCAGCTGCAGGAGTTAATACCAGATTTGCTCCAAATGCTGCCATCATTTTTCTACGTTCAATACTCATTGATTCCGGCATGGTTAAAGTAAGTGGATAGCCTCGTGAAGCTGCAACGAAAGCTAAAGCAATCCCGGTATTACCACTAGTAGGTTCTACTAAATGCTTATTCTTATCTAGAATTCCTTTTTTTTCAGCATCCCAAACTAAACCGGCGCCTAATCTACACTTAACCGAAAAAGTAGGATTACGACTCTCAATTTTTGCATATATATTTGCCGAAATTCCTGAAGTTATTCGATTTAACTTGATTAGTGGAGTATTACCAATGGACAAAGAGTTATCAGTATAAATTTTGGTCATTATAATTCCTAGAAAAGTTTATTTAAAAGTGGGCTATAAAAATATTATTTTAGTAAAGATAAATTAAAAAAGACTATAAATTTTAAAGTTTTTTTAGCAATAATAAATGATTTATGATAGCTAAAAAATCATCTAAATAAAAATAATGAAATGGCAAAAAATTCTCAACAATATTAATCANGAAAATATTGATTTAGGATTAGACCGCATCCGAAAAGTTTATAAAANACTTTCAATTAATTTAAAATATCAACCCTATATAATAACCGTTGGCGGCACCAATGGTAAGGGTTCTACTTGTGCTTTTTTAAACTCAATCTTAGTAGCTCATAACTACAAAGTTGGATTATTTAGTTCACCGCATCTTTTTAAGTTTAATGAAAGAATTAAAGTTAATAATAAATCAATAACCAATACTGCGCTTGACCGAGTTTTTAATATTATTGAAGCTGCGCGTAAAGATTCTAAAGTTAATTTAACATATTTTGAAATCGCCTCATTAGCAGCATGGATTTATTTTGCCTTTGAAGAATGTCAATTTGTCATCCTAGAAGTTGGCTTAGGTGGTCGGCTGGATGCCACAAATTTATGGAATAGCAATATTGCAATTATTACTACCATCGCAAAAGATCACCAAGCTTACCTGGGAGATACTATTGAAGAAATTGTTAATGAAAAAGTTGAAATAGCCCGTAAAAATAAAATATTAATTTACGGTGATAGAACTCTACCCAAATCTTTGGTTAAAAAGGCCAAACAAATTGGGACAAATCTTAAATTATTAAGTAGAGATTTTGCCTACTATAAAAATTCAAAATCGTGGGGTCTATGGATTCAAGAAAAACAAAAACACTTAAAATTTACTAGATTGCCAAATCCAAAAAATACTAGCTACATTCAATATCAAAATTCTACTGCTGCTATTTGTTCTCTATATTATTTAAATTTGCAAGGAATATGTAATTTAGATGTTAATAAAATTAAATCCGGAATTTTAAAAACAAATTTAACTTGTCGTTTTGAAGTTATCAAAATATCGAAAAAAAGAAAGATAATTTTTGATGTTTGTCACAATCCCCAAGCAGCTACTGTTTTAGCTAACAATTTACGAGAATTATCCAAAGAAGATACTACAAAATTTCACGCAATATTTGCAACTTTAAAAGATAAAGAGATCTTTGGGATTATCAATCCCTTAATTGATTCTTTCAGCAATTGGTATTTAGCAAATCTTCCACAAAGCCAGAGAGGTGCAAATAATAATGAAATTTTTAAAATATTTCAAAGAAAATATCAATATAAAATTTCCGACAAAAAAATCACAATTTTTAAAAATCCCACTAGTGCATTTTATGAGGCAATGGATATTACCAGTATGGGTGATATAATTGTAGTATTCGGTTCTTTTATTACCGTATCTGAATGCTACCCGCTAATTAACCAGGTTTAATGCAAAAATGACCGAGACTAATTTTGAGATCGAATTACGAAAAAGAGGTAAACGACGATTAATTGGCGCAATTATATTAACTCTAGCTTCACTAGCTGCATTGCCATTTCTAATTAAAAAACCCTCTTCAGATATTGATCGAGGTTTAATTGTAAATATCATTGATCCCGAAGTTCCTAAAAATGCTTTTGATATCAAACCTTTAGAAGAGAATAAAAATATTAATGCTTTTCCAGATTTATTAGGTAAGGATTTGAGTATTCCAAATCAAGAAGTTAAAAAAATTTTTCTTCAAAGCCATACTTTACCGAATAATAAAAAACTACAAGAGATTTATAAAAATTTAGATCAAAAAAAAATATCTTATCAAAAATCAGAAATAACTACCGGCGGCAAAACCCGAATTACATTAACATTTGGACCATATGACATTAATTATTTAGAAAAATATCTGAGTATTGTTCAACCAATTGTAGGGGAAATAAAATTAATTGAACAATAGTTTAATGGTTATGTTTTGTAATAGTTCAGAAATATCCTAGCCACTTTTTCAATATGTAATAGATTATTTATAGTAGTAATCATTTTTATATAAAACTCATTACTTTAAAAAAGTCGATAAAAATCAATAAATAATGTTTGAAGCAATTACTTCCGAATGGACAATAGTGGATTGGGCATTCATAATCTGGATGTCCTTTTCACTTATTTTGGGATTACTTCGGGGATTTATAGCTGAAATGTTATCTTTAATTGGCTGGATCCTGGCATTTGTAATTGGTTTTGAATATGGTGAACAAGTTGG
>Ga0049116_10000300_pt1 | contig 11232 bp, 9 predicted proteins | sample WorMetvacBELIZE2_FD_55049 | JGI IMG/M metagenome (GOLD analysis project Ga0049116, IMG submission 55049) | Marine gutless worms symbiont microbial communities from Max Planck institute for Marine Microbiology, Germany - Olavius vacuus BELIZE.2 | ecosystem: Host-associated > Annelida > Digestive...
TTTGTTGAAAATGAGTTCTCTCATCTCTGGCTATACTAAAATCCTGCCAGTTGATCCTNGCTCCCGGAGAATTGGTTACTTTGAGATTCTTGCCATTTCTCTCAAANGTCGCACTACCTTTTACTACCTTCTCTCCCGTAGGNTTNGCATATAATCCTGCTGGGGCTAATAATAATAAAATTGAGGTTAAACTGCTTATAGTTATTTTAATATATTCTTTAGTAGATTTTGAACTGATAATATTCATAATAATCCTTTATATCAAATAACAACCATATAAATTTATCTAATAAAGTCTAATAACATTTAATGTTGATTTACATCAACCTTAGCTAATTGTAAGTTAAGAAATGTGAATTGGGAAATATATTATTGCAATATTTGTGAACTAGCTCAACTAATGGCAAATTTACTTAAAGTTATTTCTTAGTTGCATTTTCAATTAATTGATTTAAATTATCATCCAGGGTCGGTTTTTCTTCTTGATAAAAAATTCCAATTGCCGGGGTTTCATCATTTAGGGATTCCTTAATAGCTGCCATTTTATCGCGGGGATTATGGTTAGACGACAGCTCCCGAACAGTTGCATTTAGGTTTTTATAGGTTTTGTCGGTTTTATCAAAAGTAACACATGGGGAAATTATGTGTAAATAAGAAAATCCTTTATGTTCAAGTGCCTGAGTAATCATTGATTGTAAATGTGCGGGATTACCTGCATATGATTGACCAATCCAAGAAGCTCCATGAGTAAGCATGGTTAAAATTGGATTTATCGGGGAATCTAAATTACCCGTAGGTGTAGTGCCGGTTTTAAAACCATAAGCTGAAGTTGGAGATGTTTGACCTTTAGTTAATCCATAAATTCCATTATCAAACAACATATAAGTAATATCTAGGTTCCTTCTGGCGCCATGAGGCATATGAGCACCTCCGATTGCATATCCATCACCATCTCCGCCAACTACCACAACATTTAATTTGGGATTAGCAGTTTTAATACCTGTAGCTATTGGTAATGCCCGACCATGAAGTGTATGAAAACCATAAGAATTAATAAAAAAAGGAAACCGTGAAGCACAACCAATACCAGATACTACAACGATATCTTCATACGGGATATTTAATTGTTTAAATGCTACTGTTAGTCCATCAACCATGGCAAAATATCCGCAACCCGGACACCAAGTAGGTAATGACTTAGAGCGATAATTTAATTTACCGCTATTTTTAATTTCAACTAATACTTCTTCAACAAATGGCGGGCGAATGTCTCCCATAATAACTCCTAACAATAAATAATCATGCCGCTTTTTTTCGTTTAGACTTACCCGTTATTCTGCTAATTTCTTCTAAAATATCTGCTACTCGTAGCGGTGCACAAATAGTATGTGATAGTCGGTTTACTTCAATTGCGGTGTGTGCCTGAAGTAAATTTGCAAATTGCCCTTGAAAATTTAATTCGGGGACTAAAACATTTTTACAATCTTTAATAAACTCTTTTACNTGCTCAGTTGGGAACGGTGAGAGTATTACAACTTTAAAAGCGGCAACTTTTATCCCTTCTTTTTGAGCTTCATACATTGCCTCTAAGCATTCACCAAATGAAGATCCCCAAGAAATTAATCCAATATCAACTTTGCCTTCATCGCCAAATCTTTTGAAAGAAGTAATATCCGGATATGTCAACACTGATTTNAGTTTTTCATGTCTTTTTTTATTCATTGCGGTGTGCATCNTAGCTGAATCATCCGGGCGACCTAGTTCATTATGTTCCAATCCTGTTATCGTATGAATACCTTCTTTTTGACCTGCAACTGCCCGAGGACTAATATGATCTTCTGTTAGTTGATAACGAAGGAATTTTTCACCCGCAACCGGTTGATAATTTTTATTCATATTATTTATAAATGGCGGATTATTATCGAAAGGAACTGTTTCATAGCGATTAGATAAATATAGATCAATTAATACAATAACCGGAACTTGATAAGTTTCCGCAATTTCAAATGCCTTACCAGCACAACGATAACATCCCTCAACATTTGTCGGCGCAATTACAATTCTTGGCGCATCACCATGTCCCCCATAAATTGCAATATTTAAATCAGATTGCTCGGTTTTAGTCGGCATGCCGGTTGATGGTCCTCCCCGTTGTGAAACAAAAATTACACATGGAACCTCAGCGATTACAGCTAATCCAATCATTTCCGACATTAATGAAAATCCGGGACCAGAAGTTGCTGTTGCAGATCTTGCACCGGTATATCCGGCGCCAATGGTTGCGGCAATCGCTGAAATTTCATCTTCCATTTGAACTAGCTTATTACCATTTTTAGGCATATCGATAACTAGTTTTTCCATAATTGAAGTAGCCGGAGTAATTGGATAACCAAAAAATGTATTAATCCTGGCATCAATTGCTCCTCGTGCGATTGCATTATTACCGCTGATCATCTCGGTCTTAGAACTCATAGCACTTTTAGTCGGTGGATAAAATGCTATATCATCTAATCGATAAGTATTTCGACCAACCTCGTAACCGGCAATAATTGCGGCTTCATTTAATTTCAAAACTGCGGGCTTTTTTCCAAATTTACTTTCAAAAGCTCGCATAACTGAATCCATAGGTAAATCGTATAATCCTGCTAGATAGCCAATTAACACAATATTTCTAGATCTGGGAGAAGCTGTGGTTTTTTCGGAAAGAGCGCGCATTGCTAATGGATATGGAAATTGGGCAGGATCTATATAACCAGATATATGTGAACCCTCAGGAATTATTGCAATTGATTCTGTTTCATAAATCACAATTCCTTCAGCTTTTGCTTCGCCTACATGGGGAATTGCATGGGAATCATCTAAAGAAACTAATATTTCAGATTGAGCTTTAAGTGAATATGATTGTTCATCTGTTACTCTTAATCTGGCAATACATTTTCCAAATCCCCGAATTTCCGGAGGATAAAAATCAAAACTAATTACTCGATAACCAATTTCTGCCATTACTTTGCGTAAAATATCACCAGCTGCTATAGTGCCGTCTCCTGCAGAACCTACAATAGATATTTGAATATCAGTTTTATTTTTCGTCATTAAGGATGCTCCCAGTATGGAGAATTTAAATATCCATTTTTATCTACCTTTAATTTTTCATCACTAACCGGTTGCCAAAGCTTTTTACCTCCTGTAACATTTTTTGCCGCTAATTCTCCCATAGCTTTTAGGTTCTTCCAACCGGAATAAAATTTATAGGCTTTTTCCGATTCTGTCCATATTTGGCAGATTTCTCCTGCTGCATAAATACCTTCAACGGTTGATCTAAGATCAGGTTTTACCAGTATTCCTCTTTCAATATCCATACCGGTATTAGCAATAAAATCTATCATCGGTTGGCGACCGAAAAAAGGCATAATAATATCACCTTCTACAGTTCTGCCATCACTAAAAGTTACAATTCTTTGTCTGCCAGATTTATTTCCAGAATCGATTGAAATAATTTCGCTAACTTGCTTGGTTTCAACTACCTCAAAATTCATATTTTTTAAAGCATTCAAGTATTTTTGATGTTTTTCAATTGGTATTAAATGGGGTAAAAAAGTTTGAGGACCTGAAATAATTGTAACTTTATACCCGCTTTCAAGAAAAGCCCGACCAAAATCGATACCGTTAATATCACCTCCTAAGATAATTACCATACCACCTTTGGGTAGCGCCTTCATCGTGGCCTGGACTTCACTAAATAAGTGAAAATATTGAAAAAGGTTTTTAAATTCTGATAATTCAGGAGGGATAAACGCTCTTGCACCTGCAGCAATGATGATATTATCGTATTTAATTCTTTCTTTATGTTTTAAAGTTAGAGTTTTGTTGGTAACATTTATTGAATCAACAGTTTGAAACCTGCGAAGATTTATTTTGTTATCCCGATAAAACTCGGGGGGATAAATTACAAATTCCCGCCAATCTTTTATACCTCTGATAACACTTGGTAAGTGATACCGATTATAAAAGGGAAGTCTTGCAGTTGTGATGATTGAAACTTTACTATCAGGATCATTTTGTCGCAATGTTTCTGCTGCCTGGTTACCAGTAACTCCACTACCGATTACAATATGGTGTTTTATAGCCATTACTTAATCTCCACCTCGGTAAGGTCGCAACGGGAAATATGAATACAATCTACCGGGCAGGCTTTAACGCAATTACCGCATCGAATGCATTCATCATTATCAATCCAAATTGCTGCAACTTTATTCCACTCAGTTTCCTCAACTAGTTCAGGCGATAAGCTATCTGAAGATTGAACTACATCTCCAACTAATTTAATGCAATTTCGTGGCGCAACTTCAATACAAGCTCGGCAATAAATGCAAACATCGGTATCGATTTGATAACGAAGATTACATAAATAACATCTTTTAGCTTCTTCGACAAAATCTTCTTGAGCATAGCCGGTTTCAACTTCTAAGTTAAAAACTTTTCTTTGCTCCGGAGCAATAGTTGGCATATGTTTTCTTGGAATAAAATCAAATGCCCTCTCTCGTAATGGTTTTTCAACTGGGGAAATTTTAACGATTTTTTTCAAACGCTCTTTATTCATTATCCAGGAATCTACTTTTCGAGCGATCTCCCGAGCATGACCGATTGCGCTAATTACTGTATCTGCGCCATTCACAAAATCGCCAGCGGCAAAAACTTTATCTATAGAGGTAAATCCTGATTGGTTTATTTTGGCATTTCCCCATTTATCCACATCTAATGATTGCTCAATAAGATTACTATCTGATACTTGTCCAATGGCAATTATCACCGAATCACATTTTTCGATAAATTCTGAACCTTTAATTGGAATTGCTTGCCTTCTGCCGCCTTCTCGAAAAGCTCCTAACCGATTTTGAGCAAATACTACTCCGGTTACTCTATTGGATTTATTTACTTGTAATCCGATTGGTGTTCGTAGACCTTTAATGTCAATACCTTCACGTTTAGCTTCGTATATTTCGTCTTTAGTTACCGGAATATATTCTTCAGTTGTTCGTATATGAATTGATACAAATTTACCGCCAATTCGGGTAGCAATCCGGGCGCAATCTAGGGCACTAAATCCAGCTCCAATTACGATTACTTTTTCACCAATTTCCTTTTTAACACCTCGATGAATATCAACCAAGAAATTCAATCCATACTCAATGCCTTTAATTTTCTTAATATCTTGATTTTTCCATTCACCGCTAAGTGGTAAATCTGCAGCTTTTGTAGTTCCCACTGTTAAAACAATCGCATCGAATTCTTCTTGTAGTTGTGAAAGTGAAATCTCACCTTCCCCATTTCCTATAGATTTGTTGGTATAGAGTTTTGCCCCTAAGCGAAGGGCATTATTTATTTCAGTTTGTAAGACATCCCTAGGCAACCTAAATTCTGGAATACCATATTGAAGCATTCCACCAGGTTGCTTTTCTTTTTCAAAAATACTTACATCATGACCAAAAAGGGATAAATCATGGGTAATTGCTATTCCAGCAGGTCCGGCACCTACAACTGCGATTTTTTTACCGGTAGGAGCGTAAAGCCGTTCTGAAATTCGATGGTTTATACTTTTATTATCGGAGGCTACTCGTTTTAAATGACAAATTGCAACCGGTTCACCGTTACCGGGCCAGCCATGACGGCATTGGTCTTCACAAGGTCGAGAGCAAATTCGACCCAGCACTCCCGGCAAAATATTATCATAACGATTAGTTTCATATGAGCCGCCAAAATCTTCAAGATATATTTGGCGAATATAGCCTGGAATATTAGTTGATGCCGGACATGCTGTTTGACAAGGAACATTATTTTTTACCCAAGATATATCACGCAGATCTTCCGATAGGTATTCATCACTTTGAAAATCAACTTCTTTATCTTTTTGGGGGGGGATTTCAATATCACCCATAATACTCCTTATTACATAAACATAAGTATAAGCTGGATAAAATTAAATTAGTTTGAATATCAATATTTTTAAGAACAAAATTCATAAATAATATTTAGAAAAAAATTTTTGTTGATTTCGACTTCGCTCATTCAACAAAATAAGTTAATTTAAACATTCTTTAACTAATCTACCCATCTCAGCGGGATTGCGAGTTATTTTAAATCCGCATTCTTCCATAATCGCTAATTTTGCATTTGCGGTATCATCTCCTCCTGATATTAAAGCTCCTGCGTGTCCCATTCTTTTTCCAGNTGGAGCGGTTACCCCTGCAATAAAGCCGACAATTGGTTTTGTCATATTTTCTTTACACCATTTAGCCGCCTCGGCTTCGTCAGGTCCGCCAATCTCACCTATCATAATTACTGCTTCGGTTTGATCATCATCATTAAACATTTTCATAACATCTANATGTTTTGTTCCATTAATGGGATCACCACCAATTCCCACTGCTGTCGATTGCCCAAGTCCAAGTTCAGTTACTTGTGCTACCGCTTCATATGTTAATGTTCCCGATCGAGATACCACACCAATATTTCCTTTAGCATGAACATGNCCGGGCATAATCCCAATTTTAATCTCATCAGGTGTTATCACTCCCGGACAATTCGGACCGACTAATATTGTTTTCTTCCCGTCATTTTTTTCTTTTGCCTGCATTTTATTTCTTAGAATTAGCATATCTTTAATGGGAATTCCTTCAGTTATACAAATAACTAAATCAAGTTCGGCTTCAACTGCTTCCCAAATGGCAGCAGCTGCCCCTGCCGGTGGCACATAAATTACAGAAACATTTGCATTGGTCTCGTTTTTAGCCTCAGTAACGGTTGCAAATATTGGTATTGAAAAAATACTCTCTCCGGCTTTTTTCGGATTAACTCCAGCNACAAAGCAATTTNTACCGTTTGCATATTCTAGGCATTTTTCCGTATGAAATTGACCGGTCTTACCGGTAATCCCTTGTGTTATTACTTTGGTATTTTTATTGATTAATATCGACATTTTTTAATTTGCAATAATAAATTTTGTATTTCCATCAACTAACTGCTTCAACTGCTTTTTGTGCAGCTTCATCCATAGTGTTGGCTGAGATGATCGGTAATTTGGAATCTTTCAATATTTGTTTACCAATATCCTCATTGGTCCCTTTCATTCTAATTATTAATGGAACCGACAATTTCACTTCATTTGCGGCTTCGACAACACCTTCAGCAATTGTGTCGCAGCGCATAATCCCACCAAAAATATTTATTAAAATCCCTTTTACTTTAGGATTTCTGAGCATAATTTTAAAAGCCTGAGTAACTTGTTCGGTAGTTGCTCCACCGCCGACATCAAGAAAATTTGCCGGTTCCCCGCCAAATAGAAGAATCGTATCCATAGTTGCCATTGCTAAACCGGCGCCATTTACCAAACATCCAATATTTCCATCTAAAGATATATATGCCAGATCATATTTTGAGGCTTCAATTTCGTTAGGATCTTCTTCATCTAAATCTCTAAGTGCGAGAATTTCCGGTTGTCGGAATAATCCGTTTGCATCAAAGTTTATTTTCGCATCTAATGCTTTTATGCCTCCATTTTGCTCAAGAATTAACGGATTGATTTCGATTAATGAAGCATCAATTTCCAAATAGCATTGATAGAGTTGTTTTAATAAAAATTGAAATTGGTTATATGAAGTGCCTGGCAATGAAATCCCTTCTGCTATTTTTTTAATATCCTCTTCAATTATTCCCAATAAAGGATCAATAAATACTTTAATTATTTTTTCCGGGCTAGATTTTGCGACTTCTTCGATATCCATTCCGCCTTCTGAAGATGCAATAAATGCAATTTTTTGAGTTGAGCGGTCGGTTAGGATTGAAAGATAATATTCCTTTTTAATATCTGATGCTTCTTCGATTAGTAATTTTCGAACTTTTTGTCCTTCAGTCCCAGTTTGATGGGTTTTTAACATCATCCCCAAAATTGAGTTTGAGTAAGATTTAACTTCCTCTAGTGATTTTGCAACTTTTACCCCACCACCTTTGCCTCGACCACCGGCATGAATTTGCGCTTTTACAACCCATAAACTACATCTTAAACTTTCTGCCGCTAAAGTTGCCTCTTCAACATTATTAGCACTTTTACCATTTGGTACTGGGATTTGATATTTTCGAAAAATCTCTTTTGCCTGAAATTCGTGAATCTTCATTTAATAATGCAAGTAAATATTTGTTTTTGTTAGAAAAGAAATTATAGTATTAAACTTATATCTACCTAATTTATTATCTAGTATCAGGGTATTTATGCTCAAAAATTTATAAAATTAAAAATCTTTAATACTTTTCAATCAGCTTTTTGAATATGAAAATTACCTATTATGTTGCAACCAGTCAGGATTATTTTATCGCTAAACTGGATGGAGATGTATCATGGCTTGATGAACAAAATATCGATAAGGATGAAGCTGAATATGACAATTTTTTTTCAGATATTGATGGTTTGGTAATGGGGAGAAATACTTATGACTTTATATTTAATTATGGTTCTTGGCCATATGGAAATAAACCCTCATGGATTTGCACTAATCGAAATCTAAATGTTTTGGATGATGCAAATATACAAATTACCCCTTCACCTGATCTTGTTATAAATCAAGCAAGAAATAAAGGAATAAACCACCTGTGGCTAGTAGGCGGCGGCAAGCTTGCATCCTCATTTCTTGAAAAGAAATTGATAACGGACTTATTCATAGCTAAAATGCCGATAATTCTTAAAGTCGGTATTCCTCTTTTTGCTAAACACAATCTGGAAAATATTATTAAAAAATCAACGAAGATAAATTTAAAAAGTAACTTTGAACAATTACATATAACTTTAGATAATTGGATTATTTAAAAAAAGTTAGATACAAAGTCAATATTAAATAAAATATTTGTAACCTATACTAATATTAAATCGCATATGCTATTTAGCTAAAAAATTAAAGTGTAGTGAATTGAAATATTAAAAACCTTACCATTCAATCAATTTCCGATCTCTGAAAAAACCGCCAGTTGGACCATCTTTATCTAGTGTTGCGAGCCAAATAGCAGTATCAGCACCTTGTTCAGGAGAACGAGGCGCATTCATTCCTCCCATTCGGGTGCGAACCCATCCGGGACACATTGAGTTTATTTTGATGGTTTTGGGTAAATTTCGTGAAATTGATATTGTTAGGGCATTTAAAGCAGCTTTTGCTGCACCATAAGCTCCGGGACCTGCAACACCCTCAGCAAAAGCTCCATAGCCGGAGGAGATATTAACTATCCTGCCATATTTATTGGCAATCATATGAGGAACTAAATGATGAATTAATAAATATGGACCATGAACCATGATTGCAAAAGAATCGATAAAGTTTTGAGGATCATCTAATATCCCGCCTGATCCTAAAATACCTGCATTGTTAATTAAAACATCAACTGAACCTATTTTATTTATTGCACTGATAATATTTTCAGGATTGGCAACATCAAGTTCAATAGTAGCAGCGCCAATTTCTTTAGCTGCCTTTTCTCCGGCAGTAAGATCGCGTGCACCTATTATTACCTCAAATTCTAGATTCTTTAAACCTTTGGCTATTGCCAAACCAATTCCGCGATTAGCACCGGTAATTAATGCACGCTTCATGAAAACCTCCATTTAATGTTATTAAAATATCCCATAGTAACCGTTGTCCTAATTTTATAAAACATTTTTTATGCAAATAAATAATTAAAATTCAAGATATTCAAAATATTAGGCATTTTTTCAACTTATTTACTTTATTAATATCTAATTTAGTTTTATACTATTAAGCAAGGACTAGCTAATAAATATGAATAAAATATTTACAAATATCAGTGCAATATTAATTAGTGCGCTAATTCTAAGCTTTAATACTGCGACTAGTCAATCGATTGCATTAAAAGGAATCGCAGGTAAAAAGGCACTCATAAGTATTGATAACGCTCAACCGGTTTTTATGAAAACAGGTCAAAAAATCGGTGGTATTACAATTGAAAAAATAGGAACTGAAGATGTAATTTTTTCAAAAGCCGGGGAAAAATTTACCGTAAAAATTGGCTATAGTCATTTTGATAAACTATCAAAAAAACCAAACAGAAAAATCGTTTCTACTAATAAACCAAAAAATGTTTCTTTAACCACTCAACAATCATCAACACCCGGTAGATTAGTAATTGAATCAAAATCTCAAAAAGGGCATTTTTATATTACCGAAGGATTATATGATAATAAACCGGTAAATTATGTTATCGATACCGGGGCAAGTTTAGTTGCAATAAGTATTGATGATGCTTTAAAATTAGGAATCGATTATTCTTCCGGACAGAAATCTGTAAGTAATACTGCAGGAGGAAAAGTAAATTCCTACATTGTAAAAGCTCCTTCAATTACCGTAGGTCCGTTTACTTTTCACGATATTGATACAGTTGTATCTTCAGCAAGTTTTTTTGAAGAGGACTATACTTTATTATTAGGTCAATCGTTTTTATCTAAAGTTAGATTAATTCAAGAAGATGGTAAAGTCATTTTAGAAAGTAAATAGTTAGAAATTGTCTTTTCAATTGAAGTAAATTACAAAAACTAATATTTCAAAAAATTCAAAGATAATTATTACATATATTAAATTTAATTAAATTGTTTTTATAAATATAATATTATGAGCATCTAAATTTTTATTAATAATATTTGAAAAGAATATTATCACTATTAGCCTATGGGTATATTTATAATTGTTCTGATTTGTTTATACTCATATTTAGCCCTTAGTCTTTGCAACCGAATTGAAAAAACTAATTGGTTTGCAAGTAAAAAAAATCCTAATAAAAAAAATATATTATTTGTTAGAATATTTGTATTACTTACAGCTTTAGTTTTATTTATATTTCAATTTATAGTTTTAGCATCAAAGCGATTACCGCAGCTTGATTTTTTTTATACTCCCGAGTTTGCAAGTTATTTTTACATTTTAAAATTTATTGCATATTGTTTAATTGGGGTATTCGGTTTATTAATATTTGTATTGCTTGCTATTGATCTTTATGAAGCCATCAAAAGAATTATAAGTTTTATTGCTAAGCAATTATTTAAATCTGATAAAAGTAAATCAGATATAACTAATGAGCAAATAAATTTTAATCGACGAGCAGTTATAACTACTTCAGCTTTTGTGGGTATAAATTGTATTTGGGCAATTCCTAAAGCTATTCAAATTCCCAATATCACCA
>Ga0049116_10000302_pt1 | contig 11220 bp, 11 predicted proteins | sample WorMetvacBELIZE2_FD_55049 | JGI IMG/M metagenome (GOLD analysis project Ga0049116, IMG submission 55049) | Marine gutless worms symbiont microbial communities from Max Planck institute for Marine Microbiology, Germany - Olavius vacuus BELIZE.2 | ecosystem: Host-associated > Annelida > Digestive...
CTCACTGGTTTCGGCAATGCAATCAGGCGCAGACAACTTGATGTCTATGCCAGAGAGTATGTTCGCTATCGAGTAACGACATAAAAGTAATACACGTGCGTTACTAAAAGACGTACGAAAGGCCGAGCAAATAATGTAGCCGAGAAAATGATTTAACCAAATAATCATTGGATACGTTATTTTGCTCGGCTTTTTTGTTTCTTAAAAACAACATAGAGGAAGCGAGCACAGTAATTGTTTCAAAGTACGCGAATGTTGAGGGGGCTCACATTCATTATTTAATCCGAACGCGTCGCATTGGTTACACCGGGAAAAGCCTGAGTGGGTACAAAAAGAAGCGATAAATTTTACAGGGGCCTAGAAAGGGGTGAGGCCCCTAAAAGGGGCCTCCAGTGCGGCATCCTGCCGCTACCATGTTGAATCGTTACATCACATGGTGTGACTATATCTTCTTATTAAATTCTGCCGTTAAGCTCTGCTGAGATTGGTGAGCTCTGTANACCTTGCTCTGCAATCCACGCTTGNAGTGTTTTGCCGTCTGATTCAGGTTCTGCTAGGTCTTTGCTTGGCATTTTCTTAACTAACAGCGTACCTACTTCAACTGCATTGTTAGTAATAGCAGTACGGATTAGGCTTTGACCGTTACAAGAAATACCAGAGTAGTAATCGCGAAGCTTAAGCTTGTAGTCTGATTGAACACTACGCATTTTCTTGCGAAGTTCGCCTTTGTCATCGGCTTGAACGATAGTGCAAATATTTGCTAGTGCTTCGTTAATGTCGTTAGCTTGTGCTGCGTTAGAGAAAGCTAAAGTAGATGCTGCAATTACTAGAGAAGTTTTAACGATTTTCAACATGGTTAAATTCCTTCGGTTGTTGTTATTAAGATTATGTTTGTTCGTTGAGATGCATTAAACCTGAATCTAACTAATTGAAAAACATGCTGTAAAATAACATAGTATGCCAAATTATACTTATTGGCAGCCATATGGCTGAGAATGCCAGGTATGTGTGTCTGTGAAGGGGCATTTACAGAATGGTAGAACGGCAAAAGTACAACGGAAATAAAAAAGGCCCCGTAGCAGTGGGGCCTTTCAGCGCAGCATTTGCTGCAACCATGTTGAATCGACTCACATGGTAATGTGAAATAGTGCTTAAATTCTGTCGTTAAGCTCAGCAGAAATTGGAGAGCTTTGTAAGCCTTGCTCTGCAATCCACGCTTGTAGTGTTTTGCCGTCAGCTTCTGGCTCAGAAAGATCTTTACTTGGCATTTTCTTTACAAGCAGTGTGCCTACTTCAACCGCGTTGTTGGTCAATGCTGTACGGATAAGGCTTTGACCACCACATGTTACGCCAGAGTAATAATCGCGTAGTTTTAGTTTAAAGTCAGACTGTACGCGACGCATTTTTTTACGTAGCTCACCTTTGTCATCTGCCTGAACGATAGTGCAGATGTTTGCTAGGGCTTCATTTACATCATTTGCTTGTGCTGCATTTGAAAAAGCTAAGGTTGAAGCTGCGATGACTAGAGAAGTTTTAACGATTTTCAACATGGTTAAATTTCCTTCGTTGTTAGTTTAATTAATCGGTTCGTTTGTTCGGGATTAATTAAAAAACAACCAGGTCGATTAAAAAACATTCATTCAAATAACAAGGTATATCAAACAATACGTTATACTAAAGGTGTAAGAGAGATGAAACTCGCTGTAGCCTTTAGTAGTAAAGGGATGGAGCATACAGCTATGCATCGANTGGCNAGATCAATAAATCGNCAAATAAAGCATAAAAAAACAGCGNAAAAACTGTTTTTTTAGCTTTTATTGAAGTTACTGCGTATGAAAAGTGCGCTAATTTGAGAATCGTTTAACAAGAACAAAAACGAAATTATGGAAGAACTAATGCCGCTGCTGTGCGCTCTGTTGTAATTAAACCATTTAGGAACTTCGAGCGAAGGGCTCCCCTTATTGCTTTCAACTTATTGTCACCCGATGCAACACCTATAACCGGCCTCTCAGGCGTTGCCTTTAACTTAAAACTGGTCACTCTCTCATTAATATCGCAGTTAATGAGAGCGCCTTCTTCATTAAATATCCAACTTATGATCTCACCGCTTGCTCCAGACTCTGCTAGCGTCGCTAAATCATCGTCGCCGATGAACCCATCTTTATATAGCGGAGATACGCTGCCTAAATTGCCGATACCTACAAAGCTGATGTCAGCTTGTTCTGCAAGCGCGTGAATACGGGAAATGTGCTTTTGCCCTTGCCATGTTTCCCTTTCTGATTGGCTTGAAGCAATAACAGGTGTTGGCATAGGGTAGTGTTGTGCCTTAACTCTGTCGGCTACGTGTACCGCAACGTCGTAGCGCGTGGCTTCGCCATTTTCAGCAATGTTACCAACAAGAGAAACAATTTTATGTTGAGGACAGTGAAGCATCGACAGTTCATCTGCGCACGCACGAAGTACGCGACCTGTGCCAAAAGCTATCGTTTTGGGGACGTCGGATTTTAACGCTCTTTCTATTGCTGCTGCACCCGCCTGTCCAAGCCCTTGAGTGGTATTGGGGTCATCATCTACGTTAGGAACGACATCGCAATATGTTAATCCAAACTTTTCTTGGAGCCGTTGTGCTAATTCCATACATCTAGCGATGGGGTGCTCTAAACGTACTTTTACAAGACCTTCTGACATAGATAACGCTACTAAGCGCTGTGCGCTCTGGCGCGACGTTTTAAGTGTTTTAGCTATTTCATCTTGCGTTTTCCCGCCAACATAGTACATCCATCCTGCTCTGGCGGCTTCGTCAAGTTTATTGAGCTCGTTCTGCGCTTTCTTACTCATTTTATATTTCTCACGTCGAATATGTTGGGCCAGCAACGGTAAAGCTCGTCCCATGTTTTTATAGTGTGATCAGATGATGTGCTACCACTGTGTAAGTGTGCGCCACCTGTATAATGCAAATAGTGCATACCCGCACTTTTAGCGGCGGAAATTCCTGGCAGAGAGTCTTCGATAACTAAGCAATTTGCAGGATCTACGCCCAAGGAGTTTGCAGCGTATAAAAATAAATCGGGCGCTGGCTTACCTCGTTTTACTAATGAGCGTGTATAAACTCGGCCTTCAAAAAAATCATGAAGCCCTGTACGGTTTAGCGCCTTTGCCGTCCTTTCTGGGGAACTGCTGGTCGCGATGCAAAAAGGTATTGTTAGCGCTGAAAGCACAGACTCGATTCCAGGTGTTTGCTGAAGAAAGTGCTCGAAATTTTTGAACAGTAATGTATAGAAGTCTTCTTTCATGGCAGTAGTAAGAGTAAGCATGAAATCTTCTTTTAACTTAAACTGAACATGTTCCATGCTTTTTCCAAGGAAGTGTTCAATAAAATAGTCCTTTGATAGGGTGATGTTGTAACGAGACAAAATGGTTTGCCACGTCTCCATCGACAATACTTCGCTATCGATAAGTACGCCATCGCAATCAAAAATTACTAAATCAACGGTCTTTATTTGCAAGAATCACCTTTCCTTAATTTCTGTTTTTCACACACTCGCCTTTGTTAGACGACTATTAGACCATCAAAGAATATATCTAAACAGATTGAACATTTGCCTAAGTGTAAGGTAATTGGTGTTAATTATTCTACCTAAACGCACCTTTCTCCAGTGCTATGTTCAATATCCCTACGAATATCTAGCAATTTACATACTCTCGGNAATGTATATTTTCTANTTTAGAAACAATTATTTAATTTCANATAGACGTTTGTGTTTCTTGTTTTAGCACAGTTTTTAAAGTGTTAATGAAGTGGCAATGCGCCAACTTATTTTGTTAATGGCTGTTTACAAAAATCAGGGGCTGTGTAAATATTCACGCATAAATGAGATATATCCCAGGTTGTGAGCAAATGCTCTAAATGGCATTTTAGCGCTAAGGGAAAACCACCTACAACACGAGATCTGAAGATGAAGTCGACGTCTAGTGATATTGATATTTCGCAAATTAGTGACGAGCAACTCCCTGTCGCTAAACATAAATTGAAAGGCTGGAAGCATTTCATGGGTTTGTATGCTGGCGAACATGTCGCCGCAACAGAGTTTGTATTCGGGGCTACTTTTGTTGCACTTGGCGCCACCATGATGGATATCTTGTTGGGGTTGCTTATTGGTAATTTACTTGCCGTACTAAGTTGGACTCTCATTACCACACCTATTGCTGTGGAAACCAGATTGAGCCTTTACTCTTACCTGCAAAAAATTGCGGGAGATTCAATGACCAAGCTCTACAACTGGGCAAATGTGGTGATATTCACTGTTATATCGGCAGCAATGATCACCGTGTCTGCCACCGCCGTGCGTTTTGCCCTTAATATTCCTGCCCAGTTGAACTGGTATCCTACAAATTTAGCTTTTGTCGCTGTGGTTCTTGCAGTTGGCGTTATCGTTGTTTTCGTCGCTATGTATGGTTTCAATGCCGTATCAGACTTCTCCCGTATTTGCGCTCCTTGGCTTTTCACCATGTTTATTTGTGGCCCTCTAGTGTTAATGCCAGCACTCGCAGAATCTGTAATTGGGCAGACTTTTATCTCGTCGTGGAGCGACTTTGTACATATTGGTAGCACATCGGTATGGACGGGGCTGACTCAAAACGGAGAGCCAGGGATCGGATTACTAGAAGTTATTGGCTTTTCCTGGGCGGCCAATACTATTACACACTTTGGTTTAATTGATATGGCATTGCTTCGTTTTGCTAAGCGCAAACGTTATGGACTGTGTACGTCTGCAGGCATGCTATTTGGGCATTACATTGCGTGGATTTCAGCTGGCATTATGGGCGCGGGGACTGCAGTCATAGTGCAGAAATCAATTGTGGAATTAGACCCAGGTGATGTTGCCTTTCATGCTCTGGGGTTATCGGGCCTTGTCATCGTTATTGTTGCTGGCTGGACTACAGCAAATGCTAACCTTTATCGAGCTGGTCTTGCTGCCCAAGCTATTTTTAAAGATAAATCTCGCCATAAAACTACCGCCATAGTCGGCATGGTAACCGTGGCTATTGCTTGTTTTCCTTTTGTATTTACTAAGCTACTTCCTCTTCTTACTTATGCCGGGTTGCTGGTGGTGCCAGTTGGAGCGATTGTATTTGCAGAACATACTATTTTTCCTCGTATTGGCTATACACGATATTGGGCTCATTACCAGAGCTTCACGCATAGCACACCAGCCGTTGCGAGCTGGGGCTTAGGTCTTGCTTTTGGATTCGGGCTTAATGCGTTGAATGTCATGTCATTCTATTATTTGTTTATCCCCACGTGGTTTTTCACCATTGCTGTCTACACAGGGCTAGCCGCTAAATATGGCGCAAAGCGTGAATATCCAGAGCAGGTAGCGCAAGTAAGCGCATTCGATCAGCGAGTAGAAGCGCATCAGCAAGCCGAAGCCGCTAAAACAAAGGAAGATGTAAAGGACAGCCGTGCTTCTTCTACGCTACTACGCATCGTATCTATAGCGAGTCTGGTTGTTTCTATCGCATTGGCTTTCAACACGTTTTCTCTTAGTGACACGCTGAGCGCCTACGAGTCTAATCGAGACCTTTTCTTTAACGTCGGGTTTGCGTGCACGGTTATTTATTTCGTTACTGCATATTGGGCGATGCGTCGTCATAAAGCATTTCAAAACACATAAGGTTTTTATGAAAACTCAAACACCTATCTTATTGAATAGAGCGAATCTGGCGAAAATGCCGGCGGATTTTAAGCGGCCTTCTTATAACGTAGAAAATGTTAAAACTGGTATTGTTCACATTGGTGTGGGAGGGTTTCACCGCGCGCATGAAGCTATGTATGTAGACAGACTCATGGCGAAAACCGGGGATTTGTCCTGGGGAATTTGCGGTGTAGGCCTTCGTGAAAATGACCGGGCCATGAAAAAAGTGCTCGACGAACAAGATAACCTGTATACCCTGATTGAAAAGTATAAAGATGGTACCCGCAAAGCATCGGTCATCGGTGCTATGACAGGTTTTCTTATGGCGCAGGATAACCCTCAGGCGGTTATTGATAAGATGGCTGAACCCGAGGTACGCATCGTTTCGTTAACCATTACTGAAGGTGGATATAATTTCGACGCGTCTACAGGGGAATTTATCGCCGCTAACCCAGACGTNATCCATGATATTGAAAACCCNAGAAGNCCTAAATTAGTTTTTGGTTATCTTGTTGCTGCGCTTAAAAAACGCAAGGAAAATAAGATTAAGCCTTTTACCGTTATGTCATGCGACAACATTCAACACAACGGACAAGTGCTGAAGAAAATGCTGCTTTCTTTCATAGAGTTATTCGACACAGCATTGGCTGACTGGGTAAACGAAAACGTAAGTTTCCCAAACTCGATGGTAGATAGAATAACGCCTGCGACAACAGAAGAAGACATCACAACGCTAAAATCAAAAGGCGTGGAAGATGGCTGGCCTGTAGTCTGTGAGCCTTTCGAACAGTGGGTTATCGAAGACAGTTTTTGCAATGAAAAACCAGAGCTTAACCTTGTTGGCGCACAATTTGTGGATGATGTAGCACCTTACGAGAAACTAAAACTTCGCATGCTCAATGCGGGTCATTCTGTACTTGGCTTGATAGGTTCGGTAGCTGGACTCGACACAATTCATGAGAGCGTTGATGTAATGCAGCTTAAGCGTTTGCTTTCCGTTTTTATGGAGAAGGAAGTGATGCCAACGCTGGATATGGTAGAGGGAATAGATGTTTTTGAGTACAGAGATACATTAATTTCTCGTTTCTCCAACCCGTTTATAAAAGACACGCTCGCGCGAATTTGTCTTGAAAGCTCGGCAAAATTACCTGTGTTTTTGCTACCAACTGTACGAGATAATTTGGCGAGCGGCAGGAATGTAAGTATAAGTGCTTTAGTTATTGCATGCTGGGCTTACTATTCCGATAAACACTCTTCCCAAGATGGGAAACCACTTGAAGTCAACGATGTGTTAGCCGAGACGCTACACGTTGCGGCGGTCAATAACCACCTTGATAGTCTCAGTTTCTTAAAACTAGAAGCGGTATTTGGTTCGCTGGTAAACCAAAACCAGTTTACTGTTTGTTATAAAGCGTTTGTTGAGCGTCTGTATCAGGGTGAACCGGTATTATTGATTTGTGAAGAGGTAGCAAACAACGTACTTGAACTTGCTACAGCTTGTTAAGTCGCGTCGTTAATCACTGTGGATGAAGAGAGTAGGGATGTGCTCTCTTTTTTTATGTAGTTCAAAATTATTGAGTACCACAAAAGAAAAAAGCGACCCGAGGGTCGCTTTCTAAAGTGCAGATTTCTCTGCAACCATGTTGAACTGATTCACATGGTGTGAAATTGTCTTANAGACGGTCGTTGATTACCGCAGCAATAGGGTTGTCTTGTAAACCGTTTTCCGCAACCCAAGCTTGAAGTGTTTTACCGTCAGCTTCTGGCGCCTCTAAATCGCTCTTAGGCATTTTCTTTACAAGCAATTCGCCAGCTTCCACTGCATTATTGAGTAACGCTGTACGAATTAGGCTGTTGCCGCTACAGCTGATGCCAGCATAGTAGTCTTTTAGTTTCATGCGATAGTCAGATTCAACTGAACGCATTTTCTTACGTAGTTCGCCTTTATCGTCTGCTTGAACGATAGTGCAGATATTCGCTAGTGCTTCGTTAACATCAGCCTGTGCTACGCCCGACACACCTAATGTCGCTGCAATAACAAGAGAAGTTTTAACAATTTTCAACATGGTTAATTCCTCAAGTATTTGTGAGTTTGTTTGTTCGTTTGTTCGAGTGAATTAAACGACAAAATGCGAAGCTTGAAAACGTTCTAAGCGATACTTAGGTATGCAGTTTCATAACCAACAACAGGGCAAAAAAAAAGCGCTCTTAAAGAGCGCTATAGAGGAAAGCATTGCTAATGAGATTTGTAATTACTGGCCACTTCCATGATTTGCTCGCGCATCCACATATGAGCGTGGTCGTGATCAGCACTAACATGCCAATAAAGAAAATATTCTACCGGTGGTAGGTCAAAAGGCACTTCATAAAGAGCAAGGTCGTAATGCTTTGCTAGGTGATACGGTAAGCAAGCGATGAGGTCAGTTTTAACTATCGTACTTGGCACGGTTAAAAAGTGTTGCCCTCGCATCACTTCTTTGCGTCTTTTACCAATTTTATCCAACGCAATTTCTATTGGTCCTACGCCCGATTTCCGTTGTGACACATTGATATGTCCTAGTCGAAGGAATGTGTCTAAATCGAGGCCGTTTTTTAGTGCGGGATGATTTTTTCTTGCTAGTACGACTAACCTGTCTTGTGCGATTTTTTCTTTACAAAGGTGAGGATCGGTAAATGTTGATGCGTCAGAATAAAAGTCCAGTGCCCCTGAAGCCATCGCTGAAACCACTTGGCTTCTTGGGATCTCGTAGTTAGTAAGTCCGATATTTGGCGCAAGATTCTGCAAACGTGAAATTAACCGAGGCATAATACTTACCTCTAGCAAATCCCTACTAGCAAAATTAAACGATTTTTCAGCCGTTAGCGGATCAAATGTATGGCTTTCTTGAACACTTTTACGCAATAGAGCCAAGGCTTGACGAGCAGGAACAATAATATTTTGGGCAACGGGAGTAGGTGTCATACTGTGGCCAGTTCGAACAAACAAAGGGTCGTTTAGCATTTCCCTAAGCCTTGCTAATGAGTTACTCACCGCAGGTTGGGTGATGCATAAGACATCGGCTGCCTTGGTTAAGCTTCCTGCCGTATAAATGGCGTCGAATACTGCAAAAAGGTTCAAATCGATTCTATTGAGATTCATAACTAATCCTTTAAGAGCGAGTGCCCTGAAAAAAGCCAATAGATGAAGCGGCGCTGATTTGTATCACAGGGTTTTGAAGAAAAGCTGTGATGCAATGCTACATAGCATCTACGAATAATTTACGTTAGTGTAACAAGAATATTTATAAATACCTATTATTAAAAGTTAATTGAAACATTCAAGCGAATAATAGTAGTTTTGTCGNTAGTAAACGGATATTGGACTCAAAAATGAAAACACTTTTAGACTTAGCAGTAGGAGATACCCTTGAACAGCCTGANTGGTTAACCGTCACACAAGAGATGATNAATCAATTTGCTGACGCTACTGGGGACCATCAGTGGATACACTTGGACGCTGCACGCTGNGAAAGAGAAAGNCCATTTAAAACAACAATTGCACACGGTTTTCTCACTGCCAGCCTTATGCCCAAAGCATTTGCTGAAGTCATTGCACCTAATGAGCGAATCGCTTCAATGATCAATTATGGTATTGATAAGTTACGTTTTCTTGAACCTGTAAAAAGCAATGATGCTGTGAAATATCAATTCAAGCTGGTTGATGTCTCGGAAAAAGCGCAAGGAAAACTGTACAAAGTGGAAGCGAGTTGCCTGTTAAAATCGAGTGGGAACCCTGCACTGGTAGGCAGTTTTCTTATGCTTGCAGTGCTTAAACCTTAATTAAAAAGTGCGTGAGACTAAACACGTTAAAAGCAAATACGCTATTGATATAAACGTTTCGTGTGTTCAATTTCCATGAAGTGTATGCGTATGACTTACCTTGTGAAAGGTCTCTTCACCCGCTTCAAAAAATAGTGAGTTGAAAAGGTATGAAGCCTGAGTTGCTAAGTTAGCAATCCTCAGGCTTTTGCTATTGTCATTCAGTTTAAACTCGATAGACGTGATGTTAGTTAGACGCTTCCTCTGCGCCTTCTTCAATTGCTTCTCCTGCGCTTTGAATATCCTTGCCCGCACCTTCAACGGTGGCACATCCACCTAAAGTGCCGAAACTTGCTGCTAATATAAGTACTAAAAAAGCATGTTTAAGTGTTTTTGAATTTAACATTTCCATTTGCATCTCCTTAGTTTCATTCTTCTGCGGGGTGCTCAGGGTCATCGCCCGCCTTTACATCAGACTGCTTTGTTGATGAATCCGTTTTATCCTTACTCTTACCGTGCTCGTTTTGCTTCTCCAGCATAGTATTTAATTTATCCCCTCCCTTGGCGTTGAAATCCAATGTTCTGATAGGGAAAGGAATGAGAATATCGTTTTCTTCCAATACAGTTTTAACAGTACTGACAGCGTCATGACGAACGCTCATAAATCCGGGGTCTCCCGGGTATCTAATCCAAAACCACAACAGCANGTTAATACTCGAATCTCCAAACGACTCTGCATAGACTGCGGTTTCTTCCTTTNTGATNACGTAATCCTTTTCATTCATCGCGTCAGTGATGACCCTGGCAGCTTCCTCTATATCATCTGCATAGGANATACCCACGGGAATTTCTATCCTGCGATAACCCAAATAGGAGTAGTTAGTTANTATATTCCGAAACAGTATTTTGTTGGGTATAACTTCAAGTTGACCATAAAAGGTTTCAACCAAAGTGTTTCGAAGGTTTATCTCTTTAACGTTACCGAATACTCCTTCTGCTTCAATAACGTCGCCAATCTCAAAGGGCTTTCTAATACCCATGGCTACACCGGCAATGAAGTTTTCTGTCATGTCTTGAAAAGCAAAACCAATGGCCAACCCCACAATACCTGCGCCGGCTAATAAAGAGGTAACAGTTCCCTTAAGGCCAACAAAATCAAGCGCAATGAAAATACCCGCTACTAAAATGATAGATTTGATTATGGAGGTCAGGAGGCTTGCAATTTGTCGCGACTCAAACGTTCTGCGCATGAGTTTGCCGGCAACATTGCCAATTACTTTTGCGATAATGCCAAATGCAATGGCAATAAAAAATGCAACAACAATGTTAGGAAGTAGCGTGATACCGCCTTCTATCCACGACTCTAACTTCTCGCTTAAAAGTTTATAAACCTCATCTAACTTTGGAAACTCCATAGACCTCGTAGCACCTTTATATAAAGTGATGTTGATATTTCAAAAATCATTCCTTCTTATATCTTCATTTAAGTTATTGAAATTAATGGAGTAAATGGTTTTTCGAATGAATAGGGGGGCTAGTAACGGTGAATAAATTACCCACATCGGGAAACATATTCTCATTAGGGTAAATGCGATTTAACCCACCGATAGTCGGTTGTTATCCATAAGGATATCTGGTCAGACCATGTGTAAAATTAATGTAAACATATTATTCACAATAAATTTACAAAGATGAAATTCGAGCATAGTATCAGATTTGTAGGTCA
>Ga0049116_10000307_pt1 | contig 11174 bp, 6 predicted proteins | sample WorMetvacBELIZE2_FD_55049 | JGI IMG/M metagenome (GOLD analysis project Ga0049116, IMG submission 55049) | Marine gutless worms symbiont microbial communities from Max Planck institute for Marine Microbiology, Germany - Olavius vacuus BELIZE.2 | ecosystem: Host-associated > Annelida > Digestive...
TTCTCAAAATTATCAAATGAGCTTCGATTTGCACCTTTGATATATTGATCGATATTCCATAGTAAATTTTTATTATAACTAAATACATAATCAGCATTTTCAAAAGCATGATTTAGCTGATCTTTAAAAACTCCCATTTTCATTGAATTTGAACTAGGTTCAAAAACTGCAATTATCCTCCGATTATGATTTTCTTTTAAGGATTTAATAGTTGCTTTAATCGAGCTTGGATGATGGGCGAAATCATCATATATTTTTATCCCGTGAATTTGATATTTTAATTCTTGCCTTCGTTTTACCCCTTTATATTCTTCAATATATTGTAAAGATCGCTTTATCGAAATTTTCTCCTCAATTAGGCTAGCAACAATTAACACCGGCAATAAGTTTTCCCGATTATGTTTGCCGATTATATTTTCAGGAATTAAATAATCTGGGTTTCTTTGTTTTGATTTACCAATAAAATATTGACTATTTGATTTTTTAATATACCAGTAATCCTGGTGATTAAACCAATGTAAATTGCTATAACAACCGCGATTTATAACTTTTTTTATTGAAGTTGATGCCAGATTAGCAATAATATCAGCTGATCTAGGCAAAGTTCTGACTAAATGATGAAAAGAAGTTTCAATTGCCTGAATATTTTTAAAGATATCGGCATGATCAAATTCTAAATTATTGAGGATTAAATATTTTGGACGATAATGAATAAATTTTGAGCGTTTATCAAACAAAGCAGTATCGTATTCATCCGCTTCGATAACAAAATAATTTCTACCTAAACTTGCAGTATTGGGTAAATTTTTAGCGACACCGCCAATTAAATATCCCGGTAACGGTTTATTATTTTCCAATGCATAGCTAGTCAAGATATGGGTAATCATTGAACTAACAGTAGTTTTACCGTGAGTTCCGGCAACGGCAATTACTTTTCGAAATCTTAGAACATTTTCAGATAACCATTGCGGGGCTGAAATATAATTTAAGTTTTGATCTAAGATCTTTTCAAATAAAGGATTGCCACGACTAATACTATTGCCGATAATAAAAATATCGGGTTTGATTTTTATTTGCCCTGGATCATAACCTTCGAAAATTTTAATATTATGCTTAGCCAACTCATCACTCATTGGCGGATAGATATTTTGATCAGAACCGCTAACCTGATGACCTAATTCTTTTGCTATTGTTGCAATCCCAGTCATAAAAGTGCCGCCAATACCTAATAGATGAAGGTGCATTAGCTGGGTTTTACACAATCAACATAATATTTAAATTCGTTTTGATGTTGCTCTTTAACTAAACCATGGATTTCAGTTTCGAAACCCGGGAATTGGTGATTAAATAACCGGGCAAATTGAAAATACTTAACTATGGTTTTATTAATTTTTTCACCGGGAATAATTAGGGGAATCCCGGGTGGATACGGAGTAACTAAAATTGCGGTCACCCTTCCTTCTAATTTATCAATTTCTACCCGATCAACTTGTCGATGCGCTATCTTGGCAAATGCTTCTGCAGGGGTCATTACCGGCATCATATCTGACAGATACATGTTGGTAGTAAGTTTAGCAATATTATTTTTTTTATAGATTTGATGAATTTGATCGCATAAAGTTTTTAGCCCAATCTTTTCGTATTCAGGATATTTTTGACAAAATGCCGGCATAATTTTCCATAAGGGTCGGTTACGGTCATAGCAATCTTTAAATTGTTGAAGCTCAGTTACTAAAGTATTCCAGCGACCTTTGGTTATCCCAATGGTGAACATAATAAAAAATGAATAAAGACCACATTTTTCTACCACAACTCCATGCTCGGATAAATATTTGGTAACAATTGCTGCAGGGATTCCGCTATTTTTAGATTCGCCGCTAATACTCAATCCGGGAGTAATTATTGTTGCTTTTATCGGATCTAATAAATTAAATCCTTTTTCTAGTTTGCCAAAACCATGCCATTTATCATCAGGATTTAACATCCAGGCATTTCTCTCTTCAATTCCTTCTTCAGAAATATTTGTTGGACCCCAAACTTTAAACCACCAATCATTATCCATATCTTTGCCGGCTTTGCGCATAGCCCGGCGAAAATCGAGCGCCTCATTTAGAGATTCTTCAACTAATCTGGTTCCGCTCGGTTCTTCCATCATGGCTGCGGAAACATCGCAAGATGCAATAATCGCATAAGCCGGACTGGTTGAAGTATGCATTAAATATGCTTCGTTAAATGAGCTGCGATCTAGCTTTTGAGATTTTGAATCTTGCACTAATATTTGCGAAGCTTGGGAAATTCCCGCCAACAATTTATGTATTGACTGTGTTGAAAAAATGATTGAGCGATTGCAAGGTGTCCTTCCTTCACCAATAGCATGATAATCTCCATAAAAATCATGAAAAGCCGCATGAGGTAACCAAGCTTCATCAAAATGAAGAGCTTCAACTTTACCATCGAGCATATTTTTGATTTCCTCAACATTGTATAGAATACCGTCATAAGTAGATTGAGTAATTGTAAGCACCCGGGGATTTTCTTTTACATTTTTAGCAAGAGGATGATTTTTTATTTTCTTTTTAATATTCTCCCATTCAAATTCTTTTTTAGGGATTGGCCCAATAATTCCTAAATGATTTCGCCTTGGCATTAAAAATACCGGAATTGCTCCGGTCATAATAATTGCATGTAAAATTGATTTATGACAGTTGCGATCGACAATTACAATATCACCTGCCGCAACTACCGAATGCCAAACAATTTTGTTAGAGGTTGAAGTGCCATTTGTTACAAAATAAAGGTGATCACAATTAAAAATTCTGGCGGCATTATATTCCGATTGAGCAATGGGACCTGAATGATCCAAAAGCCCTCCCATTTCTTCCACAGCCTTACAAACATCTGCTCGTAACATATTTTCACCAAAAAATTGATGAAACATTTGACCAATTGGCGATTTTAAAAAAGCAACCCCGCCAGAATGCCCCGGACAATGCCATGAATAAGAACCATCAGCAGCATAATCGGTAAGTGCCCGAAAAAATGGCGGCATTAAAGAATTAATATAAGAACGGGCTTCGCGAACTACATATCTAGCAATAAATTCCGGGGTATCTTCATACATATGAATAAAACCGTGTAATTCTTTTAAAACCTGATTGGGAATGTGTCTTGAAGTGCTGGTTTCACCATAGAGAAAAATTGGAATTAAGTCATTGCGAGCACGAACTTCGCTCACAAATTTTTTCAGCATTTCAATGGTGTTTTCATAATTATTTGAAAACTCTTCATCATCAACTGACATAATAAAAGTTGATGCCCGGGATTGTTGCTGAGCGAATGAAGATAAATCCCCATAGTTGGTTACTCCTACTACTTCGTATCCCAATTCGGTTATCATTTTAGCAAGAGCACGAATACCTAGGCCGGAGGCGTTTTCTGAACGAAAATCTTCATCAATAATATAGATGGGAAAATTAAATCGCATGTAATATCTTTTTTTGAAAATTTAATTTGGACTTAAATAAAATCTACTAATAATTTTAGCTTATTTATCATAAGCTTTAATAATTCTGGCAACTAGCGGATGGCGAACTACATCGTTATGATCAAAATTAATAAATGAGATTCCATTAATTCTTTTTAACTTAGCCCATGCTTGCTCAAGACCACTAATTTTGCCATTAGGAAGATCGGTTTGAGTTAAATCACCATTTACCACAGTTTTACTGCTAAACCCTATACGGGTTAATAGCATTTTCATTTGTTCACTAGTGGTATTTTGAGCTTCATCTAAAATAATAAAAGATTGATTTAAAGTTCTGCCTCGCATAAATGCTAGTGGGGCGATTTCGATAATCCCTTCGTTCATATATCGGTGAAATTTATCGATACCCAAAGTATCGTAAAGCGCATCGTATACCGGTCTTAAATATGGATCAACTTTTTCAGCTAAAGTTCCTGGTAAAAAACCTAACCGCTCACCTGCTTCGAGAGCTGGGCGAGTAAGGACAATTCTTTGAACCATTGATTGCTCAAGGGCATTTACTGCTGAAGCCACTGCCAAATAAGTTTTACCGGTTCCTGCAGGTCCTATGCCAAATACTAAGTCTTGATTATGAATATCTTGCAAATATTTATATTGATTGGGGGTATATGCTTTAATATTTTTTTGTCCAATCATTAAACTAAATTCGGGAATTTGATTTTCGGTTGTCGGATTTGGAATATTTATGCTTTTTTTATAATTTTGCAGTTTTGGACTAGCTTTATTTTTTTCTTGCATTTGAGTTTCCATTAAAATTAAATTAATTTTTCTTTGATCCAAGGCTTTATCTGATTTAGCTATTAATTTAGGAATAGCTTTTTTTGCAATCAGGAGGTTGGATTTAGCACCAATTAGAGTTAGATAATAGTTTTGCCGATTGATTTTAATTGATAATTTTTTTTCAATAATTCTGAGGTTTTCATCTAAAATACCACAAAAATTTGCCCAGACATTTGAATAAATATCACTATCAGATAATTTAATTTCAATTTTCGAATTAGTCACAATATTATCTTTTTTTTCAAATATTTACTTTTTGTTGACTAGCTAAATACAAAATTATTAAAGATAAAATACTAAGAACCATCATCGAAAATGCCAGATTTAATACCTGATCCCATATTAACGGGGCAACAACGCCGGCGAAAAACCCGGCGCCAATAACCTGAATTAAACTTTGACATGAGCTGATCATTCCGCGCCTGGTTGGGTTGATATCCAGAATCATTATTGATACACTTGGCATCGCTAACGACATGCCAATAGTATAAATTGGAATAAATAAAATTGTCCAAGGCAATTGAGCAGGGAAAAATATATGATAAGCTAAATTTAAAAATCCGGCAATCAACATAATTACAAATGCCAAATGTAGTGTTTTTCGATGAGACCATTTATCTGACATTTTTCCCGAAATAAATGCTCCTAACATCATACCTAATGTAATGGGTATAAAAAATATATAAAATTGATCTTCCCGTAATCCTAAAATATTTATTAATAACTGAGGTGCTGACAACACATTCATAAAAAAACCTCCGAAAAATAAGGTAATACTTAAAGTTAAAAACCAAAATCGGAGATTTTTAAATACCTCTAAATAACCTTTAATCAAATTATTAAATTTAAAAGGTTGCCTTTTATCTTTAGCCAAAGTTTCCGGTAGATATTTTGTAGTTAATAAAACTAATATTAAAGATATTAAAGCTAAAAATACAAACTGAAATTGCCAGCCAAAATGTATTTGAATAAAACCACCAATAACCGGGGCAATTGCCGGTGCAAGCGCAAATAACATGGTTATCTGTGCCATTATTTTTTGAGCTTCGCTTCCACTATAAATATCACGCACGATTGCTCTTGCTACAATAATTCCCGAACCTGCAGATAGCCCTTGAATCATCCGAAAAATAATTAGTTGATCTATTGTTTGCGCTAATGCGCATCCGATTGAAGAAATCATGTAGATTGTCATGCCAACTATAATAACTTTTCGGCGTCCAATTGCATCGGAAATTGAACCATGCCATAACGACATAATTCCAAAACCAATTAAATACGAAGTAATCGTTTGCTGAACTAATTCAACTGAAGTCCCAAGGGTTTCGGCAATTTCAATGAACGAAGGTAGATAGGTATCGATTGAAAATGGCCCAATCGATGTTAAAGCCGCTAGTAATATTCCAATTATTCTGGGGGGGGTTGTTCTAGATTTACCTAAATTTTGATTTGAAGATTTTGACATTGGAAAATTGCTATTATATCCATTTCAAACTAAGTAATATTTTTACATCTACAAAATCTGGACAGCCAATCTAGACATCATTTGCCACAACGGTGATTAAAACGATTTAGCCTATTTGAGAATCTGATTATTTAAAAAAATCGCGGATTTTATCGATGAATGAAGAACTGCGGGGTGAATGAGATTTATCTGTTCCACCAGTTTTGGCAAACTCATTTAGTAATTCCTTTTGACTGGCATTTAATTTAACCGGAGTTTCGACTACAATATGACATAGCAAGTCACCTTGTTCACCGCCACGAATTGATCTAATTCCTTTTGATCTTAAGCGAAAAATTTTGCCGGTTTGGGTTTCACTTGGAATTGTTAGTTTTACTTGACCTTCTAATGTTGGGATATCAATCTCTCCACCTAAAGCAGCGGTAACAATATTAATTGGTAATTCACATTCCAAATGCAATCCATTACGAACAAACACATCATGTTTTTTAATTAATACTAAAACATATAAATCCCCATTACCACCGGGACCACTTTCGCCTTCTCCCGAAAGTCGAACTCTTTGACCGTGATCAATTCCCGCAGGAATCTTAATCTCCAGGTTCTTGGTTTTTTTCTGAAAACCATTTCCATAACAATCAACGCATTTCTCTTTAATTATTTTCCCACTACCTCTGCATTTATGACAAGTTTGTTGAAGCGAGAAAAAACCTTGTTGCATTCGAATTTGACCGCTACCATGACAAAGATCGCAGGTAACAGGAGAACTGCCTTTTTTAGCACCACTACCATTACAAGTCTCACAGGTTTGTTTTCGATTAAAGCGGATATTTTTTTTAGTTCCAAAAGCAGCTTCTTCTAAAGGTATTTCAATTTGATATTGTAGATCCTCCCCGGGCATTGGACCTCTGGAACGCGAGCGACCTCCACCGAATATCCCTTCAAAAATATCTCCAAATACATTACTAAAATCACCATGAAAACCACCAGCACCACCCATACCTTGCTCAAATGCAGCATGTCCAAATCGATCATAACTTTCGCGCTTTTCAGGATCAGATAATACTGCATAAGCTTCCTGTATTTCTTTAAATTTCTTTTCAGAATCAGAATTTCCCGGATTGCGATCGGGATGATGCTTCATTGCAAGCTTTCGATAAGCCTTTTTTATCTCATCATCATTAGCTCCATTTGAAACTCCGAGAATTTGATAATAATCTTTTTTACTCATTAATTAATACTAATTTTTACTGATTTTTAAAAGATAAATCCCAATATTGATATAAGTTTGATAATCGGGATTTCAAGCTAATTTAAACCTTTGTAATATCTTTTTATCTTTAGGATTCCTAGCAAAATATATTTTTTGAAGTAAAATAAATATGAACTATTAAAACAAATATGAAAAAATCTCGCAGAATTTTTGTTCACGAATACGGTTCTTCCCAAGTTCTAAAATGGGAAGATTACGATTTACCTTCACCTTCTGATTACGAAGTCCAAATAAATCACCACGCTGTCGGTCTAAATTTTATTGATATTTATTATCGAACAGGTTTATATCCGCTAAATTTACCCAGTGGATTAGGGAGTGAAGCNGCAGGTGTTATCGAGGCNATTGGCGCAAAAGTTGAAGGATTAAATGTTGGTGATCGGGTAGTATANGCTACNGGTCCTCTCGGGGCATATGCATACGATCGCAATATCAACTATCAACTTGTAGTCAAAATTCCCGATAAACTTTCGATGGTAAATGCTGCTGCNATTTTTCTTAAAGGTTTAACCGCTCAATACTTAGTTCGTCAAACTTTTCCAATTTCCCAAGAAAANACGATATTGGTTTATGCAGCAGCTGGCGGTGTTGGTCAACTAGTTTGTCAATGGGCTAGTTACTTGGGTGCTAAAGTAATTGGGATTGTTGGTAGCCAAGACAAAGTCAAGCCTGCTGAAGAAGCTGGATGCATGAATGTTATCGTTGGTTATGATCATATATCTGAGAAAATTCATAAAATTACTAACAATGAAGGGGTTGATGTTGTCTATGATTCAGTCGGTAAGAAAACTTTTATGGATTCGCTAGATTCTCTTCGTCCATTGGGAATGATGGTCAGCTTTGGCAATTCTTCTGGGGCGGTTGGTCCNATATCTATAAATATATTNGCTCAGAAAGGCTCTTTATTCCTCACTCGCCCATCTCTCTTTGCTTATGCGGCAAAAAGAGAAAGNCTGCTAAAAATGTCAGNTGAGTTGTTTGAAATGTTGGAAAATAATCACCTAAAAACNCCATATATAAATTCAATTCCCATAGCCAGNGTTGCAGAGGCTCACAATTTGCTAGAAGANCGGAAAACTATTGGTCCTACAGTCTTAGTTTGCGATGCCGGAATAAATTTATAAAAATTTGTTGTTACAAAAAAAATTGAAATTATTCAAAAACTTCAGTTAACAAATCCAATGCTAAATCATCTTTAGAAAAATAATAATAACTAGATATATTTTCATTTGCTAAGCGAAGAAAGTTAAATGCTACTCCTCCTAAATGGTTATCTATTTGATAATTTTCGAGATTAGCTTGTAAATATCGATGAACAGCTAATAAATATAATGCAGCTTGAAATTTATAATAGTGTTCGGCAATTAATTTTTCGATTGAGGATTTTATAGAAGATTTTTTATAATCCTTTAATTCCAGCTTATTAGTTTTATAATCAATAACATAATATTTTTGATTCTGGGGAATATATAAAAGGGTATCAATTGATCCGTTAATGTATCCCATTTCCGGTAGATAAACTGAATTCTTCGATAAATTAGTTATGATTTTTAGTTGATGTAAAAATCGTTGCCATTTGGTAATATTTATTTGATTCCAGGATATGCAGAAATTCCATTCTGTTTGAATATTTTTTATCTGACAATCAATAAGTTTAATGTTATCTTGACTGAAGATTTCTTTAGGTAAGGGCTTACATACTGCATTATCAATAAAAGATTCCAAAGTTACTTTTAATCTATCATAATCTTGATTGTTTTTCTCAAGTAAGAATTTTTTATCGATAGAGTCAGAAATTAACTCTTGAAAATCATAATTTGAGTTATCTGCTTTAGTTTTAATTACCTGATCAATTAGCGAATGAACAGCAAGACCAAAATCTAATCCAAAAAATTGATTACTATTTTGATTTTCCTCTTCAAAAGCACTTTCATTTTCAACTTCTTGATCATGGTTTTGAAATATTGAATCCGGAATACGGTTTATATCTACAGGTGGTTGGTTTTTATTAAATAATTTTGAAATTGAACTATAACTATGACTAGTTTTACCTTTTAGCATAATTGGTTCATGTTGATAGGGGAGATATTTTACTTCTTCAGGTTCAATACTATTTTTAGGGTATATTTGAGTATTACTCAACTTCAAATACTTCCCAATCTGGGGTTTTTTGATTTTCGATTTTACCCAGTAATTGATTTATTAAAAATGTCGGAGCTGGTTTTTCTTGATCATTCTCTTTATCTGCAGCAGTTTGCCAATAAACATATGTTCCATAAATTGATCGGGTGAGCATTACATAAAATTTGCGCAAATCTTCGGCTTGATTATTTTGATTAATGTTTTTGTTAATCAGCTCATCTTTGATTGTAAAAATATTTATCCGCCAATTTCCTTGTTGATGATTTTGGTTTTTGGGTTGATAGTATTTTTGAATATCTCTATTTGGGGGTTTAACATTTTGCCAAGCAGTTGGACAAAAGACATAATCCCATTGACGCCCTTTTGCTTTAAATATTGTACAAACTTCTATTGGATTATTTGATATTAGTTCTTGATTATCAACNCTTTGATTTTCTTCAGCAANGTTTTGTTCAACTGAAATTTGATTATTAATAATTTTTTTTATTAATAAAATTTGTTCTTGGAGATTTTGAGTTTTGCTGGATACAAATAACGATGTTTGTTTTAGAGTTGCTAAATCTCTAATATCCCAATTCAAATGGATTAATTTTTTAGCTAAACCGTTTTTTTCTAGATATTTGGTTAATGCATATATTCCGCTTTTCTCCCAAATATTTGCCAATATATTTAGTTGATTTTTAATTTTTACAATCAANAGCTTATCTNTATCTGCAAATTCGGATTTGCTCTCGATAATTAATTTCCAAAAAATCCAATCATTATTTATATCAATCCACAGTGGAGAAAATAACAGGTTTGAAATTTCTTTTTGATTAATAATCATAAAATCAACTAATTCATCCTTGCTTGACCGATTTTTTATGGCAATTCTTAGATTATCAATTGCTAATAATAAATGGATAAAAGCCGACAAAATCGCTTTGCCAGAATATCGCTCAGAGGTTGTTAGTGCCGGTAAATTATTAATTCCTAGCTTATTTACAATATCCTCACATTGCCGATTGTAATTTACGATAACAGCAATTTTGGCATTGGGCTTTTTATCTTTAATTTTGAAAATCCTAGCAATCATATCATCAGTCGCAGCATTCAAACGATCTGGATTGGTGGTAAGACTTTGATTTAGTAATAATAATTTATAAGGTTTATTATCATCAATTTGATGATCGGCAAATTCTTTTTTAGCAGTGACTCTTTGATAAATTAAATCATCATTTTTAAAAGAATTTTCAACATCAAATAAATTATTTACTGCAGATACTACTTTAGCTGTTGCCCGATAATTTTCTGACAACACCAAGCAGTCAGTCATTTCTTTTTTAGCTTGAAAATAATTGTAAATATCAGCTGTTCTAAAAGAATAAATCGATTGTTTAGGATCACCAACAGCGACTAACAAAATTTTATTTGCATGTAATTTCTTATAGATCTCCCATTGTTGTTTATCAGTATCTTGAAATTCATCGATTAACAAGACTTTAGTATTTTTAGTAAATTCAGATATTACATTTTTAGATCTTTCATTATCACTAACTAATCGATAGGAAAAATTGATAATTTGATTAAACGAGATTTTGTGTTTTTTAGCTAGTAATTCACAATAAAAGCTATTAGCACTNTCAAAAGCAAANTTAAAAACAAGAAATTCAAAATGTTCAGATATANGTTTGATTTTTTGATTGATTTTTNCAATAAAATTTTCATATTCACGAAATATTACAAGTGGTTGCCAATTTTCATTTATCGCCTTTTTAGTAATATTTTCTTCAATCTTATTTGGGTAAAATAATCCGATAGCTTTGGAAATTTTCGGTTCAACTCGCTTTCCTAATAAAAATTCAGCTGCTTGCTTAAAATAATTAATTATTTCGAATAATGCTTTTTCAACCTTCTCCTGCTTATATCTTCGTTGATCAAGACTTATGCAGTTTTGAACAATATCTTCTTGGGAATCTTCAATTTTTTGA
>Ga0049116_10000310_pt1 | contig 11113 bp, 3 predicted proteins | sample WorMetvacBELIZE2_FD_55049 | JGI IMG/M metagenome (GOLD analysis project Ga0049116, IMG submission 55049) | Marine gutless worms symbiont microbial communities from Max Planck institute for Marine Microbiology, Germany - Olavius vacuus BELIZE.2 | ecosystem: Host-associated > Annelida > Digestive...
CGCGTTTTATGCGTGGGAGATTTCGCAATTTCGCGTTCTTTAGTGACAAAAATCAAGCGTTTTTTTATTTTAACACCGATTTAACTGGAACTGGAAGTCTACCTGTTTTTATGTGAGTGTTCTGTTTCGAGATGCGGGTAAGTATATAGAAGACTACCTGCACCCGTCAGAACTCATTGGATTGAAAGTGGGTCACTATATTTAGCTGAGACCACAGTCTGAATTACCGTAATTAATTAATATGCAAGATGGTCTAAGCCCCCGGTGGCTAATCCTAACACTATACTAACACTAACCCTTACCCTTATCCGGGGGCTAATCGTGGATAATGCCAAATGATAATGATTAAATAAGTACCGCTGTGAATATATTCACAACGGTACTTATTTAATGCTATCCTTGACACTAACCATAACGCCAACCCTACTAACCCTAACCGTAACAGTAAGGGTAACCCTAACCCTACTAACCTAATACTAGGTACCGTTGTGAATATGGCACCCTAACTCAGTGTTAGCCGGTCTTTCTGTGATCTGACCACACTGGACCTGACCCTCCACATTTACGATATGACCCAACCCTATCCGCCAATCAAGCAAAACAGTGACCTGACCCAACCCGACTCGACTCTACAAACTCGTGAAGGTGCCAAAATTTGGATCTTCAAAATACAGTTATTAACATCCTGCATTTTAAAAATTTATATTCGCCATGACTGCCTTTCAATTGAAGGCACACCATCGCCAAACAGGATACACAGCCGTGTTTTTTTTCTGATTCCTTCAATAAGTCCACCCTAGGTCTGCCGATGTCAAGACACTTCGGACCCAAGACATTTTAGCACTAGTGCAAGACACTTTGGCACCAGTGCTGACACTTGTGCACCAGTGCTGAACTGTCTGGACATATATCAGCACTCGTGACAACGAGTATTACGGACACTTTGGCAATGTGGATGGCTGGGCTTGTGTAATTACGTGAATTAGGCTTACAGTAGCGTAATATCACTGCGTATCTGTGCACGCTGGCCATATATGCTTATTTAGCTATTATTTATTATTTAGCTAATTTTATTGCTGTTCTAGTTTTTTTAAACATAAACATATGTTCATGCACTGACAAAACTGTAGAATGTTACTAGCAATCTGTCAAAAGAAATTGGTAGTTTTTGCATCCACTGACTGTGGGGATCAGGCTGTTAGCCTATTCGGACTGAGCGAAAAGTGAAGCAAGTCTGACCTCAGCGATAACTAATCTCTAGGGAGTAAAGAAATTTCCTATCTGCAATTCTGCATGCATTACGAATGTGGGACTGAGACGGTTTTGTTAAGCTTAACTTACGGACACAGGTCGAAGCAAAAACTCAGCCATCAATTGAGACCATATTTTTAAAAATGCTTCACGTTCTCCTGTGTCATTTTTGGCATGAAGTGGGTACAGGGCCTTTTTGCTTCCGGGCCAATTCACTCCCTGGAGCGAATGGGCCAATAGGATCCTGGCCAATTTGCTCACTGGCATTTTCGCTCCCTGGCCAGTTCATTCGTTCCTGGAACTTGCGCTCCCGGGAACAAAAGTACTAGGGAACTTTTGCTCCCTTGAACTTTGTTTCTGTGGAATTTTCGCTGCCATACTGTGTAGGCCCCTATCTCACCGTTTTTTGAGAACTGTCACTAAGTTCTTTCTGTTCCTACTGCCTACATATGTTAAAACAAATAAACAACAAACGCAGTAACGAAAACAGAAAGATTTACCGGTTACTATAACAACGTTTATACTACATATGACAACGTTTAATCGTGCAATTTTGCAGCAACAACAATATATTTTTAGAATACAGGCATACCACAGAGTACAGTCAAGGCGAATGTCGTAACTCATTTTCATGGACATAACAGGGAACGAAAGTTCCTGGGAGCAACAGCAAATACTCTTGAGAATGAAAGTTCCAGGGAACAAAAGTTCCCAGGCCATTTCTCTCCGGAGAGCAAAAGTTCCAGGGAGCGAACGCGAATTGGCCAAGGTCCTAGAATTGGCCAAGGTCCTATTGTTCCTGGGAGCGAATTGGCCTGGGAGCGAAAAGGCTGTGAATCTTTCTAGTCACCCTAAAGATAAACAGCTGTACCCTGGGGATTTAACTGTAACTGTAACTGAGGCACTTGTATTGTGCCCCCTACTAGAAGATCGAGGGCGCATCACAGAGTCAATCCACATCTTGGTGCCCGTAGACAGAATGAAACAGAAATGTTTTTGATCACGACGAAACGAGTCCGTCGATCGCAGTAGTTTCATCTCCATCGGCAGCCTGTTCCATGCTTACGGTGCAGTAACAGAGAAGGCTCTGTCGCCTATTCGTCGACGTGTCCGCGGCACGACGATGTTGCCACACGATGAAGCACGCAGTGTAGATCGACCTGGGATATTGGTAACCGATGTCAGAAGGTCTGAGATGTATTCCGGCGTGTGTCCAAGAAGCGACTTGTGAACCAGCAAGCACAGTTTGTACTGGATCCTCTCAGCGACTGGCAACCAGTGCAACTCTCGAAGAGCTGGAGTCACACGATACCACAGCTTGAGATCCAGAATGGTGCATGCCGCTGCGTGCAGGACTCGCTGGAATGGTGCCAGCGTGGAAGCTGGAAGACCGGTCAGCACAACGTTGCAATAGTCCAAACACGATAGGACAAGTAACTAGTCTTGCTGTGATGTGCCAACTTCTGTATAAAATATTGCGGCTGGCCAGCAATACAGCCTCTCTGGTGAACATGTTAGTTGACCTTTTTATTAAATATATTTGTAGTCTCCATTACTGTTTCTATATTCGTTGAGTTTTTGTGTACCAGATGTTGAGTCGTGGTCAAAGAATTTGTATGATGAGCCGTATACATTCGGCTCAAAATGCCAACTTTGTGTCTGACTGGGTGGATAAAACTGTCTCTGCCTCAATTTCGGTATGTTGATGAACTTTGTCTATTTTTGTTGGATTAATTTAGTAGGACAGCTAGAATCAGTACCGTACATTGAAACTTTAGCCTGCTTTGTCTGATTGTGTTGAAATGGATTGTTACGTACATGATCTCGAAGTACAGAAAATTAGCTGGCCCATGATCTTGTGGTATACAGGTCTCAATTGCTCTGTTTCGATTGAAAGTATTGTAGTAACAAAATAGTCATTCTGTTTAATAGACTCTGCTGTAGTGTACATATGACTTTTACTGTATCTTGCTAGCTTTTGTGTAATATTTTTGTGTACATGGTGGGCAGAAAAACTNAATTTTTAAAGTGTATAACTCCTGTATATGATGATATAGACAAGTGATACATATACCAAATTGTTCAACTCTTTATCTAGAGTAAGTTTTATTTTAAATGATTTGTAATTAAAATATTGTGCACTAGTTTCATGGAACTATGTTGCACTAAATAGCAATCAGTTTAAGCAATGACAGTCAGTTTTTTGTACATCTTCCATTAAAGTTCACAGTCAGTGCTCAGTATGAGCATCTATAGGTCATGACAAATTCAACATGTCTTTTTTGTGCCTAATCACCGTGGTCAGTCTTTTTTGTCCGCTTGTCGCTCCTTTTATCGTGTCCTGAGCTTTTATCTGGCAGTTGAAAAAATGCACTTCAGATAATTTACCGGTGCATTTAGGATCTCATAACACTACATTTTTGGTTGCTCAGCTTCCCACGCTGAGATGTAACATCAATTGTGGTCCAGACTGCTCGGTAGCAAGTTCTTTCCTTTCATTAACTCCAGTACCGTACATGGCAGCACAGATAAGTGGATGTGACATGAACATGAACTGCTTCACAGCAGTTCTACAAAGAATATTTAATTATGATCAAATTTAAAGTGCCACCTTTACTCCTAATAAAGTGCTCCTCATTTTGATATTTGGATCTTTTTATCCATCGCAATATATAGCAGTTAAAAACTTCTACAAAAAGGCTATTTTTGGCCCACCCTGCATACTAATTAAATTGTGCCAATAATGTATCGACCGATGTCAAATTGGCAACCTCGAATGACATAGTTTTCAGTACAATTAGCGTTCCATCTTTTCTCTGAAAACATCTTACACAAGCATGTAGCTCCATAACATTTGCTCTCTCAAAGGTTTTAGTCAAATATCTGTCTTTAACGGCAAATCCCATTGTTGCAGAACAAATCTGCATGATGCCCGAACTACGACATTGGCACCAAAGAACATTTATTCACCAGTTCAAAAATTTTCACGTAGGTAAAATAAAATGTACATTTACTTGACTATGTTACTGAAATTTTTATGCAGATGTATTCATTTTCCTAGGAGATAGAGAAGAAAACTGTGTTGTTTTTTTATTAAAGCACAGTGTGTGGGCTGAGCTGGGGGCCTAATCTATCTGTAATTGTGTGTGTTTTATAGTTGCAATAACTAATGAATGAGTAGAAATTCTACAGTATGTTAGGTCATTATATGCCACATCAGTATTTTTGATGCCGCATCTGGAATATTAAGCACGATGGAGCCAAAATTAGAGCAGCATACCTGCATAAATTGGCCCTTCTCTGTGAGTTGTGTCTGTTGGCTGTGAGTGACCTTTCAAGATCATGAGTCATTGGCTGCAAAAATGCATCACATGGTGTCTTTAGAATAATTGCTTCTCTGTTAGCATATTTTGTTATTGTAAATGTAGTTAGCACAATGTTGATAGCACTGATTAGCAGTGTGTGATTTGTTTACTGTTGGTGTAGGGTTCAGGCCGCAGTGTGAGAAAGAAGAGAGTTAAGCCGATGGAAGAAGCAGAGCATTTTGTTCGTCACTGTATTGATAAAAGCTGCCTTCAAAAGAGATTTATTGATGAACATATTGGTTTGTCTTTGTACTCATAGTTGTATTGCCAGACTTCGGTTGAATTTGTTACATGTAAAATTTGGCAGCTTTTGTTGCTTATTTGCACATAACATGGGTAATGCAGCATGATGCTGATTGGTATTTTTATGTGAGTATGTGGAAGAAAGTTATTTCTAACTTCAGTCACTAGCAAGTAGGAATATCACATTGAAACTGCATCTGATATTTAGGTCCATTTCGGTATATAACGTCCAGTGCCTCAAAAGCATCTCAATACCAGTAAGGTGTTTTTTTTTTAAATTTTATGCAGTTAGACCTTACGTCCACATTTCCTTGCCAGATTTTAGCTTCATCAGTCAAACTTGTTAAACATATGGGGTAAGAAGCCCCATAATGACCCCATTTTGGAAATAAAATCAGTTGTGCAGTGGTACCACCTAGCATCTAGTGTGTGGGGTGTTGTTGGATCCATGTATCCAACAGGCGAAATTTGGCATAAAGTAGCTGACTGATGATCGCCTCTTTCATACCATATTTTAGTTTGATTGACCCAACTTACCATATATGTGGTCAACAAACCAGCAAATTGACCAAATTTGGAAATTTTAGGAAGTTCATATACCCACACCCTGTATAAATAAGGGTGAAATTTTGGGCATTCAAGAGCAGACCTATAATCCACGCTTAAATTTCACCTTCTGTGGGCCAGCATGTCGCAACAGAGGAGTGAGAAATGCCAAATTTGACCCTATTATCAAATTCAACATTTTGCAGTGGACCTGGCTTTGCAGAGGAAAAAAAACTTGAATGCACCTTCCGAATACACACCTTCTTGTAGGACCATCACAAAGGTTTTTAACTTTTGATGTCTACATGTTAATACCATTTTCAAAAGTGTGCTGGACAAGACCAAAGAAACATCAAATTTTCTTGCCCCGCACAATTGCATGCACAATCTAAGTCTTACAGTACTGACCAGGGTGAGATATCCATGCCATAGCGAATATGGTACATATTTTGTAATAGCAATACAGTGGCCACCATATTCACTGGAATGTGACTGGATGTCAATGATGTGTGCTGTTCTGTTTGGTTAACTAAGTTAACTAACAAACTGGTTCACAAAGGTAAACATGGCTGTTACATGAAGCGTAGATAGTTGAAAATGCCATCAAAACAAAATGAAGCTAGATCAAGACAGACACACTTTGCAAACCAGTCACACAATGAAAGCATCTGTGTGCTGTCAAAGAAAAAAGCCGACTTATTCAACACAACTTCTGCTTATCCATATAGGTTGTCAAATATTGTGCTGTGTTCTGTTAGGATTTGGAGTTTTTACGACGGAACACATTTCTGCTGGGGACTTTGTGCTGGAATATGCTGGGCAGTTGTTGCCCATTGCTGAGGCTGACAAACGACAAAATCAGACATATATCTATTACTTTGAGTTGGGCTCTGTGACTTACAGGCAAGCTGTAATTTTATGTAAAGCTTTCAGAAACATATACCGTGGTACTAAAGTTAAAACACGTAGCTCTCGCAGAGAGACCGCACTGTAGGGTGGGTCAGTTATGGCAAAAGTGGTAGACTGTAACTCGGAAACAATATTTTACGGACATTATAGGTCTGTCTTCAACCACTGTGATGTAATTGGCCAGCAAATCAATCGAATTTGGTGAAAAACGCAAAATAAGGGCTATTACACTGCTCAAGGTCATCGAGGTCGTAGGTATCATTCGAAAGCCCGTATGCGACTTCCTATTAATGATTAATAGAAACTGGCATCCTATCTCATACTGTTTCCGAGTTACCGCAGCTTATTTTTTATTTTGTTTTCTCTCATGAATAATGTCTGTACACTACCTTGTGAAAATTCCAATTGCAAAAAAATCTTAAAACTGTGATTTGTGATGCAAATCACATTTACTGCCAGTAGTTTCAGATGGTAACACTGTACAGTATCATGGTTGGTGTCTTCAAACTCTCTCATTTTGTGCAAGTTCCACCTGTACGACTATCTGAATGACATTCTTCTTCCTTTCTACTTTATTTTGCTCGTATGTGTAATGTTGTTGTAAATGTTAATGTGTAATATTTTATCGTGTTTTGCAGCATTGATGCTTCAGAGAGTGAACGGCTTGGTAAATATGTGAATGATTTGCCAAGGAAAGAGGCAAATTGCGTGGCAAAGGCAGCCTTTGTCTGCGGGCTGCCTAGAGTGTTGCTTTTTGCTCTGAAAGACATTACTGCCAACTCTGAATTGCGGTATGACTATGGTGGTGACAACCTTCCTTGGAGAAAAGTAAGAATTGGTGGCTTTTCTGTTAATTTGGTAAACATTGATGTCGGGTAGAAATGCACGGCTTCTTTAGGCTGGTTTTCAATGGTACTATTCGTTGCACCCTTGGGGAGGACGAGGATCTTCGGGTGCATTTGGTACACCGGAAACATAATCTGCCGAAGAATTAGTGGAACATGACCGACAACTTTGATGTCAAAAAAGTGCGACTTACCGCTAAACGTTTACATAGATAAGTGTGGGCTGAACATAAATAATATATTAAGTGCGGAGTAAAAACGTTAAATTTTTTCCGTTATTTGTTATAATATAGCTCGCATTACACTTTTAAAAATAAATTCATGCATATTTAATGAATAATATACACATAATGATGAAAAATACTCAGCATTTTACATGTGCATGAATGGTCACGTGATCAATATTTATATACAATGCCGTTGTGACAAAGTGTGTTTATTTGTTGATATTGACAGTTTGGTTCGCAATTGCAGTTTTATGAGCATTAGGGTATAATAAAGGTGCATTTCTTTGCTTTACTCAGATTGGGGTGATCTCCGAGAGGGGGGTCCCAGATTATCATCGATTCAGATTGACGCATTGATCTCAAATCCGGGATGACCCCGAGGGGGTCCCAGGACCAAAGTTGTTCGAAATTGCCTGAAATGCAATGATCTGAAACTAAATTTGATTTATGGGGCCAGGAAGTGCTTGAAAAATGTGAAAAACTAAAAATCAATAATTTCGTTGAAAACTAAGGCCGGACCTGGGACTGGGTTTCTGGAACGAACTAAGGCCGGCTAAAGGTGGCAAAGGCTGTAGAAGAACTAAGGAAGGCCAGAGTAAATAAAATAACGATAAAACAGCTAGAAAATCTAAACTAAATGCCGGGATCCTACAAATAAATTTTCTTTTTGTCCCGAGAAAGTCACATTTTTAAATACACATATACAGTATACACTACCCTTGAGTGAGTAAAAATTTGATGTTTTGATTGTCATGATTGGCAGTAAACTAAAAAGTTCATTTTCAATTGTGCACTGTAGACTTCCAGTATGCTGAATGTAATTGAAGAAGAATGCGTTGATGACAGCTGTGATTCTTCAGTTGTCCAATCATGTTAGTAAATTCCAGTTTATTCTGCTTTTTAGGCACAATACTCAGTATTCATCTCTCTCATTTTACACTGCTTAAACAAGTAGCAGTTGTTCTGGTGTGAGTTTTGTTGTTTGTAACAAATGTGCAAAAACTAACAAGATGGATCATAACTAGGGTTGCCAACTCTCCAGGTGTCACCCGTATTTCCCGGTTTTGGCCTTTAATGTCCAGGCTCTCTGTTGATGGATTTAATCTTCGGGTTTTACAGCAAACTGAAGCACAAAGCCATATTTCTGTTTCTATAATCATATTTTGTAACATGTTCATAGAAAATTATGGCATTTAACATTATGGTGGTAGGAAACTGTTGGCGGAATTTCGTAATAGAGGATGGTCAGGGTGTTTTGGAGGAATGAGTGTACCGCGGCAAGATATGCAGTGTTAACCACCTGCCAGAACATTTGATTAAAGAATGAAACAGTTTTCGGCACGAGATTGTTGTTAATGTGATTGCAGTGTGGCGTATAAGACTGAGCTTGTGCGCAAGCCAAAAAGAGACACTTTGAGCACAGTCTAAGACGCTGTCGAGATTTGTCGCAAATTAACAGTTCTCTATTACGCCATTACATTGGCAACTCTGAGTTTTTAGTATGCATTTTTACATGGTTATGAAACAAGCATTTGTTGTATGATTGATCTGAGATTAAGCACAAATATGCATGATAACTGGGCATTAAATATTGTAATAATAAGACCACAAACAGACAGCCATTTAACAGCCCGGCTAAGCCGGTACCAGAGTCCAGAGATGGTAAAACCTTTCTGGATTTCACTGAAGCAAGAGACGATGGTTGGCATGGCATCAGCAGGAGCAAGCTGCCCCTTGCTTCGGAGATAACCATGCCAGTACCCCACCACTCAGTTTTTTTACAGGCCGGATACCCTTCCTGCCACCCAACTAACAGCGTCAAAGCACTGAAGGCTTTAATAATAATTCATATTGTAATAATAAGAATAAATTTGTAAAAGGTATTGACAGTTGTTTTATGTGGTCACTTTTTTGGGACATGGTGTATATTTACTTAATTGCATTTTAGTTGTTTTCGTGATTATGTCATGGTCATTGTATGTTGTGTTTCCAGGTGAAAATTATGTAAGATCATTACCACTAAGTAATTTCTTTGGCTGTCAGTCACAGCATATGGAATTGCTGGAAAGGGCTGAGGTGAGTGGTTTCTTTTATTTTTCTAAATTTAGTATAACCTGTAAACACAGTTGTTGTAATGTTTGTAATTAGGCCTACTTCATTTTTTTTTGCAGCAAATNACTTCAAAGTCCAAAGTTTTATTAGGCCGCATCGCTGCGTTAGCAAGATGCGGCCTATTCTTACAGACTGTGTAGCATGGTTTGTCTGTCTGTGTGACACAGTAGTGATCCCTGCAAAAGCGGCCGAACTGATCGAGATGCCGTTTGGGGTGAGGATTCGGGTGGGCCCAAGGAACCATGTATTAAATGGTGGTCTATATCCCCATCGGAAGGGTTAATTTTTAGGGGAAGTATATTCCGGCCGACTTGTCACCCCTTGCGGTGGCAAATGTGCTCTCCGCTGCTTGCGCTGTGGTGGCAATATTGCCTGAAGAATGAGTGCATTTGTCGGCGCGAGGGGTGCAATGCGGCCTTTTCTCAGATTACTTTGACCTCTTGTTATTACTGTTATTACTTACTACGCAATGCTCTTGGACTCAAGGCAACAAGGCCAAGGCACCATCTCTCAAGAACAAGTAATGTTTAGAGTTATACAAAATGGCTGTTCAAGCCCAAATTCCATTAGATCTATCTTGTCGGATACTGGCTCTGCGACTAGGTCCGCGATATTTTCTTGAGCAGCTAATTTGTCGGAGACCTGTCAGTCACCGACTTGTCGGAAACCTGCTTTAAACCTGATGCAAACTTTTTAATTGATGCGGCTGAACGGACCTATTTTGTAACTTGTTCAAAATGTTGGCATAATGGAGGACGATGATGTAAGTTATTGCTTTTGCTTGTAGTGCTGCAGTGCTATTTTATTTAACGGCATACCTATCTAAATTTAATAAAAGGCAGCATACAGTATCGGTGAAGCACTACATTCATAAGAGACCACATTACGTTGTGTTCAACATGTTTCTACCAAAAACAGTGCTACCGGACTTAGCCACGAGCGATGATCAGCGATGCATGCAGTACCTTAAAATGGGCATTGTGACCTTTGAACTTGAAGAATAATCAATTACGTCATAGCAAGCTGACTGCCTATTGGTCAGCTGCCGCGAAAAAGTCTGCGCGCTTGTCATTTTCTATATCCACTGCTTCTATCTTGCTCAAAACCTGTTTTCGAAAAGAAAGTCGCCAACATGTTGCAGATCTGCTAGATCTATCTCGACATGTTGAAATAGATCTATTAGGTCTGAAACATGTCTGCGACTTTTTTGGTCTCTGACTTGTCTGTGACCTGCTGATAACATGTCCGAAACCTAGTATAAAACCTGGTTTTAAGCAGGTTTTGGGCAAGATAGATGTAATGGAATTTGGGCGTCATGAAACAGAACACATTTAATACCTGAAAGCAATATGGACATGTTGATGGGCATAGGGCTTGACTTTCTGTGTAAGATACTGTACAAGGAATGTCGTTTGCAGGTTGTGAAGGATGGTCCACTATCTTCATCTGTCATCTATGACGAAGATATTGACACAGTTCCACCGTCCACAGCAGCAGTCGGCCAAGACGATGACACAGCACCGCCGTCCACAGCACCGCCGTCCGCTGCAGCAGTCAGCCAAGACGATGACACAGCACCGCCGTCCACTGCAGCAGTCGGCCAAGACGATGACAC
>Ga0049116_10000311_pt1 | contig 11074 bp, 9 predicted proteins | sample WorMetvacBELIZE2_FD_55049 | JGI IMG/M metagenome (GOLD analysis project Ga0049116, IMG submission 55049) | Marine gutless worms symbiont microbial communities from Max Planck institute for Marine Microbiology, Germany - Olavius vacuus BELIZE.2 | ecosystem: Host-associated > Annelida > Digestive...
GGACTATCGATATCGCCAGACACATCCAAACCCAAATCGATAACGCCGTTTCTGTCTTCTAATAACGCAATGGCAAGCCCAAGTGGTAAACTCAATGCCTGCTCAGAATTCGATTTCTTGCCTAACGTTAATTGGTCGATAACCACACGGTTCTTACCTTCCAACGCTTTACCATTCAGTTTGTATTGCACAGCCAAAGACAGCAAGCCTTTGTCAATGTAATAGCCCATGTAGGTGCCTGAGTAGGGGTTAACTGAAGTCAGTTCGGCGCCTTTGACTGAAAAATCTAAATCAAGGTCTATATCATCTTTTAATGGGTGAATAGTGCCTGCTAGTTTGACCGGAGCATAGTTGTCTATCTTTCCGGTGATATCCACATTGGCAGGAGAAGTTGAGCGAGAGTCAATTCCCAATACTTTGCCATTTAAACTTTCTATAGCAGACGCAAATTTGGGCGTTAGTGAATGGTCAGCAAAATACGCTTTGCCGTTTTCTATTGATATAGTGTTAACGGCGATGGCCAATTCGTTGGCTTGTGAAGGCTCAGCTGTAGTGCTTGCAGGCACGTTTGCGTTTGATGCTTTTGACGTGGTTGCGCTGCCAGTTTCGCTGGAACTTTCACTGTTAGCGGACTTGTCTGATGAAGCGACAATCAGCTTACTCACATTGTTCTGTTTCGCTTCATCAATAATAAGTCGTGCAAATGGCGCTTGTAGGTGAATGTTGTCTACGCTTAGCTGGTTCGATGCGTGGTCAAATTCAATGTTGTCTACATTTAAAGACTGCCATTGTAGTAGGGGAGAGCTGGCGTCATCCAGTACGCTTAAATTATTAATGCTAGTACTAGCCTTAATGTATAGTGAGTCTATATCGTCTTTATCAGCGGCGTTGTTAAATGCCCCATCAAATTCAACGTTTAAATTAAATAGCCCATCTTCAAGGGTCACATTTGCGAGGGGGGAAACGTACTGCTGGAACTGACTTAGCACCAGTTGCTCAATCGCTGCTTTACCCTGCACAGTTTGTTCTGCAATAACTACGCTGCCGCTACTGCTTAGTGCACCTTTGGACGTGTCGCTAAACGTCTGTGGATTGGCAGAGACATGCAAACTTGTGGTGTAGGATATGGGTTTAGAGAAGTCAGTGGTAACTTCGCCGCTTTTAATACTAATATTGCTGAGGCGGTAATAGGTGCCATCACTTACGCTGCGCTCTATTAGGTCGATGGTACCCTTACTAAATTCAAATTGTTGTAGCTCAACATACCACGAGGTCTCATGTGCTAGTTCATTTGTGCTGTCGGTTGCTACGTTGGAAACATCCTCATCTTCTGTTTCACTATTTCCCTTTTGCGCTGCGCTATTACCTATATGCGCTGCGCTGGGATTAGCGTTAGCTGATGTAGCATCTGCCGCAGGGCTTTTGGGGGTAAACAGACGCTGTAAATCAAGCCCTGACTTGTCAAATAGGCCCGACACTCGAACGTTGTCAAAAGCAACTTCAGCAATGCTAACTCGCTGTTCTAATGCGTTTACGTTTATATCGTGTATGGCAAACGCGGGTATGGCAATGATCTCTTGCGAACTCTTGGCGGTGCCTGTTGTGGCTGGCGAAGAACCAGCGTTAAACACAAGGTTGTTAACAGCAAATTCGCCACGCTCTAGAATAAACTGGAAGGCTGTATCTTGTTCAAAAACTTCAGCATGTAAGCTTAAGTTAACCTTGCCGTCTACTAAATCTGCTTCTATCAAATCTTTTGAAAGTGACCAAAGCGGCGTAAGGGCTACATCGTTTATCGTGATGTCTGTCGTAACTTTTAGTGGAGATAATTGAAACTCGCCATCAATGGCGATGTTACCTTTCTCTGCGGTGAGCAAGTTAAATTGATATTGGTTGAACGCTAACTTACCTTTTGATTGATCACTCTCACTTTTATCGCTTTTAGGGTTAGCGTTTTTGTTGCCAACACTNCTTGAACTGATCAAAGCGTGAGTATCCAAATCTTGCAAGTCAACGCTCAGTTCTGGGTAATCAAGCAGGGTGTTGGTCACCTTGTCTTCAATAACCACTCGCCCTTCGTTAAGCGCAAAGTCACGTAACGTAATTCGGGGAATTTGTCCTTCGCTAGCATCTTCAGGCTCGGTGGGGACATTCGTATTGCGCTTTTCTATGTGGGTGAGAATGTCAGAGAAGTTGAAGATTTGTGTGTCTTCACTTTCGCTTAAACGTGCAATGGAAACAAAAGGTTCGTCTATGGTTAGCGATTCAACGGCAGGAGTGAAGGTGAAAAGTGATTGCCAGAATCCAACGTCCAGCGAAACATTGCCTACGCTAAAAAAATGATTTTCTTGGTTCTGGATTACGGCGTTATCTTCGCTTTCATTTGAAGAGTGTATATTTGGATAGATAACAAAATTAGTCACTTCTATTTTTAGCAAGAAAGGGTTGATTGCAATATCTTCAACAGCAGCATCTCTTCCAATGTTTTCTTTTACTATGTTGGGTAACTTTGCCTTTAACACCGCAGGCGTAACTACGCCGATAAGAAGCGCGTAAGTAAGGTAGATGAGAACAAGATAAGTGGATAGTCGAAACCATTTGGGCTTCGTAGAAAACCGAGACATTGCATTTTGCATAGGCGATTAGGCTGTGTATTTGAGTGTAAAAAGATAAACAGGAGTTGCTATTTCACCAAGCTAAAAGCCCCTGCAAAAAAGTTAAAGCGTATTAATTTGGATTGTAGAAGAGAATTAATACGCCTTAGACAGGTTACAGAGCGGTTAGCAAATTATCTAGGCCAGATTTAAACAACGCCTGTGTTTCTTCATCTGCATTTACATTTAAATACGAGCTGATTTGAGTGACAAAGCTGGCAATCATATCGGTTGAAAGGCCTAGCGCTTCAAATTGTTGCTTTAAGTCGTTTACCGATTTAAGTGTAGAGCTGTACTCAGAGGCCTTATTGAGTAAGCCTGATAGTGAAGAGCTTGAGCTTGCTGCTGAGTTACCACTAAGAGAGGGAACATCTTCAAGCAGGCTATCAATACCTGGAATGCTGCTTGCCAACTGGGCGTAATCAGCGCCTGAAAGGTTGCCTTGTACATAGTTCATAATTGACGCTATGCCACCTTCTGATTGGTTTTCAGACACGTTAAGGTTACCTGCAACTGAACTCACTAAGCTAGCCAAGTCGATATTAGATGCTGCGCTGGTTGCCATTTCAGTTAGGCTACTGGAAGTTACTGTCGATTCCGCTTTCTTACCGCCTAACAGACCTTTAAGCTGATCAATATTGGCATTAGCACAAGTAGTAAAAAAAGTAAGGGCAAGCACTGTAGGTGCTAAAACGATACGATTCATTATAGATTTCCTTTTTGTACACCAGCAGCGAAAGCCCGTCTGGAGTAACTTGATTGAAAATAACCGTAGCAATTGCGCTATCGACTATTTAAACCTTCCATAAATTAGAAGTTTTCAGGTGTGTAAATACTCACATTCTAACGTAGTGAGGTCGTAAATTCTCTATAGAAATTGTAAAGGCACTTTACATTTTATAAGAGACTTGGGTGATCGAGTGGTAGTGTGCAGCAGGCAGGAACTAAGTCAATTAGACAAAACACTAAAAGGAGCGATACGCTCCTTTTAGTATTCTGATAATTTTGGGGCTTACTTGCTCTGTTTGGGTGGAACGATTATACGCTCTACATCAGGGGAAGCATTCTTTTCAACACTCGCCGTATCAAGAGAGGCACCAAGCTGATAGTCTAGCTGCACCAGAAGGCCGGTCTGCCTCACGCCTTTGCCACCTTGAATACGAGGCTTGTATTCCCATTGTTTCAGGGCAACTTTTGCGCTTTTATCAAACACGCCAGCAGGCACTGATTTTACTACTTTTACATTATCTGTAGCGCCCGTTTCAGTAATATCGAAAGAGAGTACAACGAAACCTTCTACATTTTGCTGTGCTGCTTTTTCTGGATAGCTTGGTGGAACGCGTTTAACCGGCGATGCCTGGTTAATCTTAGCTTCAGATTTTGTCTCTGCTACTGGCGCATTGGCTAAAGCCGTGTTGATGGTGAGCATGGCGGCAATTGAAAGTACGCCTGCAGCCAGTACCTTATTGTTACGCATAGGTTGCTTTATCGCGTTTAAACGTTTGATCATAGTCCTTTTTTCTCCAAAGGTTGGGTAAAGCCCGCGTGTAAAGTGCAGGGCGTCTGAACCATGCTCGGCACACTGCACGAGTGCTTTTGCATAGATAAGTTTTTCGTTGTCTGTCTTGTCTTTCAGTACTGCGTGATCACAAGCCAATTCTTGATTAATTCTGAAGGATTTTAGCGCAAGCCAAACCAGTGGGTTGAACCAAAATACAATAGCGATAACCAGCGCTAACGCGTTCCACAGGTGATCGTAATGTTTGCGATGCACATTCTCGTGCTCTAATACCAGTGCTTGTTGTTGAATCGAAAATGCACTTTTAAATGAGAAGGGAATAAGCACCTTTGGGAAGATAAAACCAAATAGCATAGGTGTGGTAGCTTTACTGGAATAGTAGGCATTGGTGTGGATAGCGTGGCGCTTTCCTATCGATGCCCATATTTTAAGATGATGCGCTAAGACATAGGCTGTAATTGCGCTTACGCCAATTGCCCATACAGTAAACCAGGTTTCGAACTCAACGGTGTCTAATGTGGGCTTAACGCCAACCACATAGCGAGCAAAGCTATTTGATGGAATGTTAACCAGCGACATTGGAAGGTTGTTGACTATTAGGCAAGGCTGGTATCAGCGCCCATAGCTTATAGGTAAGCGAAGCCCCAATTTTGTTAGTGAAAAAGTGTTCGCACACCATGAGTAAAACAAGCGCTAGCGACAAAATACCCTGCTGAGCAATAATCCAATCAATCATTGTTTTCTTCCCATTTCTTGATAAGGGCTTTGAGCTCGTCCACATCTTGTTTAGATAACGAGTTTTGATTTGCAAAACCGGCGACCATAGGGGCGATCTTGCCTTTAAACAGTCGGCTAACAAAACTCGTGGTTTCTTTCTTTGTATAGTCTTCTTTAGCAATCAGTGGATAATAAAGATACTGGCGCTGCTGCTTTTCAAACCCTAACACTTCTTTTTTTACCAAGCGGCCTAACAAGGTTTTGACGGTTTTTTCGTGCCAGTCTTTTTTGTCATTAAGTCGCGCAATAACCTCGTTCGACGTGGCAGGATGGTCGTCCCACAGTACGTCCAGCACTTCAAATTCAGCGTTTGAAATTTCGGGTTTGTCTGACATTTTACTCATAATTACGACGTCTTTTATTTTGATTACATTTGTAGTCCATGTTTTTAGATTACACTTGTAATTCTAAAGCGCAAGCTTTTTCTGCATATTTTTTAAACGGAGAGATAGTGTGAGATGGAGTACTACGCTTGGCGCTTCTTTGAAAGCGTTACGTTGGACGTATCAGTATAAAACGGTGAAATTAAGCTCGTTAGCTTCTAAGAACTCGCCGAGTATTCGTGCTTGTTGATTTCCACGTGGCACCATTACATAGCACGGCGGCTTTGGGGTTACTTCTTGTAAGTCGTACCACAGCGTATCCAGCACGTCGCTGCCGTGTCTCAAAAAGGTTTCACCCCAAGACGTCGTATAAAGAATGGATACATTCTCTACCGTGGCTTTTTGGCGTAGGGTGGGGAAGTTCACAATGGCAAAACATGCGGTTATGCGTTCTGGCGCCAGCAAGTCATTACGCGGTAGTGACGACACTTTGACTGGAGGAAAATACTTGCACAAATGCTTAAGCAAATCGTTCAAGTCTAGTTCGCTCACTTCACCGTAATTGTAATCGAGATAAACCTTACTGTTTGTATCTATTATTTTGCTCGACACAAGCCAGACCATCAGTGCAATGGCGCTAGCCGCTTGAGTAACTTTTTGTGAATCGTCGATAATGCCCGATTTACTCAGTAAATCACCAGCATAAGCTGACCATACTTCATCACCATTTTTGAGCTGACGCATAGCAATGGTGATCTTTTCACAGTAAAGGCTTTCGTCAAAAGCGCGTCGCAAAAACTCAATTTTATCCGGCTTTTTAGCGTAATAGGTACTTAATCGGCGACCCAGAACGGTCATGTCTTTTTGATCCATCACCTGTTGATGATGACTAATCTCTTTGGAGATGCGGCGATAACACTTTAATAAAAAGCGGTGAATTCGACGGCTCAGCTGCACACGTTCATTGAATGTCCAATCTTGTTGGTTATCCAAGTGGGCAAGTAGTTTGCGGCTCCACCCCCACTGTTTTGCATACGAGGCCATAATTTTGCGTTTGAAATTCGCTTGCTCACCTTCTACAAGCGGGTGGCTCAATGTACACCCACATTTCAAATATAAACACTGCTGCAATACAGCAATATCTTCCGCCTGACCATTGGCTTTGTAGTGAGCGATGAGTTCGTCAAACATGAGTGCGTAGGGGTCGATATCTGCAACATGCCCTGGAGCTTCAGCACCGCGGTGTACATGCTTTTTCAAAAGGTTGCACAGTGGTTGTCCGTGAGAGATATTGGCAAGGTATACTTCAAGCTTTGCCATTTTTAATACGGACTTGAATGGCGAGTCCATGGCTTTGCCTAATTGCCAGATGGCGGCGCCAAAAAGTTCGCTTGCGTCTAGTCGCTCTANGTGACCCAAGTCCATGAACCAGTCTACGTCTGGTGAGCCGCCTTTTTCCAAACTATTGTAAATAGCCTGATACTGCTTCTCTGTTGTTTTCTCTGGAGTAAGCCACCAAAACGGCGCTTTGCCTGCTACTACTATATTGGTGTTGTAAAACTCAGCTTTTAGAAACAGGGCTTGCGCCGAGCCCGCGCTTTCACCTTCAGCGACGCCAAAATCGTTTTGCTTAACTTTATCTATTTCAGATAAAAAGAAATGCACTTCAATACCAAAGGTGTTATCCGCCCATTTTTCAATGGCTGTTAGCTTTTGTTGAAGTAAAGCCAGCTCAGTAGTCGAAAAACATTTACCGTCAATACACACCCAAAAATCAAAGTCTGAGTCGTCAGTCTGAGCAATAGTCCCCACGCTGCCCATTAAAACCAGTGCATCAACCGCCCGCTGTCTTGGCCAAATTTGCTTAATGTCTGAAAACAAGTGACTCTGTGCAGGAAAACAGCGCTGCAAAGCTTGTTCTACATCAGGTCTAAACGAGTAATTGTTGATACCAAATGGAACGGTTTCACCCGAGGTGAGTGGGGCCACATATCCTGGAAAGGCTTCGTGGTTAACATGTACAAGAAAGGGAAGCACATGAAAAAGCGGCCTGTGCTTTTCAGGCATGAGCGTAAGTGCACGCTCAATACGTGCTTTGTTGTATCGCAATACGCGCAATAACCTAATGGTAAGGTTTTGCTGAACGGAAAGCGGCTGTTGCGCTGCCATTATGTCAATCTGCACTTCATCATGCAGCCAAGCATAGCGTTATTTCGCGTCGACTTCCTCTAATTTCGCACAGAAAAAGTGATTCTTAATTTGTGATATTCCGTACTTANCTGCTCTCGTGTAAGAGGGAGGTAATGAATAGAGACTTATTCACTTTGTAAGATTGCCCTTACTGCTTATCAAATGCATCAATTAGCGCATCAGTTTTACCATCGGAAGAAAANCCGAACCCGTTTTTATTGAATATCAGCGTATTGTCAGACGTCACTGACGTNCGNGCTTCTTTTAAAAATGACTGGATAGTCGCTTCGTCAGTGCCTTTCTCTTGTAGTGTTGATGCAAATGNCGTGGCATCTCCCCATTCTTTGAACTGAGACAGACGAGATGTTTGTTGAATAAGNGACGTAAGGTTGGTGTCCTTTTCNAGGTACTGTTGTAGNCGCAACGTGGTTTTATCAANCTCTTGCTCGCCCTGACTGCTTTCAATTACCAGCTCGCCTTTACTCACCGTTAGCTTTGTATCGTCTGAAATACCAAGTTTTGCCGCTAAATCACTTAATTCCGAGGCAAGCTTTTGCCGATTAAAATCGAGATAGTTTGCAATTGTGTTGCCGTTGAGTGAGGCCTCGCCGCTTTCTATTTTTTCAAGATATGTGTCAATTTGATTGCCCTGTAGTTCACCCTTAAACGCACTGAACGCATCACCGAGAGCATTAGCCTGCTTGGATTTTTCTACAACATCTTGAAGTGCGCTTTGGGCATTTGCTGTGTCGCCCAAGTAATTGAATAGTGAAGGTGAAGATGACAAGTGGCTGTATGTGGTATCCATTTCTGACTCTGTGTAGCTCACTTCATAGCGTGGGGCATAAAAGTGGGGGACCTAATATATGCATTCATACGCAAAATCAGCGCCAAGTTCATCGTTATGAAGAGTTTTTATGGAGCAGGGGCTCTTGCGAGCCCTTAGCGAAGAAGTCGGTTCTTATTGCTGACCCAGGTGTGAGCTATCTGTTAGACGGATATTGTTCAAGGAGCTTGATGACGAGTTCATCAAGTTTATTTTGAATGCTGATACTGTCTTTTGACTCCAGCTCTACCGCTCCTGACGCGCTGTAAACAAATGTACCGTCTTTAACCATGTCAATTTGAAGCCCTTGTTGAAGCGTGGTTTGCTCTCCAACCGGAATGCTAAAAATGCTGCCCAATGAAATGCCGCCAGAGCGACCGTAACTTCCGGTGCCCAGCCCTAGATTCAAGGTGGTGCCATCCTCTTTAGTGGTGGTGGAAGGTAGGTATCCCACCGCGATATCGGCGTCCTCCTCCGAAGATGGGGTGAGGCCTTTCTCAATGAGGCGCTGGGTAATGGCTGAGGAAAGATGATTGGCCAGCGTCGCGTTGATTGGGTTTAGAGGAGGCTGAATATAGAACGTTTTAATATCGGCAAAGTTTTGTGTTTCATCCATATTTACCTGAGGCTTACTGCTACTGCATGCGGCAACCACGACCATACATGCTGTTAAAAGTAGCACTTGTTTCAAATACTTTGCCTTTTGCATTAAACCAGTTTCACGTTTTTTCATCATACTGCTGTGCATAATTTTCAGTAAAGTTTGTTAGCTCTTAACTTAAACGAGAGCATAGCGTGTTTTGGATCTCATAAGTGGTAAAGCTAGTTTCACCACTTGATTTTCGTCAGCCTGCATAGATAAGCCGCTAAAAGGTGTTCCACATTCACAATAAGACCGTATGCTTTATTCCATTCAGTTTTGTTAATGCGCACCGCTTTGTGGTGTGTGCTGACAAGCGAAGCCACTAATTAAAGGTAAAAGGACATGAATACAAAGCGTATAAAACAAGGGGTACTTGCCACGAGTGTCGCCGCACTTTTTTCTGTAAATGCAATCGCGCAACATTCACCAGACGCGAATGTTGAATTAGTGGGTGACATAAAGGGCACGCAAATTACCGGTGTTACGGTAAGTAATGATGGTCGTGTATTTGTGAATGCGCCCAACTGGCGTGACGGCGTTCGCTTTTCCGTAGCTCAGGTTACCGACACCGGAGAATTTGTCGCTTACCCTAATAGCCAAACAAATGAATGTGTGGCACAAAGCGAAGTAAGAAAAGACTGCTTTTTAGCGGTGCAGTCAGTGGTTGCGCACAAGGATAAGCTGTATGTGTTGGACACCCGAAACCCTAAGTTTAAAGGTGTAGTGGATGCACCTCGCTTATTTGTTGTTGATTTAGCCTCAAACGAGATAGAAGGAACCTTGATACTTAGCGAAGACGCTTACCATCCTGATTCGTACATTAATGACTTGCGAGTAGACGAAAAAACGAATCGCATTTATATGACCGACTCGGCTCACGCGGGTTTAGTGGTATATAACCTTGATGACAATACCAGCTATCGTATTTTAGATAACCATAAAACCACTAAAGCTGAAGTCGATGCGTTAAGTATTCAGGGCAAACCCTTTACTATGCCTGTTCAGTCTGACGGGATCGCGCTAGATACGTTAAACGACACACTATATTTTCACGCATTGTCTGGTTATTCGCTGTATGCCATTAACACATCTGACATCGAGAAATCGTCAAATGACGTGTTGGCAGAAAAAGTGCGAAAAGTAGCGACGACAGGCGCACCAGATGGCATGATTTTTCATCAAGGTAATGTTTATTTAGCTGACCTGGAAAAGCAAGAAGTACAGTACCTTACGCCAAGTCTAGACCTTCGCACCCTTGTGAAAGGTGATGTGGTGAATTGGGCTGATACCTTTAGTATCTACAACAATGCGCTTTACTATACCAATAGCAAAATACAAGATGCGGGTAGTGATGTTAGCGACATGACATTTGAAGTGTATAAGACAGCGCTACCTGCGCGTTAAAGTTCGAGGAATTAGCAATGAGCATCACAAAAGGGATTGGCAGCGCGTCACTGGGGTTTGCAGCAGCACTCTTAGTAGCCGGGCAAGCTTCAGCTAAATCAGATTTTGATTATGGCCCTGTGTTTGACACTTTCGGCAAGCATGCTCATGTTGAGGGCGTAAGTTTTCCTGAAAATCAGACGTTCAAGGTTGCGTTTGACGTAGCCAAAGCGGCAAGCCCTGGTGAGGTAAACCGCAAGTTTGAGTCGCTGGCACGGTTTATCAATATGCACGTAGCCAACGGCGTTAAGCAGGAAAATCTTTCGCTTGCGCTTGTCGTTCACGGCTCTGCCACAGAAGAAGTGCTTAAAACTGCAAACTTCAAAGAGCGTAAGGGCTTACCTAATGGAAACGAAACGCTACTTGTAGCGTTGATGGAGAAAGGTGTAGACGTAATAGTGTGTGGGCAGTCTGCCGCTGCCCATGGCGTTGAAAAAAGTGCGTTGATAGACGGAGTGAAAATGGATTTGTCAGCCATGACAGCCCACGCGCGCCTGGCACAAAAAGGGTATTCGGTTAACCCTTTTTAAGTTGTGAGTTAATTCCTCTTGCGCACAGGAGCTTAACTATAGCTTCTGTGCATTGTCTAGGTAGGGCCTGTTGACCTTTGCTGTACATTTTTGCAGCGGTCTGTGTGCCATCTAGACAAGGCGAATGTTTGACGGTTTAGTGGTTCTAAATCGAGAACATTCAACGCAG
>Ga0049116_10000312_pt1 | contig 11073 bp, 6 predicted proteins | sample WorMetvacBELIZE2_FD_55049 | JGI IMG/M metagenome (GOLD analysis project Ga0049116, IMG submission 55049) | Marine gutless worms symbiont microbial communities from Max Planck institute for Marine Microbiology, Germany - Olavius vacuus BELIZE.2 | ecosystem: Host-associated > Annelida > Digestive...
ACTGAAAATAAAAATAATGCAATTTAAAGCCTCCTGTTGAGGATTTAGTGCATATAGACCACTTGTATCGAAAAATGCCATTTTCTCAACAGGCCCATACAAGGCTCAACATGAACTTCCACTTCTCAGAAAAACACCTCTTCAGGAGCTTATCTAAACCGTACATATGGGTAATTTTTTCTAAGAGCAGATAAGGGGCCCGCAACTCTGGAAGTAGCCGTCACGTTTGGCGCTGATACAGCTCGCTTAATCGTTCCGGACCGTCGTTTTGATGGAATAATTTCCNCAGTCTCTGCATCAAGCTTNCCCAGATAGATCTGTTTGTTTCTCGGGCTTTTCTTNTTCTTATCCCAATAGGACTTTTCGATTGAATAGACGTAGGTAACNCCGGGTTTTTTATTAAGTCGATGATAAAGTCTAATCATTTCGGTTCTCCTCAAAAACATAGTCGTAAATACGATACTACAACTATATATAAAAAACGCAACCTCACTTTTGATGTTTTGGATGGTTGATTTTAAGTCGGTTAAACTAAACGAGCATGAAAACTAGTTGCAATTTCCGGGAATTGAGGCTTCCTAACCGAGCTCTTTGAATCTTTCTACGAGATAAGGCCCCCCTTCCTTAGTTCTATAATTTAAGTGAGGTACACTTCGGGGGCAGCATGAATCGCGTGCTATACAGGGAGTGTTGAGAAAATAGCATTTTTCGATGCAAGTGGTCTATATGCACTAAATCCTCCACAAGAGGCTTTAAATTGCATTATTTTTATTTTCAGTGATTTATGATGTAGATCGGCCATTTTATTTTAGGCCAGTTTCGAAGATTTTTATCATTGCCTTCCCATTTTTCAACAGGGCCATATAATGAGCCGATTGTGAGCCAACGGATCAGCGAATTTTTGAGAGATGTTTCTGAGGATGAACGACAACGATTTCTGTCTATGTGGTTGGAGCATGTGCTTGAAGGGGACTATGTGTGCTATGACATCACCTCCGTATCACATCCTACGCAAGACACAATGAATATACTCATTATAAGACCGTTGCATAACTTCCCGGAGCTTGTCGTTGATCATCAAGCCATGTGGCACAACGAAAATAAAAAAGAGGAAAATATGTATAAGCAATTTATGATGAAAAACTTATTTAGGCTGTAAATTTTGGGCCCTTCGTTTGAATTCCCATGGTTTTTCACATTAAGTTGATCAATCAGAGGTTATGCAGCGGTCTTATATCTGCTACTTGATGCAATTGAACGGATGTAACAGATTCTTCAAAAATTTTGCTATGACAGCCTGAACAACTCTGCTGGAAAAAGACCTATGTTCTTAGTGACCTCATCCTCGGAATAGAGTGCCCTTATGTGGCCAAGATGGCCAAACTGACCCCTTGGCTTTCTATCTGTGGGTCTCTAAATATAGATCGGCTTCCACGAAAAGGATTTTGTGAAGGAGGTTTGGAACTGTTTCTGCTATTGGTCCCAAGTTTTTCTTTGAGAGACTGATTTTCTTTTTCTAGCTGAGCAGCTCTTTCTTTCCACTGAACACACTCCTGCTTCGAGATGATGAGACTTAAGACCGTTGCATAACCTCTGATTGACCAACTTAATGTGAAAACTCATGGGAATCCAAGCGAAGGGCCCAAAATTTACAGTTTAAGTAAATTTTTCATTATAAGTTGCTTATACATATTTTTCTCTTTTCTATTTTCGTTGTGCCACATGGCTCGGTGATCAACGACCAGCTCTAAGGGAAGTTATGCAACGATCTTAAGATGTGTAATACAGCGGAAATAGAAAAAGAGAGAATATGTCTAAATCATTTTTAATGAATATCTTATGATGATAACAAATCTCGGATTTCTCACTCGAGTTCTTTCTTATGGTTTTTCACATAAAGTCGACCAACCAGAGGTTATGCAACGGTCTCAGCTTGGTGATCAACGACAAGCTTTAAGAGGGAGGTTATCCGACGGTCTTCTGTTGAACGAGATGGGATAGTATAATTTGAAAGCATGAATATTAAGGTAAGGCAAGCAGAATGCACCACACTTAGAGCGGTGGTCGTTGAGTCCTGAAAGAACGCTTATCCCCGAGAGCGATCGTTAAGAAACAGAGAATCCTTCTTCGGTTTGATAGGAGACGTTTTGTCAAGACCGTTACATCGTTCCTAACAGACCAACTCTGTTTAGGAAGAGCCGACCTATTTTTCTACGTGACACGCTCGAAACTTACGGGCTCTTTGGTTGCTTTGCAGAGAATGCAATAGGTCGCGAGTGCAAAGGCAACCTCTTCCTCTTCTAAAAATGGTTGTTCCATCTTTGAGGGGATGGGCGAACAACAAACCACCTAATTCGCTCTTGCGACCGAAACATTCTCTAAGAATATCTAGACTTCTTGTGAAAAAAAGTCACCCATTCCTCCAGAGAATCTTTTTTGTTCAAGAGCTCTCCCCACCAAGAAAGGCAAGGTGAAGACAAACATTGATCACCGAGAAAATTCTCGATCCCTTTCTTTTGCTTCAAGTCGTATAATTGTTTAAGGACTTTCTCTCCTTGCCGGGCCGACAAGAGATGAAATCGATTTTTACCCTCATATAAGTCTTCCATCGCACCATAATGGTAGCCCTCCTCAATGAGCGTGTGAAGGCCGACAAAATCAGTCCATTGCTCCTCCGGAGTTAAGACCGATGAAGGAGAGTGCGTTAAGAGTTTGGACCTAGGAGCGAATCCAGGGAAACTAACGCATAAATTTCTTGGGAAGGAGAAACGTGAGAACTGCTCTTTATGTTCTTTGAGTCTTGCTACGCACCGTTTTGTTTTTTCAGAAAATCCTCCTTTATCCTCCCATTTTTCCTCCAAGTTGCACAGCCAAAGATAATCGCTCATATCCACCACATTGGAGGAACCCTGTATGGTTATGTTCTTTGTAGTATCTTCGATCAACTCAAAGACCTTGTTGGGGTCTTCCACTTTGATCAGTGCTTCTTTATTTGCACAAAAGATTTTCACCATACTCTGAAAGCCGAGATCTCTCACCATGTCAGACAGATCCGCCCAATTCGCCTCCCGCTTGTTTAGTTCAGAAGTCATCCAGGTTGTTGCCCAAGTTTGGGCGTCATCATCATTGTCGTCCGCAAGGTAGCGTGCGGCCCAGGGAAGCCGTTCGATCTTTTTTGAAAAGAAGGTTTGTATCAATTCTTGCAGGGAGGGGCAATAGGTTAGAGACGATTTGGAACCAAATTGGCCAAAATGTTTCCCTACATGTGTCATCACGTTCCGAAGGATCCGTTCTTGATGATCGAAGCTTATTTGCAAAAATAGCGTCGTATTTTCGCAAAAACTTTTTATGAAGCAATCACCCTCTTCCGAAAACAGTGTGGCCCAACTTTCTGTCATCCACTCAGAGAAGTTTGCTTTCTGACCCATTGCCTTACAAGATCTCACCTCATTTGACCAACCCGATAACAGAGTCATTTGTCTGATAAGAGATTGACACTCCGGAAATTTCTCGAAAGTTTTTTTTAGAAACGATATCCACTTGTTTGACTCATTTAAAAACATCACCTCAGGGGAACTGGTCTCTTTGCCCCGTTTCTTTTTAACCTGACTTTTTACCTTTCTTGAGTATGTCATGGTGACGGGAATATCCTTCTCAGTCTGGTCCTCTGCCTGGTCTCGGTCTTTGCAAAATATCCCTAAGATACTCCGTAATTGTTCACCGATAGCTTGACCAATTTTGATTTGATCTCTAATTTTCAATCGGAGAAGTAATTTCTGTCCCCCCCGAAGGGCTTCCATCGTCCCAATAAAATTTTCTGAGAGCGATTTGGCACAATCCTCCGCGATATAGGAGTATAATGCACTTTCATCAAAATCATCTGGGGAAACTTGCAAGAGAAGCCATGTACCTAAAAGAGGTTCTAACTTCTTGCCAGCAACTCTTTCTCTATTTGCACGATCATACACTTCTCTTACTGAGAAAAACTCATAGGCTAAAGACCGCTTAAGTTCTGTGGGTAAGAGACAAACCAACCTCATGAGTAATTGCTGAGTGCCCTTAGCTTGATTCCCACATAGTGCTTGAAGTATCTCCTGCCGTGAGTCAGTATGATATTTAAATGAAGGCGATCGCAAAACCTCCTTAAAAAGTCGTGTGCTCATCTCTTTCAGTGTAAACATGTTGAAATCAGAATGTGATACATAAGCGTTGATGTGATCAAGTATAAAAACATATCCACCCCGTGCGCAAGAGTTGTTTCGGGCAAAGCGTACAGCGCGAAACATCGCATCAATAAGGCTCCTGATCAGGCATTTCGGCAATTTCTCAACATGGCATACTGGCTCAGCCATTAGTCTAGACATGTCGCTCTCCAATTTCCCCCAATCAGTCTCTCTATCCGGAATTATTCCTGTCCGCGCAGCCTCCAAGAGTTTTATCCAGAAAAGTGGATCTATCTTTGTGGGAACAGGTGGGTGTTGAGTGCATATCTTTCCCACAATAACAACTCTCTTTTTTAAGTCAGTTTGTGTCTGCTCGTTGAGAAACTTTTTTATCTCTCCCTGCTTTGTGTTGAGTTGTGCACTATCCTTCAGCCTTTCCCGACACCCTTTATACCATTCCTCATTATGTTCCAATTCTTCCAGGGCGCGTTGTTCCCCTTCCCCATTATCTCCCCTCCGTCCTTGCATTTTGAGATAATTATTAAGCGGTTCTTCCGACTGTTTCAGTTTCTGTTTGGATGTTTTAACCTCTCGTTCTTTTTGCTTTCTTTGGGCGCGACGATCTGCCCCGGGCTCAGCAGGCGTTGGTGTATTCAACTCAGTCTCTGCTTTTTCCACCTCCTCTTTGGCAGATGAAATGGACGGCAAATGTGCATTCAACAATGCTATAAAGGGCGCAACATCTTCTCCTTTCTGCATCGTTGTTGACCATCTAGCTATCCATAGATTTCGACGAGATTCCTCTGTTTCTTTCTGTGCTTGTTTGGTCATTTCCTCCAACTCTTTCTTCACATTCCGCGTAGCTACTAATATTAGATGATCCTTCATCTTATCTTTTGCTGGTTGGGCCGTTCGCATCTGTTTTGCCCGCTCCCCCTGAAGTTGGATCTTTGTCCTTTCTAATTTATCCTGATCCCATTGACAATACTTTGTAAACCACAGATCAATTTGACCACCCTCTTCCAACCAAGAGATACCTGAGCGTTCCCTGCCAGTCTTCATAAAATCATCAATGGAAGATTCTAACACGTTCATTATCCATTTATATAATCTTTCACTCCGTTCCTCCTTCGCCTTATCAATCAAGAGTGTTATTGCAAGCTTTTTAAATAGAGGGGTACATGCTGACAAAAATTCACTCCGATAAGGAGGAAAGGGAAAACAGCGAACCGCGCGGAAAAAGACCCGAAAATAGTGTTCAGCGTTGCTTGTGGACCAATTCTCCGTTTCGGAGGACAACCTATTCTGAAGTAGCTTCAAGTGAACCATTGTCAGGGAGGTTTGCAGAGACATGCTATCCTTTTTGGCCGTCATTTGTAAGAGGACTTTTGTAAATTTCAAAAACTCCATCACATGAAAAAGATTGTACGAAATTGATGGATACACAAGAACCCTGTTGACGCAGTAAAGACGGTGCATCTCTGTCAAGTGATGCCAAAGGTTAGCCCAACATAGCAGGCCCTCCCAGGACTTTATCCAAGCAGAATGCCTCCCTCCAGGGCATTCCCCCTCCATTTCACATCCCGCGCTCTCCTTCTCCAAAATTTGTACGTCTCCCTCATCAGGATGGAGAGCATAATGTAGAACCATCTCAAAAAAAATGAGACCATGACGGTTGCTAGCCGCTTCTGCTTCTTGGCGGATCTGCTCAAGAATCTCTGCGATCACTTTCTCTTGTGTGTTCCTGGGTAGCAATTGGAGCACTGAATTCAGCATCTTTTCAATTATTTTCATTATTTTCCAGCGTTTTTCTTTTTCCTTCTCCTGTAATACCTCGTTACTCCCAGCCCTCATAATGAGCGATTTTTTCATAACTTCAATGAAAATCGGCCAGGGAAGTTTTTCCAGAGGGAGTTTGTGTTCACTCCCTAACCGGAGGTCTGTCACGAAGAGCGTGGGCGCCAACAACTCTCTTAGCTCCTCGAAGCATGGGTTCTTGCACCTTGGACTGCCAGGAGAAAGAACTTCTAGATGAGGGGGAACAGGCAAACATGAGTTTGTTGGATTAAACATGACTTCTTCCTCTTAGCTTAATCTTTCTTACAAAGAAAAACCTATCTGCTCTTTTAAAGAGGGTGGGTATTCACAAGATAGAAAATTGAAAGGGAAAAAATTCTCTTTGACTTCGTATACTCAGCCACCTAACCATCGGGAGAGGTAGAGAAGGACCAACCCTCACATGGCGAATGAGAGATTAGGTCAGAACAAAACACTGTCAATACCATTACAATTTCGATTGTAAGAAATCAATACACACCTCGGGCCTCACCCTAACATAATCGTGGTGTTGTTGTCACGCAAAAAAATTGTAAATTTCATCTCCTTAAAGAATATGAGCACATGCGTTAGCTGGGGGTGCTTTATCCTCAGAAAACAATAGACAAGCCGTAGTGCGCTAACCAATGTGAGTTTCCCGGTTTCGATGACTGCCCCCGATGAGATTCCATTTACCACTATCTATAAGCCACATATCTAAGGTTTTAATGGGGAGAGATGTTATGCGAGAATAGCTTATGACCCGGACTGAAGACTATTTCTCTCTATTGCAAAATGTTGCGCTTTCCTTAATAGAGGGAGAGAGGAAGGGGAGATTGCTCCCTCACGATGAGATTCAAAGAGCTCGGTTAAGCAGTTAGACAGATTTTGGATCTGTTGAAAAAAATAGTGGCTTAGGATCAAAAAATCGATACACTATTTATCCTAATAAAAGATTTCAGATTTTTGGATGGTCCAATATTAAACCTATTCTGGAGGTGTTGAGAAATAGCATTTTTCGATGCGAGCGGTCTATATGCACTAAATCGTCAACAGAAGACTTTAAATTGTATTCTTTTTATTTTCAGAAACTTCTGATGTGGATCGGCATTTTATTTTAGGCCAGTTTCGCAAGTCTTTATCATCGCCTTCTCATTTTTCAACAGGGCCATTCTTGCTTTCGCTCTTTCTCCCGATTTTGGCTTTTTTGTAAAATGAAGACAGAAGATGTTCAAGCTCCTTTAAAACTTTCGATACGAAGTATTAGGTTATAATAGATGTAAATCAAGACCGTTGCGAAACCTTTTCTTATTAAAGATAAAGATCTGGTAAAATCATTTTCAGAATGAGGCAGAATAGGTGCATTGGTAGAGCGACTTTAAAAACAATATGAAAGGAAAAGATTTTTAGCAAAATCGGATGATTTTGAAACAAGGAATGGGATACGAGAGAATGTGTTTATAAACAAAATAAGAAGGTTAATTATATAGGGGTTGCCAAAAATAAGTTTTAGGAAAGCCCCTGTTCACAACTTCGAATGACTAGTGAGGGCAAATGACACAATTTTGCAAGAATTTTAACTGGCCACATTTGCTCAAAGATTTAAAAACCTTAATCGAATTAGCAAGATTTAAATAGAAAGCAATTGATGTGGATTAGAACGGTTTCTATTATAGAACATCTATTTTTGAGCTAGTATTTTGTGTGGTTAGCTTTAATCAATTACTCAGTCTGTTGCGCAACCTTTGACTGGCCGACTCAACGTGAAAAAATCGGGAGAATGCGAGCGAGAAACACAAAATTTATAATTATTATAATGTTTTCATACGAATTAAGACCGTTGCATAACCTCTGATTGACCAACTTAATGCGAAAAATCATGGGAATTCAAGCGAAGGGCCCAAAATTTTGCAGTCCAAGTGCATTTTTCATTATAAATTACTTATACATATTTTCCTCTTTTTCTATTTTCGTTGTGCCACATTGCTTGGTGATCAACGACAAGCTTTAAGGGAAGTTATGCAACGGTCTTGAGTTAAGCACATTTCCCTCTTTTCTATTTCCGAGGAAGTGATATATACAAAGGTCTTTATTTTTTTGTTTATATAAACCCAAACGCTATGTTATCATGCTATATTGAATGCATATCTAAGTTCGCTTTATGGGTTTATTGATGCATTAATGATGGCAGCATGTGTAGCTCACCCCATTTTTGGACTGTTTCTTTCGGGAAAGTCAAGGGGAATATGTGGAATGGTCATTCTAAAATAGTTAAGGGTTTCTGCGTCTGACTGAAACCCTAGAAAAAAGAGGGATTTATGCAGACTATACGTATTGAAACGGGAGCAGCCCCTATCGCAGGGGGTTCTAGTCATCTGAGAGAGATGTTAGCCAATCAGCCGGTAGGGGGAAAGGAGCCGGCCCATCATGTTGGACTGGGGACACGTCTCTACTTGATCATTGCGGGAGCATGTTGTGCCCTGATGGCTTGGTTTTCCTCTTTACATTTTTTCTCAGGTATGGGTTCTTCTCAAGATGAGGAGAATAACCCTGTCGCTAATACGACAGAAGGAAAAGTTCACGTCAGCAACCCTGGTGGGGAGGATTTCATTGTGGGAGGTCCTGCAGAAGGGACGATGTCTGCTTCTACTCCTCCTCGAGCAAAAAAAGCGGATGCAGAGGTAGGTGTAGACGGGCAGAAGGGAAACTTTCATTGTGTGTTTGAGATTCAGACGGAGGAAGAGGGACAATCAGCTGGTCAATTTCAGCATAATGAGTTTTATGGGGAATTATTGAGATGTGGGGCTGTTCGTAGCGTAGAGGTAAACCCAGATGGACGATGTTGTCTTTATGCTCTTGCAGGTGTGGATGCTGCTCGAGGAAGAATAATGGGTCAACAATGGGGATTACCATCGGAGGATCATTGCGATCAATATGCCGATATATTTGCCAATGCTGCTCAAGAATTTGTGTTAAATGTGACAGAGGAGTTTATCAACAGCGAGGATTTCTCCTCCGCGCTTCTTCAGTTGTCACAAGCCATCGAAAGTGGTCAGGAGTGTGGAGAGCTGGAAAAACATGAGGTGAAAGTAGGATTAAATTATCGGGGTCGTTCTTATACGTTTTCCTTTCCCTGTGGCCTGTTGTTGGATCAGTTTGTTGTGTTGTTGGAAGAATATAGAAACACAGACGAAGTTGGCAGATGGCAGACAGAGCAGGGAGCACATTTTGCGTCGATAATTGAGTCGTTTTTAAAAGAATCTGCAGAGACTTATTATAGGAAGTTTTCATCTGAGCTTTATTATGAAAGCGATAACGATCCATGGGTGCAGGAGAGCCTGGGTGAAATTATGCACATAAACCGCAGTGTAGGAAGGGGGATTGGGATTGACGGAGCAGGTCAGCTAGATTGGAAAGATCCCAATCTGTTAACACAGGTTAAAGGTATATTAGGGATTGGAGATCAAATTCAGGGAGTCAATCCATCAATCCCCAAACAACTCGGTCGGATAATATGGGAATATGAGAGCCAATGTAACTTTCTCTATAGCTATTTTCTGAGAGAAAAAAATCTGCCAATGGCATCCTTTTTGTTTCGCATAAGGGAGGTATATCAAGAGCAGTTGGACAGGATGGAAGCTCTCTTCCGTTCGACGTTTGCTCACACGACTTCTCCTGAGGATCGAGAGAATCAACAACATTTTCTGAGAGTTGTGTTTCAAGCTGTCTTGAGTTACAAAGAACAGTTGGAGATGTATACTCTTACCTCGAATATGGGTTTAGGGTCGCTTTTGACACGTGCCTTCTCGATTGGACCAGAGCGATGGCAAGAGCTGCTGACAGCATGTGTCCAACATAGGAGGGATAAAAGAACATTTCGCTCGATCACTGAGCTGGAGATGCTGATGCTTTCATATCATTTCACTTTTGCTGTTTTGGCCCAAAGTGTTGATGGTAACTATACTTGGTGCGTATACAAGCAAGGCCGAGCGCATTGCATTGATCCATCATCTTCGGAAGAGCAGGAAACATTGTTGCAATCCTGCGCGAAAGAGGGATTTCTATTTCAGAGAGCAGCTGGGGTGCACTTTGACTGTGCGTTGACGAAAGAGGGATGGCAAGAGTACCAGTGTCAAAACCAGGGAAGAGATTCCGCCAGATCGCTGAGACTAGCCGATAGAGGGTGATAAGCTAAAAAGGCAATGCTTTTGAAGCGGTCTTGTTCAAAGTGGGAGGAAGAAGTTCTTCTCCTTGGATCAGGTCGAAGCCCCCTTTGAGGGGGTTCTTTTTGCAGGCCTTTCTTGGAAAACTGTTTTTTTCACTTTCACCGGATACTTGGCCGATGCTGACCGACATGTTGTATGCAGAGATATGGCAGTCGGTGGGGAAGATCACCGACCGACTGGAAATTGTATGGGGACAGATCCGAGTGGTGATACAAGCTTCGAGATCTGGACTGACGATCTGAACTGACGATAGAACCTCCCGCGGCTGAAAAGTGAGCGGTAGAGCCACTGGGGTTAAGGCCGTTGCATAACCCTTCCCTATGAAAGTAAGGACTTGGTAAGATCTTTTCAGGCACATAGAGAACTGAAAGCAAGGAGATGCGGGATATCATTTTTCTTTTAGGTTAGGTGCGAATGAGCGAATTGGAAAGACAAATAAGATCATGAAACTTTCCAAGCTTATTAACTGGGATCGTGTAGACAAATGCTTGAACAGTCTCTGTAAGAACGCGCTTTATTCCCTCGGGGGACCACAAGAATATAATACACTCTCTATGTCCCAAGCAATTTTATTGCGCCAGTGGTACAACTTGAGCGATATGGGACTCGAGGAGGCTTTATGGCCCTGTTGAAAAATGGGAAGGCAGTAATAAAAACCTTCGAAACTGGCCTAAAATAAAATGGCCGATCTATATCATAAATCACTGAAAATAAAAAATAATGCAATTTAAAGCCTCCTATTGAGGATTTAGTGCATATAGACCACTTGGTACGCGTTCACGGGGGTAGCAGATCGATCTGAAATATTCGGCCAAGCCGGTATTCTTTTGGTTTCGATCAGTAAATAGCACTAATCTAGCCTTAATCCT
>Ga0049116_10000315_pt1 | contig 10986 bp, 5 predicted proteins | sample WorMetvacBELIZE2_FD_55049 | JGI IMG/M metagenome (GOLD analysis project Ga0049116, IMG submission 55049) | Marine gutless worms symbiont microbial communities from Max Planck institute for Marine Microbiology, Germany - Olavius vacuus BELIZE.2 | ecosystem: Host-associated > Annelida > Digestive...
TCTATCTGCCGAGCAATGGAATATGATCAAGGTGAACCGATTATCAAAGCCGGGGAAGTTACCAATGATTTTTATATAGTTTTATCGGGTAAGATAAAAGTGATGCTTAAAGAAAAATCAGGCGGTAAAGAAGTAGTTCTTACTTATTTATCTGGGGGTGATTTTTTTGGTGAATTATCAATGATCGATGCTGAACCTCGTTCAGCTGATGTAATAGCTGATACTGATTGTTGTATTGTATCAATGTCAGGTCCCGATTTTCGCGAATTAGTTCGTCGTAATGTTGATATTACTTTTTATATTCTNAAAAATTTAGCCTCAAGACTTCGTCACTCAGATGAAAAAATTAAACGCTTTGCTCTTGAAGATGTTTCAACCCGGGTTTTGGCGGAATTAATTTCAATAGCTAAGGAAGAAGGAGAAAATTTAGTAATTACTGAAAGGGTATCCCGACAAGAAATTGCCAAAGTAGTCGGTGCTTCAAGAGAAATGGTCGGACGAGCAATTCGTGATCTGGAAATTAAAGGAGAATTTAAAACTCGCGACGGTAAAATTTTTCTGCGCAAGCGAAATAAATAAATCCATTTTTAATGGGTATATTTTCACAAGATCTAAATTCCAATAATCAAACATATGTCCAACCCCGCATTGCGCGAGATTACTTAGGAACTTTAGTAGGTATGGCAGTATGGCTTTGCTGTGCTGTTATATTTATATTAATATTAATTAATATCAGTAGTTCTTTTAAATCCAATACTTGGATAGAGTTTCACCAACAATCTCATATTTCAGATCAATTTTTCGAATATAAAATTAACAATCTAATAGCCGGTGGAATTTGGTTATTTGGNGGTGCCTTTCCAATAATATTGNTGGTTTTNTTTTTATACAGTTTTCGCAGAGCNTATCAATACTGGCGACATCAATACGAGTATGCCTCAAGAGACTATTTATTTCAAACAATCATCGGTTTGTTAATATTAATCTTATCTGCCAGCGCCTTTGCAAGTTGGCAAAATTTGCCATTGGCAAATTTAGTTTCTTATTCTTTAACCGGTGGAGTAATAGGCTTGGAAATTAATAGTTTATTAATTTTTATTTTTGGTAAAACAATTTCTTTTATTATTGAATTTCTATTAATTATATTTTCATTTTTTTTAATATTTCGAATCTCAATTTTAAAAATTAGCGAATATCTAGGCACTGCTATGCATGTTATTGGAGATTTTTATATTTTGAAGAAAAGTGAATTTGCCGATCGTTCGTTAGGAGAGTTAGCAAAAAAAATGAGGGAAGAGACTTTAACAATTATTAAAAAAAACCAACCGGATCATCAACTAAAGATAATTAGACAAGCTCATCAAACTAATATCTTAACTGCAATTCCAACTGAGGCTACAAATATTGAATCTGCACAAATATCAAATCGAAACAATACTATCAATTCACCATTTAAACACTCATCAACACAATTTACTAAGAATTTTTCCAGTGGAAAATCAAAGACTTGGACAAATGCAAATGCTAATAATACTAGTATTCAAGAACTATCAAATACTTATGCGAAAAAAGGATCACAAAGCAAAACAGATACTTCAAAGCAAAATAATCAAACAAATTTTGCAATGTCTGCAGTAAAAATCATTTCACCTCTAAAAGAATCTTCTGCAAAAATGCCTGATGAGCCAAAACCAAAACCCGACCAAGTAACTAGGAATCGGGAGATCAAAAACGAAATAAAATTTTCAAACTATGAAACTGATAAAACAATCGTAATTAATCGAAAAGATAATTCAAATCAATCAAATGAAAAAGTAAACAAGGAAACAAACGCAATCGATGATTTATTTGCTAATGCAGATAATTCCGATTTTGAGCAAACTCGGGTAATTTCGGAAAATGAGCAGCAATTATTATTGGATAATACTAATAATAAAAACAAAGGTAAGAATGATTATGAAAATTCTACTGTTGAAAATAAGTTTGAGAATTCCCAATCTGAAACTCCTAACAACCAAGAATTTGATCAAACAATTCAAAATGAAATAATTGAAGAATCACAACTTATTGATAATATCAAAAAATCTACAGAGGTAATTGCTGAAAATACCACTTCGATTAATTACGAACAATTCGATAACTTTCCTCTTCCAAATATTGATCTTTTGGATTTAAATCCATCAGCTTATGAGCCGCCTAATAACGAGGTAATTGAACTTACTTCTAAACAAATTGAAAGCACTTTACGAAGTTTTGGAGTTAGCGTTAGAGTTGTTGAAGCACATCCTGGTCCAGTAATTACCAGTTACCATATTGAGCTGGCTCAGGGAATAAAGGGGATGCAAATAATCAATTTAGCTAAAGACCTTGCAAGATCTTTAGCAGTAGACTCAATTAGGGTAGTTGAAAGTATTCCTGGTAAAACTTATATGGGTTTGGAAATTCCCAATAAAAACCGACAAATGGTGAAACTTGCGGAAATTTTAGCTTCTGATGAATATAATAATATCCAATCTGCTTTAACATTGGCTATTGGTAAGGATATAAGCGGAATTCCCATAACTCTTAATTTAAGAAAAATGCCGCATTTATTGGTTGCAGGAACTACCGGTTCAGGAAAATCAGTAGGAGTTAATGCCATGATTTTATCGATGATTTATAAGGCAACTCCAAATGAGATTAGACTGGTAATGATTGATCCAAAAATGGTTGAATTGTCGATTTATGATGACATTCCCCACTTACTAGCACCGGTAATTACCGATATGAAACAAGCAATTGGTGCACTTAATTGGTGTGTACAAGAAATGGAACGAAGACAAGAATTATTGGCTAGCATTAAAGTTAGAAATCTAAATGATTTTAATAAAAATGTAAACATTGCCCGAAAAAGTGGTAAACCTCTTAAAGATAAAATCGCTCAAAAAGAAATGGAAGAAGATGCGTCTGAACATACACCTTATCTATCACCCATGCCATATTTAGTAGTTATCGTAGATGAATATGCAGATTTATTTATGGTAATCGGTAAAAAAATTGAAGAATTGATTGCTCGTTTAGCCCAAAAAGGTCGTGCTTGCGGAATTCATTTAATCCTAGCAACCCAAAGGCCTTCAGTAGATGTGGTAACCGGTTTAATAAAAGCTAATATCCCCTCGCGAATTGCCTACCAAGTATCCTCGAAAATTGATTCACGAACTATTATTGATCAAATGGGGGCTGAGTCTCTACTTGGTCATGGTGATATGTTATATTATCACTCTGGCAAAATTACCCGAATGCATGGGGCTTTTGTTTCAGATAATGAAGTTAATGCTGTCGCTGAATATTTAAAATCAGTATCTCCACCGAAATATTTATTTGAAATATTTGAAGATCCCACTGAAAATAAAGATAAATCTCTAGCTAGTTCCGAAAATGAAGATGAATATGATCAAGCTGTAGCGATTGTGATTGAATCGAGAAATGCCTCAATTTCATTTATACAGAGAAGACTTTCAATTGGATTTAATAAAGCTGCAAAATTTATTGAAAAAATGGAAGCAGAAGGANTAGTCTCAGTTGCCGGTAAAAATGGCAAACGAGAAGTTTTGTCAACTTCTCATTAATACTAGCACTGCAAAATTTATCTTTTCNATAATTTATAATCAAATACTGGTTTTATTTTAAGCAAAATGGAAGCGATTTATCATCCGAAAGTAATTGAAAAACAAGCGCAAGAGCATTGGCAAAAAATTAACTACAATCAAGCTCGAGAAGACACAGATAAACCTAAATATTACTGTTTATCTATGCTGCCATATCCTTCGGGCAAATTGCATATGGGACATGTTCGCAACTATACCATAGGTGATGTAATAACTCGTTATCGAAAAATGATTGGATATGAAGTTTTGCAACCAATGGGTTGGGATGCCTTTGGCTTACCTGCGGAAAATGCTGCTATAGCAAATAACCTTCCTCCTGCTAAATGGACCTGGGATAATATCGCCTATATGAAAAAACAATTGCAGTCGTTAGGATTTGCCATTGATTGGGAACGCGAGATTGCAACTTGTCATCCGGATTATTACAAATGGAATCAATGGTTGTTCATCAAAATGTTAGAAAAAGGCATTGCTTATTTAACTAAAGGATCAGTTAATTGGGATCCCGTTGATCAAACAGTATTAGCTAATGAGCAAGTAGTGGATGGTCGAGGTTGGCGAACTGGTGCGATGATCGAAAAGCGTGAAATTCCTATGTATTATTTAAAAACTACCGATTATGCTGAAGAACTGCTAGATGAGTTAGATAATTTAAAAGGTTGGCCTCCTCAAGTTAGATTAATGCAATCAAACTGGATCGGTAAAAGTCGTGGGTTGCGCTTAGCTTTTCCTTACCAAATTGAGAATAAAATTCATAAATTATGGGTGTTTACTACACGACCAGATACATTATTTGGTGTAACTTTTATGGCGATTGCCGCAGAACATCCATTAGCAGAATATTTATCTATAAATAATCCTCAAATACAATCTTTTATTGAAGAATGTAAAAGATCGGCAACTACCGAAGCTGAGCGAGAAACTATGGAAAAAAAAGGGGTGCCTACAGGATTTTATGTAGAGCACCCATTTACTAAACAACAAGTTGAAGTGTGGATTGGAAATTACGTTCTTATGGGTTATGGTGACGGTGCCGTGATGGGAGTGCCTGCTCATGATCAGCGAGATTTTGCCTTTGCTAAAAAATATCAACTTCCAATAGTTCAAGTTATTGATCAAGGAAAAAAATTTGATATTAACAATTGGCAGGATTATTACGCTGAATATGGTAAATGTATTAATTCTGGTGAATTTACCGGATTGGATTTTGAATCTTCATTTAATAAAATTGCTGAAGCTTTGGCAAATCAAGATATCGGAGAAATTAAAATTCAATATCGATTGCGCGATTGGGGGATTTCTCGCCAACGCTTTTGGGGTTGTCCAATTCCGATTATTCACTGCCCGGATTGTGGCTCACTACCAGTGCCTGAAGAAGATTTACCGGTAATTTTGCCAGAGGAACTTGCTCCAGATGGCAGTGGTAATCCCTTAAATAAATATGATGATTTTGTAAAATGCAATTGTCCTAAATGTCATAAACCGGCTAAACGAGAAACTGATACTATGGATACTTTTGTCGATTCCTCCTGGTATTTTATGAGATATGCTTCTCCTGATGCTACAACTATGGTAGATAAACGGGTAGATTATTGGTTACCGGTTGATCAATATATTGGTGGAATTGAGCATGCAATTATGCATCTTTTATATTCTCGATTTTGGAGTCGGGTTATGCGTGATCTCGACTTAGTCAACTTTGCTGAACCATTTGAAAATCTTTTAACTCAAGGAATGGTTCTGAATCATATTTATTATCGAAAAAGTGATAAAAATGGAATTACCTATTTTGCCCCAGAGGAAGTTGAAAATATAAAAGGGGAAAATGTTTTAATAGTCGATGGTAAACCGGTTGAATATGGCGGAATCCGCACTATGAGCAAATCGAAAAAAAATGGGGTTGATCCTCAAAAAATGATTGATGAATATGGTGCAGATACTGTTAGATTTTTTATGATGTTTGCCTCCCCTCCAGAAGAAACACTTGAATGGCGGGATGAAGGTTTAGAGGGAGCTTCAAGATTTATCAAACGGTTTTGGAAAATGAATATAAATTTTGTAAATGCGGCTAGAAAGTTTGGTGGAGTTAAAAAAATCGGCGATATTAAAATTGATCAATTAAAACCTGAACATCGGGATATATATCGAAAATTGCATCAAACTATTTTAAAGGTAAATGATGATTTTGCCCGGCGCTTGCAGTTTAATACTGCGATTGCGGCTATTCGGGAATTTTTAAACGCTTTGGAAAGTGGCATTGATGATTCAATTCAATATTTACAATTATCTAAAGCGAGTTTTCGCGATGTATTAAAAATGTTTTTCCCAATTATTCCTCATACTTGTCAAATTTTATATTTTGAAGTCTTTGGTAATGATATTTGTAGCGAAACTTTTCCACAAGTAAATCAACAAGCATTAGTTAGCGATTGTGTGAATCTGGTTATACAAGTAGACGGTAAATGGAGAGGTGAGATAAAAATTAATAAAGAATCTAATGATCAGGAAATAAAAAAAATTGTGGTTGAGACTACAGCTGTTCAAAAATATTTACAAGGGAATGAACCTAAAAGAATTATTATCGTGAAAAATAAGTTGGTAAATGTTGTAACCAAATAGCAAATAAAATTAAGNGTCAACTAATTTTTAAGTAGATTTCATAGAATTAAAATGTTTAATTATCAAAAAATATTAATTATTNTTTGTTGTTGTTTCATATCTGCCTGTAATCCTAATTTTTTATATATAGTAGATGTTTTACTTGCAAAACATGCAGATATAAAATATCTTAAAGCCAAAAAAAATCAAGACCCATTGACCAATGATGAACATGCAGATATAAAATATCTTAAATCCCAAAAAAATCAAGCCTCATTGACCAATGATGAATTAATTGATTTTATTTCAAATTGCTATCAAAAAACCATAAATGGAGAAATGTTCTCATGTGGAATATTGCCGGGAATGCNGCCTGCAAACGAAATCTGTCGCGAAATTAGAGATAGTTCCATAGCCGGAAAAAAAATAAGCTTAAATATTAGGGGTTGCACATTAAAAATGGGATTTAATCTAGATAATGCTTGTAATTTGATTCCTAAGATATCCGAAAATATTATTAGAGCAAAAAATATTCCTTCAAATCAAAACAAATCAATTTCCGATAATTTTGCCTTGGCTACGATTGCTGAAAATGAAAAAAAACCTATAAATTCAAAGTCCTTTAAAAATAAAAAAATCCAAAAATCATCACCTGCATATGGAAGTAGGAAAATACCAAGTACAATCAGTATGAAACCTGTTTATCATAATCCAAAAACATTTAAATTAAGTTATAACCAACAAATAGATTGGATNCTTGATCTATGTTTACATGTTGACAAGGTTCCAATCAGTAATTGTATTGGTTTGTCTAATCAATTTTATGATTATTGTAATCCCGATAAGCCATATGAACTTTTAGGAAGTCATATGGCTATTCTTGCAAAAGATGTTCCATCCTCAACTAGAGATAAGTAAAGGATAACTACAATTTAAAATTGCAAACTTTTTAATTTATATTTTTAAATCTTGAAATCCGATATCCGAAAAAACAGAATAACCGGGATTTAGATTTTGCTAGCTAATTTACTGCAGATAAAGACCGCCATTAATATTTATTGTTGAACCGGTAACATAACTTGCAATTTCCGATGCCAAATAAATACAAACTCCNCCAATTTCTTCAGGTTTCGCTAGTCGTTTCATCGGAACCTGATCAATAATTGCTTTCAAAACATCTTCACGAATTGCCATAACCATTTTAGTAGCAACATATCCGGGAGCTACAGCATTTACGGTAATACCTTTGCTAACTACTTCCTGGGCTAAAGCTTTGGTAAAACCTATTACTCCAGCCTTTGCTGCGCTGTAATTTGTTTGACCGGCTTGACCTTTTAATCCATTAACTGAAGATATATTTATTATTCGTCCCCATCCACGTTCTGCCATTTTTGATGTGACTTGTTTAGACATATTAAATAAGCTGGATAAATTAGTTGAAATAACAGCTTCCCATTGATTTACATCCATTTTAACAAAGAATTTATCTCTAGTAATGCCGGCATTATTTACTAAGATATCAATTTGCTGACATTGACTTTCAGCTTCTTCAACAATNTTTTGACATTCTTCATACTTTGAAACATCACCACTTACGCAAACAATATCTTTAAATCCATCAGCTTCCATTTCTTTTAACCAAGTTGGTTTGTCATCATATTCAGGATGATAGGCTGCTACAACTTGATAATCGTTTTCGATAAATGATTTACATATTGCAGTGCCGATTCCACCCATTGCACCGGTAATTAATGCGACTTTTTTAGCCATAATTATCTCCAAAATAAAAATAGTATAACATTTACAATAATTAATGTATAAATCATCTATCAGTTTTTTTATAATCAAAATAAGTTATCATTTGCCGTTTTTAAAAAACATCAATGAGTAAAACATTAATTATTGCTGAAAAACCGTCAATTGCCGGGGATCTTGCCCGGGCATTGTCGAATCAAGATAAATTTGAAAAGAATAAAGATTATTTCGAATCGAAAAATTATGTAATTACTTCGGCTATTGGGCATTTGTTAGAAATTGCTGCACCGGATAATGTTGAAGTAAAGCGGGGAAAATGGTCATTAACCAATCTACCGGTTATTCCTAAAGAGTTTGTGCTCAAACCAATCGAAAAAACAAATGCGCGGCTTAGAGTAATTCAAAAGTTGGCAAAACGACCGGATATTATTGAGTTGGTAAATGCCTGTGATGCAGGGCGAGAAGGAGAATTAATATTCACCTATATTGTCCAATTTTTAAAAAATCAAAAACCAATAAAACGTTTATGGTTGCAATCTATGACTGATAATTCAATACGTAATGGTTTTAGCGATTTACGACTGAATTCTACAATGCGAGGTCTTCAGGATGCAGCAATTTGCAGATCAGAATCTGATTGGTTAATTGGGATTAATGGCACCCGAGCGCTTACCGCATTTAATTCCAAAGGTGGGGGATTTTTTCTAACCACAGTTGGCAGAGTTCAAACTCCAACCTTAACATTAGTAGTTGAACGCGAAAAATCTATTAGAAAATTTATCCCTAAAACTTTTTGGAAGATTAATGCAACTTTCAATATTACCAATGGAGAATATAGTGGATATTGGTTTGATCCAAAATTTAAAACAGATAAAAATGAGAAAAATTCCGAATTAAAAGCCGATAGATTGTGGAAAGTTGAAGATGCTAAGAACATTGTTGAATCTTGCCAAAACCAATCGATTAGTTGCACAGAACATTTTAAAAAAACTACTCAATTATCTCCATTGTTGTTCGATTTAACTTCTTTGCAAAGAGAAGCAAATTCACGCTTTGGATTCTCAGCTAAAAACACCTTAGCAATAGCACAATCGCTTTATGAAAGACATAAAGCAATTACTTATCCCCGAACCGATTCACGTTATTTACCTGAAGATTATCTAAAATACTGTTCAGAGGTAATTAGCAATTTAGCAGATAGTTATCAACCTTTTGCTAAAAAAATAATTGAAAATAAATGGATTAAACCCAATCGTCGGATATTTGATAATAATAAAATCTCTGATCATTTTGCAATTATCCCGACTGGAAAAATTGCAAAATTTAATGAAGCTGAGCTAAAAATATATGGACTAATTGCTAAAAGACTTCTGGCAATTTTTTATCCACCTGCTGAATATAAGATCACTACCAGAATTACTAATATTGGTGAGGAAAATTTTAAAACTGAAGGAAAAATATTAACCTCAACGGGCTGGCTTGAAGTCTACGGTAAAGATCTTAGTCACGAAGAAAGTGGAGATCTGCCAGAACTGATAGATAAAGAAACAATTATTCTTAACAACATTAATATTGAAGAAAACCAAACTAAACCTCCAGTTGCATATACTGAAGCTACTTTGCTATCAGCTATGGAGAGTGCCGGCAAAATAATCGAAGATGAAGAATTAAAATCAGCTATGCATGAAAAGGGATTAGGAACTCCGGCAACCAGAGCACAAATTATTGAAGGATTAATTCTTGAAGAATATCTTATTCGCGAAGATAAAAAATTAATACCCACTGCTAAAGCATTTAGTTTAATGAATCTCCTAAAAGGTTTGGAAGTTGAAGAATTAATGTCAGCTGAACTAACTGCAAAATGGGAACAACAACTTGCCCAAGTTGAAAAAGGAGAATTTTCTCGTGAAGAATTTATGAAGGGAATTGCGGGAATGGCTAAACATATCGTAGAGATGGCTAAAGCTCATGAAAACGATACTTTACAAGGAGATTATGTTGAAATTAGCTCACCTTGTCCCCAATGTCACGGAAAGATTGTGGAAAATTATCGTTACTATCAATGTCAAAAATGCACTTTCGCAATCAACAAAATTATCGCAGGTCGTTTAATTGCCCCTGAAGATGTTGAAGAACTTCTGAAAAATAAAATTACTTCTCTACTTAAAGGATTTCGTAGCAAAATGGGCAGACCGTTTTCTGCACAACTAAAATATGAAGANGATAAAATCAGTTTTTATTTTGAGAATAACGATAATGAAGGTCCAATTCAATGGGTAAGTGACGAGGCATTAGGTAACTGTCCTAAATGTCAAGCGAATGTTTTTGAATCATTACGAGCCTATGCTTGTGAAAATAGCGCAAATGTTGATAAGAAATGCGATTTTCGCATAAGTAAAAATATTTTAAAGCGAGATATTGAACGTGAACAAGCTGTAAAATTATTGAATAACCAAAAAACTGATTTATTAGAAAAATTTATAAGTAAAAAAGGCCGCCCATTTAAAGCATTTTTGATATTAACTAATGATCAAAAAATTGGTTTTGAGTTTGATAATCCAAAAGCCAATTTATCAAAATCTAAAAAATCTGCAAATACTAAAAAAAGCAATAAATAATTACCATGTGTGCTAAGGTTGCAATAATTTATGATTTTGATGGAACTTTGTCTCCCCAACCGATGCAGGAATATACCGTTTTACGCCAGCTACAAATAGCACCTGGAGTTTTTTGGGAAGAAGTTCGACAAATTGCCTACCAAGAGCAAGCAGAACCAATGCTTACTTATATGCGACTAATTGTTGAATATGCAGAAAAAAAAGAAATTCATCTTAGTCGAAAAAACTTTAACGACATGGCTGCAGGGATTGAATATTATCCCGGGGTGAAAGCATGGTTTGCACGAATAAATAATTACATTACTAATGAATGTAATGCCGATATTGAAATAAATCATTATATTATTTCGGCCGGGATGCAAGAAATA
>Ga0049116_10000318_pt1 | contig 10901 bp, 12 predicted proteins | sample WorMetvacBELIZE2_FD_55049 | JGI IMG/M metagenome (GOLD analysis project Ga0049116, IMG submission 55049) | Marine gutless worms symbiont microbial communities from Max Planck institute for Marine Microbiology, Germany - Olavius vacuus BELIZE.2 | ecosystem: Host-associated > Annelida > Digestive...
AGTTTGGATTTATATTGAGTATATCGAAGTAAAACGAACAATATATTTAAATGAAATAGGTTATTTCGACTCCGCTCAATAACCATTTTCGACTCCGCTCAATAACCATTTTCGACTCCGCTCAGTAACCCACTTCGACTTCGTTCTGTATTAGTTATCAGTGTAACGCTTCGTTCAATGTCGAAAAAAAATAAATTATTTGTTATGAAAAAGCAAACCTTTACTACATAAAATTTTAAACTAGAAATCTTAAACTTAAAAAAATCTAGGTTTAATGAGCCTGATTCCAATTATCACCAACCCCTAAATTTACAGCTAATGGAACTTTTAACTGCCAATGATTGCCGACATTACTCATTAAATTTGGTAATTGACTTTTTATCAGCTCCAATTCACCAATAGGGGATTCCAAAACCAATTCGTCATGAACCTGCAATAATAGTCTGGATTTTATTTTGGTAATAGTTAGCCAATTATCAACATCAACCATGGCTAATTTAATAATATCTGCAGCTGAACCTTGAATCGGTGCATTAATGGCAAAGCGACCTAAAGCTTGTTTTTGGATTTTACTAGTGGCTGAACTAAAATTTATACGAATCTTTCGACCGCTGAGCGTTTCAACAAATCCATTTTTTTCTGCACTTTCACGTAAATAATTCATATACGAATAAATTTGGGGGTAGCGGTTAAAATATCGATCGATAAAAACCTGAGCTTCAGTTCTCGAAATATCTAAGTTTTGCGACAAACCAAAAGCCGACATTCCATAAATTAATCCAAAATTTATGGCTTTGGCATAACGGCGATGGTCTTGATTTACTTCATTAATATCTAAATGAAAAATCTCTGCTGCGGTTCGACTATGAATATCAACATTTTCATTAAATGCTTCAATCATCCGCTGATCCTGAGCAAAATGTGCCATTAGTCGAAGTTCAATTTGGGAATAATCTGCAGATACTATTTGCCAATTTTTATTAGTAATGAAGGCTTGACGAATTATTCTGCCCTCTGGAGTTTTAATTGGAATGTTTTGTAAATTCGGTTCATTGGATGAAAGCCGTCCAGTGACTACGCCAACTTGATTATAAGAAGTATGAATTCGCTTACTTTGATTATCCACCATTTCCGGCAATTTTTGAGCATAGGTATTATTTAGCTTTGCAAGTTGACGATAATCTAATATCGTTTTGGCAATTGGATAATCGGCCTTAAGTTTTTCCAATGCACTCTCATCCGTTGAAAAAGCTCCNTTAGCNGTTTTCGANGAGGGNTTGATTTGAAATTTATTAAATAAAATATTTTGAATTTGCTTAGGTGAAGCTAGATTAAATTCTTCACNGGCAATTTGGTGAGCTCTAAGCTCAAGTCTTTGGCATTCATCAATTAATTTTTTTGAATAATCAAGTAAAAAATCAGAATCAATANTTACTCCAGTTTTTTCAATTTTATATATAACTTCGTTAACAGCCATTTCTAGTTGATAAATATTTGTAAGTGATGACTTACTAATAAGCTTGTCTTCAGCTATTTTTGCGATTTCCCAAGAAAACACTGCATCTTCGCAGGCGTAATGAGTTGCATATTCAATTGGCACAGTTTTGATGGTTTTATCTATGCTATAACTTATCAGTTCTTCATAACTTATACCAGATTTATTCAGATAATATTTCGCACAAGCATCCAAATTAAATTGCCTGGATTGGTTATCCGCATATGCAAAAATCATGGTATCGTGAGTAACTTGATCAAGTTCAATCCGTATTTAGCTAGAAAATGACGATCAAATTTAATATTATGACCACATTTTTTAATTTGCGGATTATATAAAATTGGTGCAAGCGCCTTTGCTACATCATTGATTGATAGGTTTTGGAGTGTGGCAGTGTTAGCATGATTCTGATAAGTTATCGGAATATAAATTGCATTAGCTGCGGAAATTGCCAGCGAAATACCTACTAATTCATGCTCACGAATTTTTAATCCAGTGGTTTCTGTATCAATTGCGACTAAGGATGAGGGGGTAATTTGATTAAGCCAACTTTGTAATTGTTCAATATTGGTAATTGTTGTGAATTGATAATGATGCTTTTGAGTTAGTTCCTTGATTTTTTCGGCAATTGGCTGATTTTCTTTGTTATGATTTTGATTTATAGTTGTTAGCTTGGATTGTATTAAACTTTGATCATTTGATTGATTTTGTTGAATATCCGGTTTTATTTGGGTAATTTCTAATGATGGACTTTGAAGCTCAGCCAAGAATTTTTTGAATCCGAATTTTGAATACCATTGATTTAATTCATTATTATCGGGCTGATCAACTTTTAAATCTTTGAACTCAAGTTTGATATCAACATCGTCTTTTAAAGCAATTAATTGTTGAATTAATGGAAACTTATTTATCGTTGCACGTAAATTTTCACCGACTACTCCACCAATTTCGTTTGAATTCTCAATAATATTTGCTAAATTACCGTATTCACTCAGCCATTTAACCGCAGTTTTGGGACCTACTTTATCAACACCTGGAACATTATCGCTACTATCTCCGATTAAAGATAGATAATCCAAAATCTGATTTGGCATAACCCCAAATTTTTTATTAACTGCCTGAGTATCAATCCAATAATTCTTCATTGAATCAAATAAATAAACTTGTTGGTCGACCAATTGAGCAAAATCTTTATCGCCAGTTACAATTACACTGGATATATTATTAATTTTTGCTTGTTTTACTAAAGATGCAATTACATCATCTGCTTCAACTCCAGCTATTGATAATAATTTCCAACCAAGTGCTGTGATAATTTTATGTAATGGTTCAATTTGACTTATTAAACTTTCCGGAGGTTCTCCGCGGTTAGCTTTATACTCGCTATAAAGCTGATTGCGAAAACTACCACCTTTAGCATCAAAAACAATTGCCGAATAACATTGTTTATTTTGGGAATTTAAAATTGGAAAAATATTGCTAAGGCGAGTTAGCATATTTAATACTCCGTAAATTGCCCCACTAGGATCCCCCTCGGGTGAGGTTAATTCTTTTAGATTGGGAGAATAAAAAGCTCTAAATAAATATGATGAACCATCGATAACTACAAAAAGTCTTTCAGGTGGGAGGGCTTTGATATCATTTTGGTTCACAAAAATCAACAGTTAAATATTTGAATTGATAAGTTTATCTTCAAGGATAAATGTCAAAAAATGATATAGTAAATTTAACAATGTCATTTAAACAAATTATTGATGATTAAAGATGATAATTCTAAAATGGTAAAATTTGAATGAAAGAATTAATAATTAATTTTTTTTGAAATTATAAAAAATTAGCTTAGCTTACGAATGTAAATTTTACAAACGTTTGCTAAGCTAGTATTTAATATTATATTTTTATTAAATCACTCAGTAGATTTAAAAATTAAAAAGATTTTATTCTTTATTACAACCGATAAAAAAACGATAGATTGCAGCTCCGATTAAACCACCTACGATTGGTGCTACCCAAAATAACCAAAGTTGAGCAGTTGCCCAATCTCCAACATATAAAGCTACACCTGTGCTTCGTGCCGGATTTACTGAAGTATTGGTAACCGGGATGCTTATTAAGTGAATTAAAGTAAGGCATAAACCAATTGCTAAAGGAGCAAATCCTTGGGGTGCGCGTTTATCGGTTGCACCTAATATAACGATTAAAAACATCATGGTTAAAACAATTTCGGCAATTAATGCAGCGCCCATACTATAACCACCAGGTGAATGATCACCATAACCATTTGACGCAAAACCTGCTGAAACTTCAAAGCCGGTTTTGCCACAGGCTATTAAATATAAAACTCCACCGGCAATAATTGCTCCAACTACTTGGGCAATAATGTATGGGATAATTTCTTTACCGGGAAAACGACCACCAGCCCATAAACCTAATGTTACTGCGGGGTTTAAGTGACAACCTGAAATATGACCTATAGCATAAGCCATTGTTAATACGGTTAAACCAAAAGCTAACGAAACTCCAAGTAATCCAATACCAAGCTCGGGAAATGATGCAGCTAAAACTGCACTTCCACAACCTCCAAATACCAACCAAAAGGTACCAAATATCTCAGCACCGCATTTTTGTATACATTTAAAACTAGAATTTTCCATCTATTTCTCCTTTGTAGTATTTAAACAGTAGCAATTTAACATAAAAAAAATTACTAGTCTTTATTTATTTTTTTTTTGTTGTATTAACAGAATTGTTGTAGCTTAACTTGATGAACTAGATTGAATAAAAAATCGCAGAACAAACAAATTCACGAAAGTGAATTAAATAAAAAATTTAGTAACTAATTATTATTGACTTTGTCTTTGGACTTCTTCGTCAATATTTTCTAGTCTTTTATTGGTATCTTTAAATGCTTGAACATATTCACTTAGTATATTATGTGCAAAGCTTCCTTCAGGTAATTTTGCTAACATCTTATCAATTTGAGCATAACCTTCTTCAGGTGAAATACCTCCACGAAGTCTTCCGGATAATCCACCCATTTCCCGCAGAAATTCTTCTTCCTCACTACTAGCAGGTTCGTAGTTTTCGGTCATTTGGTTAAATCTTGCTTCGGCTCGATTAATATCTTCATCGTCATATTTACCGGCTGAATTGGCAATTACCTGATTTAAATCGAAAGTTGTAATGATAAAATTATGAAAAAAACTGCCTTCGGGAAAAAGTGCGAGCAATTTATCTAGAATGCTTGATTGATTTACACTTTCACCAGACTTTGCGGTGTTGACAATATTTTCAAAGATATTTTTTAACTCAGTTAGAGTTTGCTGATCATTATGGTAATTTTGATTGTTACTTTGAGCGTAAACTACACTGCTAAAGCTTACTAACAATATACATAATAAATTAGTTATTATCTTTAATAATTTCATTGCGATCCCTTAAGATATTTTGGTTCCAAAATGAATAGCTACCCCGCCAAATGCTAGGTTTATATATTTTACATCCTGGAGTCCACAATTTTCCATCATATTCTTTAACTGCTCTTGATTTGGATGAGTTCTTATTGATTCTACTAAATATCGATAGCTTTGACAATCTCCGACAACCAGCCTAGCGAGAAATGGTATCCAATAAAAGCTATATAAATGATAAAAAGGGGCAAGTAATTTGTTAATTTGAGAAAATTCAAGAATTATTAATTGCCCTTCCATATTTAATACTCGATAAATTTCCGCTAAAGCTTTTTTTTTATTTACGACATTACGAATTCCAAATCCAATTGTAACCAGATCAAAACTATTATCTCTAAAAGGTATTACTTCAGCATTTGTTATCAGATGATTAACATTGAAACCAGCTTTTTTTAATTTTTTTCCTCCAAGTTCAAGCATTTGGGGATTAATATCCGTTACGGTAACTTGATTACTATTACCACCTTGATTAATAATTTTTTTAGTAACTAGCTTTGCTAAATCTCCAGTCCCTGTAGCTAGATCAAGGGCTCGAGTATGTTTATTTATATTTGCATGATTAATTGCTTTTCGTTTCCAATACCGATGAAGATAAAATGACATTAAATCATTCATTAAATCATATTTGTCTGCAACATTGTTAAATATATCTTGATCAATTTCAACTTGATTAGAGTTTTTATTAGTTTGAATAGTAAATTTCTTATTCATTAATGCCAGCATTGAATTTATCAATTTAAACGAAATATCAAAGAGATATTTCTTGATATAAAAAATTATCCAGGAGATCAATTCCAAGCTTACTATAGTGGGCTTCAGGATGAAACTGAACTCCTTCAATTGGTAAACTTTGATGACGAACTCCCATAATTACTCCATTTTTATTTTTTTTATAATCTTCTTCCAAAGTAGCTGATATTATTAGATTTGAGGGAAAATGATTACGGCTGATAACTAATGAATGGTAACGAACAACTGCCAAAGGATTATCGATTTGACCTTGATAAATACCTTTTCCATCATGATGAATTTGGGAAATTTTTCCATGCATCACTTTTGGAGACTTTATTATTTTCCCTCCAAAAACTTCTCCGATGCATTGATGACCGAGGCATACACCGAGAATCGGTATTTTACCCGCCCAGTAGTTAATCATTTCATTTGAAATTCCAGCTTGAGTGGGAGTACAAGGACCGGGAGAAATTATTAAATGTGTGGTTCTTTTGGGGATTTTATTCTTGGCAATTTCATCGTTTCGAAATACCGCAACTTCAGCACCAAGTTGTTCACAATATTGACTTATGTTATAGACGAACGAATCGTAATTATCAATAATTGTGACTAATTTATCTTTCGGCTTTTTCATTATTTCCAGAATCAGCCAAAATATTTATAAAGGGTTGAATAAGAAATCAATATTAAAAGATAATTTGATTTTTTATAAATTATTTTTCCTCAATCCATTTTTGCTGAATTGCTTCTAATATTCTCTCATTGGAGCGATTAGGGTCATCATCAAATTCAGGTAAATTAATAATTTTTAATCGCAGATCTACAAATAAAATTTTTTTAGGATCGGAATCGGGATATTGGTCAATTAATTGTTCAACGATTTCATCTATATCTAACCATTTCATAAATCACCCCTCTTTTGCATAATTTACAGTATATTTGGGAATTTCAACTGTTAGTTCATGTTCACCCACTACTACTTGGCAGGATAAACGAGAATTTGCTTCTAACCCCCAGGCTCGATCAAGTTTATCTTCCTCTTGCTCGGAGGCAGGATTGGTAGACTGAAAACCTTTACGAATAATTACATGGCAGGTAGTGCAAGCGCAAGACATTTCACAAGCGTGTTCAATATTTATTCCATTATTTAATAGATTTTGACATAAGGATAGTCCGTTTTCTGCGTTGATCGTTGCCCCATTAGGAGCTATTTCGCTATGAGGTAATATATTAATTTTGGTCATTATTTAATTTTTAATTAATTACTCAGAAAATTCCTGAACTTTTTTTCAGGGCATCGATTCGTTGCTCTAAAGGCGGATGGGTTGCAAATAGATTTCCGATTCCCCCTGAGATCCCCATTGCTTTAACCGATGATGGTAATTCATTTCCAATAATATTTGGAGCTTGCAATCGTTTTAATGCCGCTATCATTGGCTGAGAATTATTATTCATTAATTTAACTGCACCGGCATCTGCTCTAAATTCACGTTTTCGTGAGAAGTAAGCAGCGATTATATGAGCAAGTATTCCTAAAACTATATCTAATACAATTGCAATTAATCTAAAACTTAGATAATTAATTTGTCGATTGCCGCGCATAGCGGCTGAAACCATAAAGGCGATTACTCTAGATAGGAAAATTACAAAGGTATTTAATATTCCTTGCAATAGTGCCATAGTAACCATATCACCATTTTCAATATGTGCAACTTCGTGGGCTAATACTGCCCTAACTTCTTGTTCATTCATTGATTGTAATAAACCAGTAGAAACCGCTACCAAAGAGGAATTACGAGAGGCGCCTGTGGCAAAAGCATTTGGCGCTCCTTCAAAAATTCCGACTTCCGGCATTGAAAGATTAGCATTATTGGTTAATTTTTTAACTTCAGCAACCAACCACTTTTCAGTATCATTATTTGGATTTTTAATAATTTGAACTTTCATAGTCCATTTAGCCATGGTTTTCGATAAAAGTAATGAAATAATAGAACCGCTAAAACCTAAAACTAAGGAAAAGATTGCTAAAGCATAAAGATCCAGTCCACTTTCAGTTATATACAAATTCAAACCAAAAATATGAACAACAGCCAAAATTACTGCCATTACTGATAAATTTGTAATAATGTATAAGATAAATCTCATTACAACTCCTAAAAGAAATAAAAATTAATTTATTAATTTTATATAAATTCGAAATAAAAATAATAAATTATATTAACTGATAAAATTTAGCTAATGAATAAACCAGTCTCAACTTCGCAAGTTTTTGATATTCGTGAGATTTTTCCATATCTGGCGAATTTTCACAATCAAAAATTTGTAATTAGTGCAGATATTAACCTATTACTTAGCCAAAATAGTAGCTTACTGGAAGATATTGTTTTATTAGCTGTTTGTGGGATACGGATAATNTTAATTCCTGATGAATTAAAACTAGTAACAAACCTATCAAATTCTNCAGATAAAAACCAAATTGNAATTAATGAAAAAAGCTGGAATNNGTTATATCAGCAANTAGCTATGCGGCATTTTCAAATTATTGCCAACTTAAATCTTACACTAAGAAAATACCAATCTGAAAAAATATCGATAGCCTCAAATATTTATATTCGGGCAAAACCTCGGGGAGTTGCAAACGGTATTGATCTTGGCCGGAATGGTAAGGTTCGCGGTATTGATACTGCAGTATTAGAGCACGATTTGCTCGCCAAACAAATTATATTAATTCCTGCAATTTCCCCATCGCCCACCGGTAAGTTATATTGGCTAGCAGTTGAGGAGTTAGCGGAAAATCTNGCAATTGCNCTTGAAGTTAATAAATGGATAGTTATTGCCAAATCTACGATTTCCTCTTTTTTTTCAAATGAATTGTTAGCTTTCTTTAATCAACAACAATATCTAAAAGGAAAAAATCTAAAAAATAATATTCCTAGTGAAATAACCATAGATCAATTAAAAGATACCTTACAACATATTAAATCTTCGTTGCCATTGTTTGATTCAATAATTTCTACGATTAATAATGGGGTTGAAAGAGTAAATATTATTGCCTATGATGAAGATTTAAATCGAAATAACTTATTACAAGAACTATTTACCCATAAAGGTTGTGGAACTGTAATTAGCACCCACAGCTTAGATGTTTTTCGAAAAGCTACAACCGATGATGTTGGTGGAATCTGGTCAATAATTTATCCTTTGGAAGAAAATGGTTTTTTAAGGCCTCGATCAACAGCTGATATCGAAAAATTAATTAATAGTTTTTTTGTAATAACTCACGATGGATTAATTATTGCAACCGCTGCCTTGATTCCCATCAAAGATCAAAAAAATGCGGCTGAGTTTGCGGCTTTTGCTGTTGCACCAGTTCACCAAAAAAGAGGAATTGGTAAGAAATTGCTAGCAGAGGTATTACTTTTTGCCAAGCATCAAAAAATAAATAAGATTTATCTGCTAACAATTCATGCTTATGAATGGTTTAAAGAAAATGGCTTTCAATTTGTAAAAGAAAAAAATCTGCCGCATTCCAAACAGTTGGAATATGATCAATGCCGAAAAGCAAAAATTATGCTTAAAAAACTCTAGTGTTTAAAGAAAGAATAATCACCATTTCTGGATACTGCCCTGATAAAGCTGGAATAGTTGCAAAGGTATCTCAAACAATATTTCAAGAAAACGGCTGGATCCTTGATACTTCACATCATTCAGATATTGATACCAACAAATATTTTATGCGAATTGAAATTAAAGCAAATTCGCTAAAAAACGGTGTTGGTGAATTTTTACAGAAATTTACTAAAGTTTCCAGCGAGCTTGAATTTGAGTGGCAATGGACAGATTCTGATCGCAAAAAACGAGTTGCATTATTAGTTAGCAAAGAAGTTCATTGTTTGTTTGAGATTTTAGCTAGAAATTATTCAAGAGATTGGAATATTGAAATTCCGCTAATCATTTCCAATCATCGGCAGTTGGAAGAAGTTGTCAATTGGCATCAAATACCATTTTATTATTTACCAATGAAAAGTGAGCAAGAAAAACGAAGCGCATTTATTCAAATAGATAAATTAATTGATGAAAACCAAATTGAGGTAATTATTCTTGCTCGTTTTATGCAGATTATTCCTTCTTGGTTATGTGATAAATATCCCAATCGAATTATTAATATTCATCACTCCTTTCTACCATCATTTGTAGGAGCAAAACCTTACCACCAAGCATTTGGGCGAGGAGTGAAATTAATTGGTGCAACTTGTCATTATGTAACTGAAAAATTAGATCAAGGTCCGATTATTGAGCAAGATGTTATTCGAATTGATCATTCCGATACCCCTGAAGATTTAATTCGATGTGGTAGGGAAATTGAAAAAATTGTGCTATCCCGAGGTTTACAGTATCATTTGGAAGATCGGGTAATTATCAACGGCATTAAAACTGTGGTATTTCGTTAATTTAACAATCGAAAATGCTATTAAACAATATTTAGGAATTGAAAGNGAAATTGCATTTTGATATTCGAAAAAAGTATTACTGAGTAATTTAAATATCTTAGTTATATTATGCAATTACAAATTAGTTCTAATTTGAATAATATATCGAGTCAATATAAAGTAAAAATATATGACAACAATGATTTCTGAAATTTATGAAGCTTTTTTTAAGTGCTGGGGTTCCAGAAGAAAAAGCACGAAAGGCGGCTGAAGCACTTAGCGCAGAAAATTTAGCCACCAAACAAGATATTAATCGCATTGAAAAAGAACTTGTCGAATATCGTGGAAGGTTCAATCTTTTACAATGGATGATTGGTTTCAATCTCATTTTTACCATGGCTATTTTATGGAAGATATTTAGTTAACTAATTGCCAAATTTCATTTTTCCACTCAATTTGAAGCTAGATAAGTTTATTTGCGATAGTTATCCAATTTAGATTTAAGATGTAATTTATCAAAAATTTGGTTTTAAACTACACAGATAAGAGTTCCTTTTCTTTATCAACTGCCATTTTGTCGATAATCTGAGTGTTGTGATCGGTTAATTTTTGAATATCATTTTCGCCTCTTTTTTCTTCATCTTCGGAAACTGTTTTATTTTTTATTCCCTCTTTCAACTCATGAATAGCGTCACGGCGGGCATTTCGAATTGCAACTCTACACAATTCAGCTTCATGTTTTACTACTTTCGCAAGTTCGCGGCGACGCTCTTC
>Ga0049116_10000319_pt1 | contig 10884 bp, 9 predicted proteins | sample WorMetvacBELIZE2_FD_55049 | JGI IMG/M metagenome (GOLD analysis project Ga0049116, IMG submission 55049) | Marine gutless worms symbiont microbial communities from Max Planck institute for Marine Microbiology, Germany - Olavius vacuus BELIZE.2 | ecosystem: Host-associated > Annelida > Digestive...
AACTTTAATTCATTATTAAGTCTTTGCTCTAAATATTCTTGAAATTCATTTCCTTGAGCTAAAAATAGCTTATTTTTCATAGCTTGCAAATTACGAACTTGTTGATTTCTTTTTGAAAGCACATGAATAGTCGAAATAAAAAAAGGTTTAGAAAAGATTACATCCGGGTGTTTTTGTGATAGTGCTAAAGAGGCGTTACATTCAATGGCAATTTCCTTATTCCGGATTTCCGGATATGAAGATGAAAATACTGAATTATTTGAAATAATTTTAAATTTAGGGATTATTGACCGAAATCTGATTTTTTCATCTATCTTAGCTACCAACATTTTAGTAAATTCAACTGAGAATCCTGATGGAGGGATCGTTGTAGTCGAATAAGAAAATGGATAAAAATCTTCAATATAACCAACTGGAATTATCCGATCTGCCTTAATTTTTTCAAGCCAATTTTTTTTTGGAAACAACCAATCAATAATAGAATTTGCCGATAATTGTGGGACAGCTACAAAAAAAAATACTGCAATTGTTATGAAAGATTTAAATAATTCTTTGCCAATCTTTTTGCTTAACATTTTTTTTATTTTCCAAAATTATTTATTTTTACAAATATTATCTGTAACTATTTTCGAAATTTATTACTAAACCATAAATATTGTTCAGGATGTTTTTTAATCGAGACCTCAATAATATCATTAACTTTTTGGATATTTTCAGTGATATTGTTATTAGCTAGTTGTTCAGTAATATCTGATAATATAATTGAATATTTAGCAAAACTATGGATAGTCTCAAAATATACCACCTTAGTGTCACTTCCTGACAATTCTTTTAACTTCATCGGTAAAATCATCATCCAGCTAGGATTATTAAAAAAATTAATTTCAACTGAGCTTTCTTTAGGTGAAGGCATATCGGGGTAAATAATTACACTGCCATTTTTTTTTAAATTTCGGATAATTTGACGTAAGGCAGAGGGTTGCTTGCTAGAAATCGGGATAAATTTCGATAAAGTGCTACGAATATTATGAAATTTTTGCAAAGATTGATTTTTTGAACCTTGATATAAAAATGTAACTGGTTGACGATAACATCCTACTAGCCTACCGATTACTTCGGTTGAGGAAAGATGGCCACCAATAAAAATTATCGGTTTATTTTGATATTTAGTAAGAATTCCTTGTCGATCATCAAGAAATATATGCCTTTTTATTCGCGAGTCATGATTTAACCACCAAAATGGATAATCCAATATTGCACAAGATAATACTTGCAAATATTTGAATAAAATATAATTAGGATTTTCAAATCCACATTTTCTGATAACTGCAAAAATCTTTTTTCGCTTATTGGTAAAAAAGCTTAGTATGAAGAGGAACGAGCCGAGAATATAACCAAAGAAATGTAAAACTGCAATTGGGATTATCCCCCATAATCTAATCAATATATGAGGTTCGGTTATAGCTGACATTTTGTTTGTCAGTTTATGAGTTATATCTTATAAAATATTTTTAATCAAAAGGAGATGTCTGTTGAACTGATATTAATTCATACATTTTATGGTGGTGTTGCTGAAAATTGGGAAATTGTTTTTGCCACAGAATATCTGGAAGGCGAAATTTTAGCCAGTCAAGCAAACATAACAATGAAATATCAGCTATAGTTAAATTTTTGTCCAACGCAATATTGGTTATTTCCCAATTGAGAGCTCGCAAGCTCTAAACTTGCTGTAACATCGGTTAATGCATTATTAATTTTATTTTCATCAATTTTATCCGCTTGACGTCGTCTTTCATAAACTACAGAATTGATAGCAATATCTAAAATACCATCGGTTAATGCTTCCCACTTTCTTAAAATAATTTTATCGTGTTTGTTTTGAGTTGATGTTAAATTTTTAGCTGGAGATAATCCATCAAGGTACTTGGCAATAACCGGAGAATCAAAAACTAAATCATCATCTTTTTGTAAAACTGGGATTTTACCCAGAGGATTTAGTCCTTCTAAATAATACTTATTTGTATCAGCTCCAAAATTTATGAATGAAAATTCAATTTTTTTTTCCAGAGCAACAATTCTAACTTTTCGGGTGAATGGGCTGGTATTACTACCAAATATTTTAATCATCTTAGACCTTTATTTAAACTATGAAAACCCTGTGATTTTATTTGAAAAGAAACAATTTGGGATTATTGTTTGGTTTTTTTCGTAGCTTTTTTATTCGATTGTTTGTTTCTTAAGTTGTTAGGTTGCTTAGAAGGTTCAATATTGGTTTTATTAAAGTTTTGAATGCTATAAGAGATTATTTCATTATATTTGCTAATAAAATCACTCCAAAGGGTTTTAGAATCTTCTTTGGTGGATTTGGTTTTCTTTTTTTTAATATTTTCAGTTGGATTATTTTGAGTATTTTCTGAGGTNTNNTTTGAATTTGCAGCTATTCTTTCAAATCCCCCAATAAATTGTTTTTGAGCTTCTAAGGTTTGAATGCTGGTTTGCAACATCATCAAATTCATTTTCATCCAGGTTTCAATTGCCTTTAATTCATTAATCTTTTTATCAATCTCCTCTGAAGACAAAACCATATTAGGTAGATAATCTATAAGATTAGGGATATTTGGTATCATTTAATATTAATTATTAATTTAAATAGCTTATGAGACCCTAGCTAATCTTTCTTTAACTGCAAGTAGTGATGGGTGATCTCCACTAAGTGAAGCATTAAAAATCGGCATTGCTAATTCGTATTTTGATTTAGCGTTATCACGATCACCCAATTGTTCATAAACATTTCCAATTAATACCAGCATTTTTCCTGCACGAATATGACTTGGTCCATAAACTTTATTTTCAATTTCCATCGCTTTGTTAAAATATTCTAGAGCTTCTTGATATTTTTGACGACTGGCAGCAGAAAATCCTACATTGACCATTGAATGAACCAGTTTTGGTGATTCAGCCCCATAAATTTTTTGCTCAATTTCGACAACAGTTTTTGCATAATCATAGATTTCACTTGTTTGATTGTTCTTTTTCATCGCTCCAATCAGTTCTCCTAATAATTTTGCATATTTTTGATCTTCTTCACCAACTGCGGAGCGGATAATATCAGCACCCTTTTTATATAAATCAACTGCTTCAGGGATTTTATTTTCAATTTCATAAATTCGGGCTAACTGACAATAATCCTCGCCAACCACGCTGTTACTATTCCCATAAATTTCCCGATCAATTTCTAAAGCCTTTTCAAACATTTGTTTGGCATCAAGAATATTATTTTGCAGTTTATAAATAACACCTAAACTTGAAGAAATATTTGCGACATTAGCATTTGATTCTCCATGAGTGGCAATAAAATGTTTTTGTAAACCAACTAATAATTCAGTAGCTAATGACCAATTTTGTAAAGCTCGGGCTTGATTGGCAACATTATTGATAAGTGCTGATACTTCATCGGTTACATTTCCACTGCGAATAGTATTGGTGCAGATATCTACCATATGGGGATAAATTTGGCTTCGTCTTTCTTCAAGTAAATCAGCAGGGAGATCGGATGATAACTTCTCAGATAACATCTTGGTTATTCGCTCGGGCCAGTCTTTTCGATATTCCGACATTGAGGTAATACATTCACTAATTAAAGGATGCATTACTAAAGTACTTCCAGATTTGTTTATTAATCCATATTCAGCAAGTTTATTTAGACCCGCATTTAATCTTGTGGGATTGTAAATAATTTGTGAAAACATATCATTATCAATATGCTGATTGTCTGGGGGTTCAAAAATACAAGGTGGTAGCGGTAGAGGGGCAAAATAAGATGCAAAAGATAACAATTTTTCGATATCTGGATTTGAAAATGAAAGCTGATCGATTAAAAATCTGGTCAGAATTGCAAATGGTTTAAGATAAGCTTTGTCAATATTTACAATTTGTCCTTCTAATAAAAAATCATCAACAAAAGTATCAGATTTTCGTCCATTTTTGATTAATCCCGCGGCAATTGTTACTAGTAATGGATGATATTTTAAGAAACTTGCTATATCTTCAAGCTGACCCACGTTTTCTGAGGGAACAATTGTAGTTATCAATTCATTTACATCATCACGATCCATCATCTCAACTTGAACTTCTTCGACTGTATCTTTTTTCTGATTGCCATCTAATACTACTACAGCTCCGCCTTTCCAAGGTGCAGCTGATATTTTTTCGAAATCCTGCATTACTCGATGACCAGGTCTTTCCAAAACAATTAAAAATGGCAGTTTAGATTTATTTTGCATTGCTTTCCAAATATTGGGAAACATATCGGCAAAACCTCCACTCATACCTTGAAGCCCATATCTTTGTCCCAATTCTTTTAACCCATCGATTAATTGGGATTCATCAAAAGCAGATAACCACCAAATTGTTGAAAATTTACTGATATTGTTATAGATTATTTTAGTTAAAGTTGAGGTAAGACCGAATCCTCGACCACTAACCCGAGGTTTAATATTAAAAGCGTGAGCGCTAAAAAGTTTTTTTTCAATATCTAAGATCGCATTATTTCGACCTACAAACAAATTAAGCTCGCTATACGGCATCTTCCAGTTTCTTGGTAATTCTCCCGGATAAATAACCGCTTGAGTTTCATCTTTATTATCCAGCTCCTCTCTGTCGATATTTCTAAATGACATTATTGTAAAAAAATCCTTTATCGCCTCTCCACCTGAATATTCATTTTCCCCTATAAAGCTTGCGGCAATGGTTACTTTTAGTTGAGGAGCTTTAAGACTCTTACGCCGATAAGTAGCAATTTGTTGCTGACCATAACTATTTAAAGCCTCCTGAAATTCTTCTTCGATATTGCTGGTAAACATTTCTTCTGATTCAACTAAGATTGCAGCAGTTGATGAACTACTGTTTTCAAAAAGCCAGGGAACTATGCTTTTAATTTTTCCCTTGCTAAAATCAGTTTTGGAAACGGAATACCCACGAGAATTGCATTGGCTTTCAATCCATTCAACCCAAAGAATATCTTTTCGGTGATAGAGAATATTTATATCAGTATTTGATTTCATTTTTTCTATTATAGATTTTTATTTAAAAAAATAACCACACAGGTTATCTACTAGTAAGTTAGAACACTTACTATTATATTATAAGAGATCTTCAAATATCCATTCTCAAAATATTGATTTAGTAAATACTTTTCAATTTTTGGTTGAATTTGTTTTCTGTGAATGTTTAAAATATTTAATTTTGAAAATTTTCAAGAACAATTACAATCGATATTTTAATTTTGATTAATCTTAAATGAAAAGCAATACCAAGATATCAAAAAAACTTCAAACAAAAAGTAATTTTGATGAGCATTTTATAAAAGTTCGCGGAGCTCGCACTCATAATCTCAAAAATATTTCCTTAGATATTCCAAGAAATAAGCTAGTAGTAATTACCGGCTTATCCGGTTCGGGAAAATCTTCATTAGCTTTTGATACTTTATATGCTGAAGGCCAACGAAGATATGTTGAATCTCTTTCTTCATATGCCCGCCAATTTCTCCAATTAATGGATAAACCTGATGTTGATAGTGTAGAAGGATTATCTCCTGCAATTGCAATTGAACAAAAAACCGCTTCGCATAATCCCCGCTCAACTGTAGGGACTGTTACCGAAATTCATGATTATTTAAGACTACTATTTGCCCGGATAGGAACCCCATTTTGTCCCGAACATCATTTTCCTCTTACTGCTCAAAGTGTTACCCAAATAACTGATGAGATTATGGGATATCCTCCTAATACTCGATTGATGATTTTATCACCGATAATAATTAACCGTAAAGGTGAACATTTGGAAATTGCTGAAAGACTAAGGATACAAGGATTTGTAAGAGTGAGGGTAAATGGTGAAGTGATTGACCTGGATCATTTTCCCAGTCTAAACAAAAACTCACGTCATAATATCGAAATTGTTATCGATCGGATAAAAATAAATCTTGAAAACCGTCAAAGATTAGCTGAAGCAATTGAAACGGCAACTAGTTTTGGTGATGGTAAGGTGATCATCATAAATATTGATAGCGGAGCTAGTGCTCTTTTTTCAGAAAAACATGCTTGTCCAGTATGTTCATTTGCGATGCCGGATATGGAACCGAGATTATTTTCTTTTAATAGCCCATTAGGTTCCTGCCCAAAATGTGAAGGTTTGGGGATAACCCAGTTTTTTGATGTCGAAAAAATCATAACTCATCCCGAGCTTTCATTAGAAGGTGGTGCAATTAGAGGTTATGATCGACGCAATCCTTGGTCTTTTGCCTTAATTGAATCGCTGGCTAAACATTATAATTTCTCTACTACTATTCCTTGGATAAAGCTAACAAAAGAAATTCAAGATATTATTTTGCGAGGCAGTGGATCTGAAAAAATTAATTTCGAGTATAAAGACGGCAATTCATCAAGAACAATTTATCGGACCTTTGAAGGAGTAGTTAATACATTAGAGCGAAGATATAAAGAAACAGAATCACAAATGATTCGTGACGAAATGGCTAAAGTAATTTCCCAAGCAAAATGTCCAGATTGCGGAGGTTGCCGTTTGCGAAAAGAAGCAGCAAATGTTGAAGTTGGCAGTAAAAATTTACCATATTTATCTTCACTATCACTAACAGAGCTTTATGATTTTTTTGAAAAAATTAATCTCGAAGGACAAAAAGCAGAAATCTCCCAAAAAATTATTCAAGAAATCAATAGTCGGCTTTATTTTTTATTAAATGTTGGACTCAATTATCTTTCACTTTCACGATCAGCAGAAACATTATCTGGAGGTGAAGCCCAACGAATTCGTTTAGCATCACAAATTGGTTCAGGTTTGACTGGGGTTATGTATGTTTTAGATGAACCATCGATCGGTCTTCATCAGCGGGATAATAAAAAACTGCTCGATACTCTTTGTCATTTACGCAATATCGGTAATTCCGTTTTGGTGGTTGAACATGACGAAGAAGCAATAAGAAGTGCTGATCATATAATTGATATGGGACCCTTTGCCGGTGAACATGGTGGAGAAGTAGTTGCCCAGGGAAATTTAAAAGATATTATTAAATGTAAAGAATCTTTAACCGGAGAATATTTATCGGGAAAGCAAAAAATATTTAATCTTAAAAAATATCATCGTCGCCAACCGAAAAAATTAACTTTAACTATAACCAATGCTAGATCAAACAATCTAAAAAATCTAAATTTAGAGATTCCTTTGGGATTATTTATATGTGTAACCGGAGTTTCGGGTTCGGGAAAATCTACATTAGTAAATGATACTTTATATAAAGCGGTTGCAACTCATTTTCGCATTAAAGAAAATCCCGCCAAATTTGATGATTTAATAGGTTATGAAAATCTAGACAAAGTAATAAGTATCGATCAAAGCCCGATAGGACGAACCCCAAGATCAAATCCTGCAACTTATACCGGAGTTTTTACCCCAATTAGGGAATTGTTTTCCGAATTACCAGAATCAAAAGAACGAGGTTACAACCAAGGTCGATTTTCATTTAATGTAAAGGGTGGTCGATGTGAAGCTTGTCAAGGTGATGGGTTAATTAAAGTTGAGATGCATTTTTTATCTGATGTTTATGTAATCTGCGATCTTTGCAAAGGTAAAAGATTTAATCGCGAAACTTTGGAAATTAACTTTCGCGGAAAAAATATTTATGATATTTTGGAAATGACAGTTGAAGACGCTCTGGGTTTTTTTGCTAATTTTCCCAAAATTGCCCGTAAATTGCAAACTCTAAGTGATGTTGGATTAAGTTATATTAAATTAGGTCAATCTGCAGTTACACTTTCAGGCGGAGAAGCCCAAAGAGTTAAACTTTCTGAAGAATTAGCCCGTCGAGATACCGGCAAAACCTTGTATATTTTGGACGAACCTACTACCGGGCTGCATTTTCACGATATTGAGCTTTTATTAAAAGTTTTACATACTTTAGTTGATCATGGCAATACCGTGATTGTGATTGAGCATAATCTTGATGTAATCAAAACCGCAGATTGGATTATTGATTTAGGACCAGATGGTGGAGATGGCGGCGGTAAGATTATCGCAAGCGGAACTCCCGAAGCAGTTGCAAAATCAAAACAAAGCTATACCGGTGAATTTTTAAAGCAAGTATTAAAACATCAATGAATTCAATTTGTTAGGGCTGAACGCCAAATTTGATATTTTTGATTAAATGAAATTCTGGCATTTGCCGGACTGGTTGAAGGTAATTTGCAAATCTGCAAATTTCTTTTTTTTGAGAAATATTGAATTCAAATTATGGTTTTGATATATACGAAAATAATTAGCAGCAGTGATTCCGTTCAAGCAGATTTTAGATATATCAGGATGTGTTTGTAAAAAATTATTTATATCATTAGAAATACCATTAGTAATTTTACTATCCGCACTGCCGGGGCGAATACATGATGCGAGCATATCCCACAATGCAATCTTTGCTTGATTGAGCATTTTAATTTTATTTGAATAATTCAGTTTAGCAGTTACACCAATAATTTTTTGGATTATCTGCCAAAATTGATTTTGGGGGTGAGCATAATATTGACGATTTTTTATTGAGGTAATACTTGGCATAGAACCTAGTATTAATACATTTGAATCTTGGGTTTCAATTGGAGCTAAACATTTAATCAAAAATGCCATTGATAAATTAATTTTTAGTAGATAATTAATTTTTTTCTATAAATCCATTTTTTTGATAACTTTTATTGAATGCCCATTGACAAAATTATCTTCAATGGTTTCTGAATCATTATCAATCTAAAAATTTACTTTTATGAAAATAATAATATGTCATGTAAAAGTTAAAAATCAAAAAAATTAAAATAAATTTTTAGATTATTTAATATTAGTATCAATCAAGGCAACTATAAATTAAATAATCAACAAATTCCTGTTAAAATCAAAGTATTATTTTTTTTATCATTATCAAAGATATGATTCAGTATATTTGAGGTGAATTATGAAATCTAAAAAAGTTTTTCCAGGATTTATTATTAAATTATCGCTATTTGCGATAACCTTGATTTTTTCTGATCAATTGGTATTTGCTCAAAAATCCATTGGCAGTAATGAAAATTCCAGAATTACCACTGTTCCTTCAATTGATCAAAATAGTATTCAAAATTTGCCAGTATTTCGTGGAGATTCTGACAACACAAACAATAATCCTTCAATGCAAGATCAAAGTGAAAATAATAATATTGACCAAAGTTCTACTACTTCAGTAAAACGGGCAGTAAAATCTAAAGCGACAATTGACGAGTCTACTTTATATACTTGGACTGATGAGCAAGGAGTTACTCATGTTACCAATACCCCACCACCAGATATTACTATCGATGTGCAAAAAAGAGAACCGACAAAATTAAAATTTACTACTACTTCATCACCTTCTGGGACTTTATCTGCAGTAGATCGATTAAAACAATTGGAAAAATCGCTAGCAGATAAACAAGAAGCTGAAAAAAAGGAGAAAGAAGAAAAGGCTAGAAAAGCACTTTATTGCGATCAATTACAAAGAAGAATTAGTCTATATAAATCCGATAATAAAATAAATGTTATCGGTGATGATGGTAATCCCCAGGAAGTAGACTCCAAAAGCCGTGCTAACACTTTAAATACTATACAAGATAGTTATGCAGCAACTTGTCAATAACTAAAAAAAAGTTTACCAGAAAATATTAGCTTTAAAAACTGATTTATGGATTCTAATATTGACGGCGTTGAATATGCTGGATTTTTAGAAAGGTTTTTAGCTTTATTAATCGATTTTTTATTGTTATTAGATATTTTCATTTTATGGCTGGTCCTAGATGCTTTGGGAATAGTTTTTAAATTTCAGATCTGGTTATTAATTGGAATAATTTATATCTTTTTTTATTTCACAATTTTAACTGCATCTAGGTTGAACGGTACATTAGGTAAATGGATCTTGAAAATGAAAGTAACTGATTTGGAATTACAAAAAATTTCATATTTTCGATCATTCAATAGATTTCTCGCGTCAATAATTTCTTCTCAATTTCTATTTANAGGGTTTTTAATTCAACCTTTTACTAAAAAACACCAGACTTTTCACGATATTATTGCTGGAACTTTAGTAGTAAAATCAGATAGGCAATCAATAACATTGGAAAATCATAAGATTTATAAGAATAATAAAACTACAGATTTTCTGTTTCAAGATCGCAAGTAAATTTTAAATTTTTTAACTAAGTATCTAATAAGATATTATCAAAATAATTTATAAAGATTTAATAAAAAGCAATTTAGCCAAGTATCTCCTCTTCCATTTTATTTAGTATTTTCTTTGCCAGTTGAAAAATACTAATAATTTATTGAGAACAAATTCTTTAGATATTAATATTCTGAGAAATTTAAAATATTTCTGCACAATCAAGTTATATTAAAATATTATTCATCAAGTTTAAACGAGTAAGAAATAAAAAGTATATTTAAAAACGATAGCAAAGCAAATTTAATTAANAAAACTTTTGTTGGAACNAATTTTTTTGCTTTAGGTTTTGGTGCAGGGTTGATACCAATACCCGGCTCAGGCACCTGGGGGTCGGTTGTAGGGTTATTATTATTTTTATTGCTGGAATTGTTTAAATTTTCTTGGTGGGTAAACCTGGCAATAATTATCTGGTTGTTGGTTATTGGTTTTCATATTTGTGAAAGCGCTGGTAAAAGTTTTACAAAAGCCGATCATAGTGCAATAGTNTGGGATGAAATNGTCGGGATGATGTTGGTTTTGGTTTTTATTCCTGATATAACAAGTAGTTGGTTTAAACTATTACTAGCATTTTTATTTTTTCGTTTTTTTGATATTTTTAA
>Ga0049116_10000320_pt1 | contig 10880 bp, 7 predicted proteins | sample WorMetvacBELIZE2_FD_55049 | JGI IMG/M metagenome (GOLD analysis project Ga0049116, IMG submission 55049) | Marine gutless worms symbiont microbial communities from Max Planck institute for Marine Microbiology, Germany - Olavius vacuus BELIZE.2 | ecosystem: Host-associated > Annelida > Digestive...
CAACGATCAACACCTTCAAGATCAACAATTGCTCCCGCTGGGTCTGAGCCAGTTGCGCCCTTGCCTTGCAGTTCATTTGCTTCGAAGTCCTCTTGCCATACTGTATCCGCAGAGGCATTAATTGAAACAACGCCTAACGACAATGCACCCGCCAACAATGCATTAACTATTTTAGCTGACTTCCTCAGCTTATACTTTTGTGTGTTACCCTCATGAATCATTTTGCTTTCCGCTTTTGTGTATAAGGAAGGTATAAATTCTTATACATACGTATACGCAGCAAGCACTTAATAAAAATAATAATATAAACGTAACACACTTTAAGAATCAGAGGCTTAGGCGTTTAAAATAAACTTACTTATTGATTAACTCTGCTGAACTTTGGTACAGGGAAAGTTGATTTGTCACAATGCGTAAATGTTTCAGCTTTGAAATATTTTAGTGACTCGCCGTGGTGCATGTTACAGTTTTATGCACAAAAAAAGAGCGCCTAGTGGACGCTCTTTCAATCATAACTTTAGGACAAAAAGCGCTGGGTAAACGCCTTTTCGTTGTTGCCTATAACTGCTCGTTTAAGAAGGCGTTAAAGTCTGCCTGAAATGCAGATTTCAGCCGCATACACTGTTGAGACTCGTCCTGCATAATTTCGACACCGCGTGCCATTCCTTGATAAGTCTCGCTAATTGGCGCGTAGAACGCATTGGCCATTTCTAAGTTTTCAGCCGAACAGGTTGTTGAAACAAATTCCGGCATTCTGCTTACATGGTAATCAGGCATTTTTGCTAGTAGCGCGTCTTTATTCTTACTAAGCCACTCATACAATAGCGTATGATCGTCTAAGTTACGTGCCACTCTCACCACCATATACATGGTATTTGCAGGCGTAATATCATCGGTAAGCGCTAAATCTAACATTTTAAAGACGGTTGCTTTGTCTTCAAAGTACATCGAATACACCAGCGTGCTTTTCACATTTGGCAACTGTGCTTTTTTAAAAGCCTCTACAATTGTATTAAACCATGTGCCCTGCTCGCCTTGTTCACTATTTCGCGTAGCAATTTCAATTGCTGTACCGGCAATACCGGAAGGAACACTGCTAGTATCTGCAAGGTACTGTTTCGCTATTTTAACGCTTTGTTCAACAAGTTGATCATTGTTCGAATGAGTACCCAGCAAGCTGTATAGCTGGTTACGCAGGCGAATGACATCTGCGTTATCCTGCTCACTTTGAGACAAGGTTAGCTTGTTTAACAAAGGCATATAATTTTGATTTAGAAGCTTTGCATATGCGGCTTTATTGTCTTCATTTACTAAATAACTAAACTCAGCTAACACNCCAACAGCCGCACGAATGACCGCAGGGTCATCATCTTTTGCCAANCTATTAAGAACCTTCATCACNCTGTCTACACCTACTTGATCTGCGTTNANCAGCGCCTGGTAGTTGTATAGCACATTTTTCTTTTCACGCTTATTTAGCGCGTCAATGTTNTTTAGCAGTGCGTTTAGCTGAGCTGGTTCAATTGACCAACGGAAGTAACCTGTTGCATTGTCATTAGGGTACACCCAGTCTGCTTCAGCAAGCTGAGGTAAAACTGTGGTTTCTTTNTCAATAAAAACCACTTCGTTTAGTATTTTTCCGTTTGATTGATAAGTCAGCTTTAANGGAACTGCCCATGTCTTATCTTCCACGGTCGCGCCNGCAAGGTGAAAACGGGACTGGGTTAATTTGCCATCTTTTGAAATATGAATAAGTGGGTAGCCCGGCTGTTCCAAGTAAGCTTTCATCATGGCGCTTAAGTTGAAATCGGACACTTCATCTAGAGCGCGCCACAAATCATCTGCTACGGTATTACCCCAAGCATGGGTATTCATGTAGTTTTGAACACCTTCACGAAACTTTTCTGTACCAATTAGCGATTCAATCATTTGTAAAATTGATTCACCTTTTGAGTAGTTCAAGCCCAACCCATCCATCACATCTGGCTGACTTTTCACTACCTTTTTAACAGGTTTCACCGTGGGACTAGCATCTGCACCAAATGCTCCCTCTTGTACTATGCGATCGGCGTAGTTCAACTCTGGATACAAGGTTTTCATGGTATGACTTGCAGCCCAAGACGCAAACGCTTCGTTCAGCCATAGGTCATCCCACCACGCCATTGTTACCAAGTTGCCAAACCATTGATGAGCAAGTTCATGCGCAATAACATTTAGCGGTCGTGAACGCTCTGTGACGCTTGGGTTATCTTCTAGCAGTAACAAACTATCGCGATAGGTAATTAAACCTACGTTTTCCATTGCACCGTGGGTAAAGTTGGGTACGGCAACAAAATCCATTTTTTTATAGGGGTACTTGATACCGAAAAAATCTTCTAGCGAGGCTAGGATTTCTGGGATGTGTTTGATAACAAATTTGGTTTTATCGGCATACCCTTTTGGAACGTATATTTTTCCTGGCACCGACAGCCCAGAAATTTCAGCACTATCAAAAGGCCCTACGGTATAGGCAATAAGATAAGTCGGCATGGGCTTAGTTTTTTCAAACACTACGGTTTTAATCCCGTTTTCCACTGTCACCTTTTCAACAGGTGTATTACCCACAATTTCCTGATGTTCAGGAGAACTGATGGTCATTTGATAAGGAATTTTGAAGTTTGGCTCATCAAAACTTGGAAACGCTTTTCGCGCATGCATATCTTCAAACTGGGTAAATATATAGTTGGTCTCTTCAAAACGTGACAGATACATGCCATCTGAAGACGTGTTCACTTTCCCTTCAAACGTAATCTCTAACGTATACTTCCCAGGCGCAATCTCATCTTGCGATTCGCCCCAATTGATGTCGTATTCTCCAATCGTAACATTTAGAGGAAAGCTGCTGCTTCCAGACACTAAACGCGCAGAAGTTACGGTCAAATCTTGCTGATAAAAGCCCACTTTCTTAGTTGGGGTTTTAACCGTTACATCAATATTCGTTTTTCCAGAATATGTAGGGTTGTCAGGGTCTATATTTAAGTGAATGCGTTGAAAAGTGGGAGCGATTGTTGACGGTAAGCGGTATTCAACATCAGCAAGTGTCTTTTTCGCGGGAGATACGACTGCAGATGCAGTTTGCGCTTCTTGCGCCACTACTGCCGTTGTCGATAGCGATGTGAATGCAAAAACACTCGCAACCACACCAGCTAGTGTAGATAGTTGTTTCATTATGGTTTATCCATGTTATGGGAAAATCCCTATATTCATCCATGGGTAAGAATAAATATCAAAAAGGGCCTTAGCAATCTAAAGCCCTTTTGGCATTGGTTCAAATTGTTACTATTCATGTCAACCGCAAGAATTGTGCATTTCAGCGTACATTGACTCTGGCGATTTATCTTGTTTCTGCTTCGCTGCCTGCTAACAGCCAAATCAATTGAATAAGCCAGCAACTCTAGAAATGGTATCGTCGCAACTGCATTTGCATTTGCTTAACTTGCTGAACTAAGGCTTCACAGTTATCTACCACTTCTTTTGCATAGGTAGTATTGGCATTGCCCACCTGTTGAATACTGCTTACCCCTTTATTCACATCGTTAGCAACCTCTGTTTGTCCTTCAGCCATTGTGGCAGCGTCTTGGTTTAACGTTGTGATGCGTGCAACAGCGTCAAGCGCCTGCTTTAACGAATCGCCAGCATGTTTTGTGGTGTCCACGGTTTTATAGGCGGTTTCTTTATTTTGCTGCATTTTNTCAGAAGCCACGCGGCTACCTTGCTGAAGGCGTTCAATCATATTGCGAATTTCTTCCGTGGAAGACTGCGTTCTGCTTGCTAGCGAGCGGACTTCGTCAGCGACAACGGCAAAGCCACGTCCCTGCTCACCAGCGCGAGCCGCTTCAATAGCTGCATTGAGCGCAAGTAGATTCGTTTGCTCTGCGATATTCCTGATAACTTCCATTACACCGCTAATTTCTTCACTTGCCTGAGCCAACTCAGTGATAACCTGTACTGACGCGTCCACATCGCTTGCCTGAGACTGGATGTCTTTAATGGTTTGCGCCAAAACGCTTACGCTGTTTCGCGTATCTTGATCGGCAGCGTGTGCCGCTTCACTTGAACTGCGAATGGTTGACGACACAGTTTGTGCATTCTGCTGCATTAACGAAATGGCGTTATTAATTGACTCCGTTTCTCGGCTAAGTTGTGAAACGGTATCTTTGGATTGCAACGCTGTTGCATTTAACCTTTCTGACTTTGCTAGCATGTGGTCGGTGGCTTCGTCCACACTCTGCAACGTGTCTTGTAACTGGCTAAGAAGCCCATTAAACGCTCTTGCCATGGTGCCAAACTCGTCGCTTCTTGATGCCTGAAAACGGAACGTTAAATCTCCCTCACCAGAAGACAAGTTGTTTACTACCCCAATGAATTCTTCAAGTGGCTTGCCAACAATATACTTAACGAGCAACCAAATGGTGATCAAAATTCCCACGCTCGCCAATACGATTTTAAGTACAACAACCAACACAGAGCTTCGAACCATNGCCGATTTTTCTGACGTCGACGCCACTAATATAATATCGTACCCCCAAGGCGANAACGGTACCACTTCNACAACCCAGTCATCATTAGGTTGAAGGGCGTCGGCCACCTGCCGATCATTCACATGTGCGGAATGCATGCGAATGTTACCTTTTGCATCACGAAGGGCAACAAAGCCTTCTTTTAGCACGTGACTTTGCTTAATGGCTTGCTCTAAGACGTTAAGGTCGGCTGAGTATCCCACATACCAGATGCCCACAACGTCACCACTGCTGTTAAACATTGGCTCGTAACCTGTTAAATAAGGGCTACCCAAAATATCAACCGCACCGTAATACGCTTCCTGCTGATTAATCTTTTTGATCGCCTTGCCATCAGGGGCCAACTTAGTGCCAATCGCCCTCTCGCCATTTTTAATGACATTGGTACTCACGCGAATATAGTCGTCTCCTGTTTTACTAAAAAGCGTGGCGGTGCCTCCCATTACGCTTGTCAGGTTATCGACCAAATCGAATGTGTTGGCTTGCTCCGCATTGCCCAACCTTAGCTGCCGAGCCTGCGTATTTTTAACGGTAACAATATCGGTTTGATTGGGTTCACCGATTGCCTCACCTCGTTGTTTAAGCAACGCCATACTGCTTTTGACGCGTTCAAGCATGATAGAGTCAGTCACAGTAAGAATATTCACTAAACGATCGGCGGTGTTCTTCTTTTGCTCTTGAACAAGGGTTGAAACATTTGAGGAAGTGGTGATAACCGTTGCCACGGCAACAATTAAAGCGAACAAAGCGATAACAGCAGAAATAGAAAATAGAAACTTTCTTTGAATGGACATTTATCATCTCGATATGTAGACGTTTAATACAAAGCCATTCCGTTGCGCTTTCTAACCTCAGCCTTAAATTTTTTACCAAACAGCACAACGGCTTGAGGCAGCATTCCCTTTATATTAATTTAGGCAAAAATTACGTAAGAGCAAATTATCCAAACGTTTATATTTTAAAAAAGTTGTCCAATTAACAACCGATTATCAGTCTGTGCTACTTCATGGTCACCTTTGTGCCAACAATTTTCAGTGCCGGTGCACCTCGAATTAAGGCATTCCTTGCAAACTGTCCGTGACAAGAAGGACATATTCCTTCTTCATGAGTAAAGTCCTCAACTATTCTCTCTTTAAAGCATTTAACCAACGCGCCTTTGCCGCCTTTTCGATATTTAAATAGCTGGAATTTGCACTTGGAGCAATAAATTTGCACGGTTCTGACCGGCCCTTTTGCATTAGGTTTTGCCATAATTTCTCTTTGTATGTTTTAGGATCCTTCAAATTTCACCTTTTGTCGAAATGCGACAAATTGTAAATCTCGGTTATACTTTCGTGAGGGCGCGTCGCCCTTGGGTACAAACCACTAGCATGCTTGCCTCGATGTTAGCGAGTTAAGAACGAAGGTAATATCAATGAAGATAGTTGCAGCCCTGTGCTTTTTAATGTCTGCGCCGATTTATGCCGGTACAGCCGTGATAATAAATGCCAACAACAATTCTGGGATCGATATCGATACCGTCAAGAAAATATATTTGGGAAAAGTAAAAGCATTTCCCGATGGAAGTCGCGCAATTCCCCTTACCTTCGAACAAGGTAATAATATCAGAGACGCTTTTAATAATAATGTGCTTGGAAAATCTGAATCACAATACTCTGCATTCTGGTCGAAGCTTGTGTTTACTGGCAGAGGCACACCGCCTGAAATGATAGCAACTGAGGATGAGATGTTAAATCTTGTCGCGACCAACCCCAATACCATAGGTTTTGTGGATGAAGGTAAAGTTGATGGCACGGTAAAAGTTGTCGGTACATTTTAGGGCCTGCTGTTGTTTAATATTCAGCAAAGACCAACAAGCCCTGGTTATTTAAACTAGGAACAATTGGCGACGCCTTGTCTAAATGCGTCGCCCTTTTTAGGCGTCTAGCTTCAATCAGGAAGTGTCGAAAGATAGTTAATGTTTGCAAAAGCCATTATGACATCTTTGGCGAAGTCGACCCTAGGATGACGAAGCGCTCCCTTTTTCCACACTAAATAAACATCATTTTCTGGGCCTGGCTTGCCCAGCGCGACCAATTCGCCTTTTGCAATACCTTCTTTACATAAGTAGTCAGGCAAAACGGAATAACCAATTCCCCGCTTTGATAATACTACTTATTGCTCTTATATCGGGGCAAACAGCCGCGACAGGCGACTCACACGCGGCATTAAATACCTCCGAAAAGTATCGCCGAACAAGCGGTAACTGTTCATCATACGTCACTACTTTATGTTGGTTGAGTAGCGCTGCCGATATTTCTCTTTCTCCCAGCAACTTTCCCTGCACACGGTTCATCACTAAGATTAANCGCTCTTTATCNAACTTCTGATATTCATACATCGCGTCAGTGGGCTCAGAGGCCGTAATGGCAAGCTCCGCTACATCGTTCTCCAACAAATGATAAATATTACTTTTGTTGCCGGTATGGATCACTAAATTCACTTTATCGGCCTGAAGCAAGTTAGCGAGTGCCGGACCTGCCACCAGACTGAGGTACTCCGCAGGTCCTGCAAGGTGTAACGTGCCGTGATCGGTGGAAGCACGACTGCGAATAGAAGCCACTTTCTGCTCTAACGTATCAATGTGACTGGCGACCTGCAGCGCCAAGTCATCAGCGATAGCCGTTGGCTCAACGCCTCTCGCTTTTCTNATGAACAACTCTTTACCGACAATATTCTCCATGGCTTGTATGTGAGAAGTGACCGCTGGCTGAGACATATGAAGGCGAGCTGCAGCACGTGTAATGTTGCCGCTTCGATAAACTTCTACAAAGGTTTTTAACTGTGTTAAGTAAGACATAATCCCTACCCATCAGATTTTTGATGACTCATCACAATTTATCTGACTTCTCGATGTAAGCCAACCTCNCTAAGATACACGCACTTTCTAATGCGACAGGAGCTGCACATGAAATCAGCATCATCAATTTTATCGCTCGCCATTATTGCGGGTTTATCACAGTCGGCCTATGCGGCAGACGTTAAAGCTGCGAATACCAGTAAAGGCGAAATACTTGTACTACTTTCAAGTGAAAATGTAATGCAACTTGCAGATGGCAAAACAGAGCCTACAGGCTATTACCTTAACGAGTTTGGTGTGCCGGCAAAAGCATTGGTAGACGCAGGCTACAAACTGGTATTGGCCACGCCAAAAGGCAATGCGCCATCTGTAGATAAAAAGTCAGTAATACCGCAATACTTTGATGGCGGCGAATCGCAAATGCGAGACATTCAAACGTTTGTAGCGTCAATAGAAGGCATTGATGACACGCTGTCATTGAGCGAAGTGATTGGACAAGGGCTGGAAGAGTTTGAAGGCGTATTCATTCCAGGCGGTCATGCACCGCTTATCGACCTGGCAAACAATCCTCAAGTGGGTGAAATTTTGTCTCACTTTCACAGTGAAGGAAAACCTACTGCCGCTATCTGCCATGGCCCAATCGCCTTACTTTCTGGGCAATCTAACCCGCAGGCATTTGAACTGGCATTGAAATCCGGTGAGCAAGCCTCATCTGAGAGTTGGATTTATGATGGCTACAAAATGACAATCTTCTCCACACCGGAAGAGGCCTATTTTGAAAGCACGTTAAACGACGCAACGTTATTGTACTACCCAGCAGACGCCATGGCGCAAGCGGGTGGCAAGATGGAATTCAANGAAATGTGGGCGCCNAATGTAGTAGTAGACCGTGAGCTTATTACAGGCCAAAACCCGTTTTCTGATGAACTGTTAGCTGAAAAGCTTTTACAACAGTTAAATTCACAATCTAATTAAGGACAGGCAACACTATGCTTAATTTTACGTTTAANAATCAAACCGAAATTTTGTTCGGCAANGGGCAACTAAGTGAAGTGTCTTCACGTTTGCCGAAACAAGCAAAAGTCCTCTTCCTCTACGGTGGCGGCTCAATTAAGAAAAATGGTATTTACGATAAANTAACGACTGCACTAGCAGGTGCTGAAGTCATTGAATTTCAGGGTGTTGAACCAAACCCAGAATTTGAAACACTGATGAAAGCTGTGAATGTCGCNCGTGAAAATGACGTGAACTTCATTCTTGCGGTTGGCGGTGGAAGTGTTATTGATGGCGCGAAATTNGTAGCTGCTGCCGTTAACTTNGCAGGCGATCCGTGGGACATACTTGTTAAAGGTGCNGCATTTGAAAATCCATTACCTATTGGCGCAGTACTTACTTTACCTGCGACNGGGTCTGAGAGTAACGGTAACTCGGTAGTAAACAGAAAAGAAACGTCGCAAAAACGCGCGTTTTCTTCTGAAACAGTTCAGCCTGTTTTTGCCGTACTTGATCCTGAGTTCACCTATTCACTNCCACCACGTCAAGTATCGAACGGCGTGGTTGATGCTTTTGTTCACGTGATTGAGCAATACCTTACCTACCCTGTAAACGCACCGCTTCAAGACCGCTTTGCAGAAGGAATCTTACAAACCTTAGTTCAAGAAGGTCCTAAAGCGTTAGCGACGCCTGAAGATTACGATGTGCGTGCAAACGTAATGTGGTCAGCAACAATGGCGCTTAACGGATTAATCGGCAAAGGTGTACCGCAAGACTGGGGCACACATATGATAGGTCACGAACTTACTGCGTTACACGGTTTAGATCACGCCGTGACTAGCAATTGTTCTACCGTCGTTAATGTTCGTGCAGCGTGACAAAAAGCAGGAAAAAATTCTGCAGCTAGGTGAGCGCGTGTTTGGCATTCAGGAANATGACAAAGAAAAGGCCATNGACTTAACCATAAAAGCGGTTCAGGACTTTTTTGAAACTATGCAGGTTAAAACNCGCCTGTCAGACCACAACATTGAAAAGTCNGCCATTGATGGGCTAATCGAGAACCTTGAACGCAACGGCTTAACAGCGCTTGGCGAGCATGGTGACATCGATCTTGCTAAAGCCCGTGAAATTCTAACTCTTGCGGCATAACCCCTAGATTTTAAAGCACTCAGCCTTCGCTGAGTGCTTTTGTGTTTATTTAAAAAGAGAGAAATATGACTGCATTATTTGAACAATTTTCGTTAAAAGACGTGACGCTTCGCAATCGTATTGCTGTGCCTCCTATGTGCCAATACTCTGCAGAAGATGGGTTTACAAACCAGTGGCATGAAGCAAACTACCAGTCATTTGCCCGAGGCGGTGCTGGATTGGTTATCGTTGAGGCAACCGCCGTCTCGCCAGAAGGACGTATCACGCCAAATTGCTTAGGTATTTGGAAAGATGAACACGTTAGTGGCTTAAAAAATGTTGCTGATCGTATAAAAAGCCAAGGCGCTGTTGCTGGAATTCAAATTGCACATGCCGGGCGCAAAGCGAGTGCTAACCGCCCTTGGGAAGGTGATGACCACATTCAGCCAAGTGAAGAAAAAGGGTGGCAGCCTATTGGACCTTCGGCAGAAGCCTTTGGGGCACACTTACCTGTTACGCCTACAGAAATGACCAAAGCCGATATTGAGCGCGTTAAGAGTGACTTTGTGAAAGGTGCCCAGCGCGCGCTTGAAGCTGGATTCGAGTGGCTTGAACTGCATTTTGCCCACGGTTATTTGGCTCAAAGCTTTTTCTCGAAGCACGCCAATAAGCGTACCGACGAATACGGCGGTGATGCGCAAGGCCGTGGTCGATTCTTACTTGAAACACTGAGCGCAGTGCGCGCGGTTTGGCCTGAAAACCTACCGCTTACCGTACGCTTTGGCGTTATCGAATACGATGGTGATGACGAACAGACGTTGAGCGAGTCTATCGAACTTGTAAAACAGTTCAAAGAAATTGGTACTGATTTCGTTAGCGTTAGCGTTGGCTTTAACACGCCTGATGCGAATATTCCTTGGGGCCCGGCTTTCCTTGCTCCAATTGCTAAAAAGGTACGTGATGAAGCCGGGATCCCGGTTGCTACAGCTTGGGGAGTAGACACACCAGAGCTCGCCAACGATACCATTGAAAACCAACAACTTGACGTTGTTATGGTAGGTAGAATGCATCTTACTAACCCACACTGGTCTTACTTTGCAGCGAAAAAGCTAGGCGTTGAAAAACCATCTTGGGTAATGCCTGCACCATATGCACACTGGTTGGAGCGTTACGCACCATCAGACGAAAGGTAGTTATTGACTTTACAGGCAGCAGTGCTTTCGAGCACTGCTGTGTTTTTCCTCGTCTTTTGCCAATAACGTATAACGTTGCGTCTCTGCACTTGCTTTTTTCCAAGTTAGGTTTAAGGTTGCTATAAACCTCCTTCAAGATTTGGAAGAATGCAGGTTAAAGATTTTTTT
>Ga0049116_10000325_pt1 | contig 10842 bp, 10 predicted proteins | sample WorMetvacBELIZE2_FD_55049 | JGI IMG/M metagenome (GOLD analysis project Ga0049116, IMG submission 55049) | Marine gutless worms symbiont microbial communities from Max Planck institute for Marine Microbiology, Germany - Olavius vacuus BELIZE.2 | ecosystem: Host-associated > Annelida > Digestive...
ATTTTTTTCAGGCTAAAAGAAAAAACATTAATTAATGATTGAGGCAATTGTTTTGGACAACTATGAATAACAAATTAATAATTACTTTTTCAAAATTATTATTTGTTAGTTGCAAATCTATTTATTATGAATATTAAGCACCAACTAGCAATGAGGGTAAGCAATGTGTTGTTCAATGTGTTTCTGTTAGAGAACAGTGTCGTTCAAATCAATTAAAACGCGAGCAAATTGGAAAAGAGGCCTGTGAAAAGAGAATGGAAACTGAATACCTAGTTTGCATTTTATCGGCCAAAGATAATAGTCAACAACAAAAAAAATGCTCAAAAAATCGAGGAAGTTGTTTTAATTCAACTAGTTATAATAACTGCCAAATTGAATATAACCAATGCTTTGAGTTTTGTGGTGGGACAGTATCCAATATTAATGAAGAATAGTTGAAAAGAATCACTTATACTTTTGTGTGGTATTTAAAATCAATTATCAAATTTCGTAATTAAATAGATAACTAGAATTATTAATTTGAATTACTATTTTAATATTATTGATTATTTTCAATGAAAAGCTTTAACAAGTATTTTAGATCTAAAGCAAAAAATATTCTTGCATATACAAAAATATATACAACAAGACTTACAGATTATGAGAAGCTTAATAATTTAATATTTAGACTTCATCCAATATCATCTAAAAATGATTTGATTCGTTTAGGTCCAAATGAAGATGGGGGATACTTAGTACCCGATGATTTAAAAGATATTCAAGCATGTTTTTCACCTGGAGTAGGTATAACTTCAAAATTTGAAAAAGATTGTGCTGAACTTGGAATGAAGATTTTTATTGCTGATAAGTCTGTTATTCAACCAGCAGAAGTGAATCAAAAATTTAATTTTTCAAGAAAGCATATTGGAGCAATTTCAAACTCTGAATTTATGACTCTTGATGAATGGGTTGGAAAATCTAAACTCGACAATAAATCTGATTTATTGTTACAAATGGATATTGAAGGTTATGAATATGAAGTAATTTTTTCAATGACTCAGATGCTTTTGCAAAGATTTAGAATTATTGTTGCGGAATTTCATCATCTTGGACAACTTTGGAATGGCCCATTTTTTAATATTGCATGCAGAGCATTCGATAAGATTTTACAAAGCCATTATTGTGCACATATTCATCCCAATAACACCAGTGGAATGACTAAAATTTTTGATATTGAAGTTCCAAAAACTATGGAATTTACATTTATTAGAAAAGATCGAATTAAAAAAAGTGGGTATCAAAGAATTTTTCCACATCCACTTGACTTTGAAAATGCCAAAGATAAACCTAATTTGGTCTTACCACAATGTTGGTATAGAAGTAAATAGTTTTAATTTCGATTTATGTAAATTTTTATAATTAATATATCAATACTGGAATTAAATATTATATATTTATATAAAAATACTTAGTCAATAGTTATTATTTTAGATTTCCAATCACGCCATTGATAGTTTTCATATCTTTCCAGAGGTTGAAAATTAGCTTTGTAATTCATTTTTTTCGATGAACAAATATAGTAACCCAGGTATAAGTATTTCAAATTAAGTTTTTTTGCATATTCAATCTGCCATAAAACAGTAAAGATACCGATTCCCGAATCTGACTGGCTTTTAGTATCAAAAAAGGTATAAACGGCTGATAATCCATCATCAGCATAATCGATCAGTGAAATTATTTTTAATTTATTATTTTCGCTAAATTCAATGATAGATGATTCAACTAGTGATTCTAAAAAAAACTGATGATATTGCTCGGGACTATCATTTACCATAGAACTATCCGGATGGCGNNTTTGTTGATAGTGTTTATATAATTTAAAATGTTCCTGGTTGAATTCTAATGCCTTAACTTGAGGCTTTAAATGATTGAAATTTCGAAATGTCCGTTTTTGTGAACGGGTTGGTAAAAAATCCTTAACTTTTATTCTCACAGGAATGCATTCACAGCAATATTGACATTGAGGGCGATATATATAGTAACCGCTTCGGCGAAATCCCTGGGATAATAAGTTACCATATTCGGCACTATTTAGTTTTATCAATGGAATAGCCACAATTGATCGTGCTTGATGATCCTTTAAATACGAACATTTAAAAGGAGTTGACAAATAAAAATTAGATATTAGATTATTTTTATGGGCATCCATTTCCGATAAATTATATCGCTGCTAATCTAAATAATTTTAGATAATTTCAATCAGTTTTTCACTTCTACTTTATGATAAATTTGAAATATATCAATTTGATATGAATAGAACTTTAATCATCTATAATCACTCCTTTAATTTTTCAAATATTTGATATGATTAGTCTTGCATACGCACAAACAGCCGCAAATCCCCAAGGAAGTGCTGCATTTAGCATAATATTTATGATTGCTATTGTTGCAATATTTTATTTTTTATTTTTCCGCCCACAATCTAAAAGAGCCAAAGAACATAAAGCTATGGTTGAATCATTGAAAAAAGGTGATGAGGTAATAACTTCTGGGGGGATAGCTGGAAAAGTAATTGATATTGGTGATAGTTTTTTATTAGTTGAAATTGCTAGTAATACGCATATAAAAGTTCAAAAAAATGCTGTATCTGCACATTTGCCTCCCGGTTCAATAAAAGCTTTATAACAACATTCTGGTAACATGAATCGTTATCCATTTTGGATAAATGCTATAGTTATTGTAGCGGTAATTTTTGGTGGCTTTTACACTTTTCCCAATTTCCTCGGTGAAGCGCCGGGCATTCAAATTAGTTCAAACAAACTAACGGTAAAAATTAACCATAATACTGTTGATAATTTAAATCGAGTATTAACCGATTCCGGGATAACCCCTCAAAAAATTACTTTGGAAAACAGCATTATTCGTATTCAGTTACAGGATGTAGATGAACAATTTTTAGCCAAAAAAGCATTAGATGAAAAATTTAATCCTAAAAGATCAATTGGTGATAATGCCTATACCGAAGATTATGTTGTAGCTCTATCACCTTTACCAAATACCCCCGATTGGATGCAGTCGTTATCTGCATTACCCATGAGTTTAGGTTTGGATTTACGCGGCGGTGTTCACTTTTTAATGCAAGTGGATATGGAAGGGGCAATTGAAAAAAAACTTGATACTTTGTCGATAACTGCACGCCAACGATTGCGAGATTTAAGAATTAATGTAAACGAGGTGGTAAGGGAAGATGATCGGGTTATTATAAATTTTACTTCTAAGGAATCATTGCAGAAATCTCATCATACGGTAAATCAAGCGATACCTGAATTGGAATTTACTGAAAATAATCAAGATGGAGTGAATCAATTAATTGGAATATTATCGGAAGATGCTATTTCTGAAGCCAAAGATAATGCAGTTGAAAAAAATATATTAACTTTGCGAAATCGGGTTGATCAATTAGGAGTATCAGAACCTTCTATTAGCAAACAAGGTCAAGAACGAATCGTCGTGCAACTTCCGGGTCTGCAAGATCCAACCCGCGCCAAACAAATTCTTGGTCGAACCGCGACTCTCGAATTACGAATGGTTTCAGCTATTCAAGATCCCAAATATTCAATTCAATTCTCGACAACCGATCCGAATGAGAAACAGATTTGGCTATCTAAACAAGTGCAACTAACCGGTGATAATTTAATTGATGCATCAGGGGGTTTTTCTTCCAGAGATAATATTCCAGCAGTGCATTTAAGTTTGGATTCAAGCGGAGCTAGAATTATTCGCAATTTAAGCCGGGAGAATATTGGCAAGAGAATGGCAATAATATTGTATGAAAAAGGTATCGGCACGGTAATTACCGCTCCAGTTTTTCGAAGTGAAATCCCTAATGGCCAAATGGAAATATCCGGAGCAATGCGTTTAGATGAAGCTCATGATTTGGCATTATTACTAAGGGCAGGTTCATTAGCCGCACCTATGGAAATTATTGAAGAACGAACTATCGGTCCTTCTTTGGGAAAAGAAAACATTGAGCGGGGTTTTACTGCAACACTTTGGGGATTTATTGCGGTTATTGTTTTTATTACAATTTATTACACTTTATTCGGGGTTTTTTCCAGCCTAGCACTTTTTTTTAATTTAGTATTATTAATTGCAGCTCTGTCTTTTATGCAAGCAACTCTTACTTTACCCGGTATAGCGGCAATTGCTTTAACTTTGGGAATGGCAATTGATGCTAATGTATTAATTAACGAGCGAATTCGTGAAGAAGTAAGAGGCGGAGCAACACCTTCAATGTCAATATATAAAGGTTACGATCGAGCCTTTACCGCAATATTAGATTCAAATATTTCAACTTTAATTGCCGGGATTGCATTATTAATTTTTGCTTCAGGACCGGTGCGAGGTTTTGCGATTGTTCATTGTTTGGGAATTTTAACTTCAATGTTTTCAGCAATTGTAGGTTCGCGGGCACTAGTTAACTGGTGGTATGGTCGCAAGCAAAAAATCACGAAATTACAAATAGGCTAGCTGATGGAATTTTTCCGAATTCGCAAAGATATTCCTTTTATGAATTACGCCTTTGCGTTTAATATTCTCTCAATAATAATAATAAGCTTTTCAATTTACTCTCTAACTACTAAAGGATTGAATTTTAGTATTGAATTTACTGGTGGAATAGATGTCCAAATGTCTTTTACCACACCACCTGAAATTGAAAGTATCAGACATAAAGTTGAAGAAGTTGGATATCAAGATGTTCCGGTTCAAAGATTTGGAGCAGCTACTGAAATATTAATTCGCTTACCTACTCCTAAAACCGGTGATGCAGGAAGTGAAGTAAATAAAGTAGTTGATGCAATTAAACAAATTGATAGTTCTGTAGAAACTCGGAGAATCGATTTTGTCGGTCCTCAAGTTGGTAAAGAACTGGCAATTGACGGGATTACCGCATTAATAATTGTGGCAATTGGAATAATTATTTATTTAGCTATTAGATTTGAATGGCGCTTGGCGGTTGCATCGGTTATTGCTAATATGCATGATGTATTGGTAATTTTAGGTCTATTCGCTTTTTTCCAATGGGAATTTTCATTACCGGTATTAGCGGGCACTCTTGCAGTATTGGGTTATTCGGTAAATGAATCGGTAATTATTTTCGATCGGGTTCGCGAAAGCTTTCGAAATATGCGAACTGCAAAGATATCGGCAATTATGGATCATTCGCTAACTATTAATATTTCGAGAACGGTAATTACCCATGGCAGCACACAAATAATGGTGTTAACTATGCTAATTTTTGGGGGACCAGCTTTACATAATTTTGCCATTGCCCTAACTATTGGAATTTTATTTGGGATTTATTCTTCAATGTTTATATCNTGTCCGCTAGCAATGTATTTTGGAGTTGATCGCAAACAGTTTATTAAAAAACCCAAAGATAAAGGTCAAAATCCTGACGGTGCAATTATCTGATATTGAAGTAGAAATTAAAAATACTGGAGATACATTGCTAGAGAAACTTTGAAGGTTCCTAATTATTTAACANTATGCGCGATGCAAAGTTTTAAACTTTGTTAGGATNCTTCAATTTTATTACCTATTTCNATANTCCCCNCTTTTTTGATAATNGCTCGGATNCCTGATTTGTGGGTCATTGATTTTATAATTTCTTTACCAATTAACTTTTCCAAGTAAATGCATGGTTCACACAATCGGATACCTTCTAATATCGTTTCGCCAATATAGAATTTTTTTCCAATTAATTCATTCAACCTGATCCCTGAAGTGATGATATTACGGCGAAATAAATTGGGTTTTAAATCAAGGTTTGACGACTTATTAAAAAATTGTATCTCTTCAATTTCTATCAACGTCACTTCGAAATCGCCTTTTTCTTCGAGTTTCTCCGAAAAGTAACCAACTTTATGATAATACCTGTCTCCGATAATCCCTTTTCCTGGAACTAATTCAGCTCTTTCGACAGCATAAAGATCATCACCTGCGGCTTTACAAATTAATATTTCTTCTACTATCCCTGTCATTTTTTTTCAACTAATTGCTATTTATAAAAATATAAAAAAATGTTAATAACTTTTTAGAACTATAGAGATCTTCGATTTTATTCTAGAATCTTTTAAATAGTAAGCTTGAATTTGTGCCGCCAAAGCCAAAAGCATTGGAAAGAGCGTATTGGTATTGGCTTTTATCAACTTCTCGGGCACTATGGGGACAATAGTCTAAATCACATCCTTCATCAGCTTCATCTAGATTAATAGTTGGAGGAATAATCCCGTCATATAACGACATAATAGAAAATATTGCTTCAATCCCTGCAGCGGCGCCTAAAAGGTGACCTGTCATTGATTTGGTAGAACTCATAACTATTGAATTCACATTATTTCTTAATGCTAATTTTACCGCTTTAGTTTCAGCTAAATCACCAAGCGGAGTAGAGGTGCCATGGGCATTGATATATTTTATTTTATCAGCACTAACCTCTCCGTCTTTTAAAGTTAATTCAATACAGCGAGCAGCTCCCTCGCCATTTTCAAGCGGAGCGGTAATATGATTGGCATCCGATGTTGCACCATAACCTTTTAATTCGCAATAAATTCGCGCTCCGCGTTTTTTAGCATGTTCATATTCTTCAAGAACTATAATTCCCGCACCTTCACCTATCACAAATCCATCTCGCCCCTTCGCCCAAGGTCTTGAAGCTAGTTGAGGTTCATGATTTCGTGTTGAAAGCGCCTTCATTGCTGCAAATCCACCAACAGCTAAACCGGTAATTGTTGATTCTGAACCTCCGGCAATCATAACTTTTACATCATCGAAAATAATTGCTCTTAGCGCGTCTCCTATTGAATGATTAGCAGTTGCGCAAGCTGATACACATCCATAACTTGGTCCCTGCAAACCATATTGAATTGATATAAGTCCTGCCGCCATATTTCCAATTGTCGCCGGAATAAAAAAAGGTGAAATCTTTTTGATTCCATAAGAATTATATTGAACTCCTGTTTTTTCAATTTCCGGCAAACCACCAATTCCTGAACCAACATTTACCCCAATTTGCGTTGGATCAATCTGGTTCAGATTTAATCCGCTATCAGCTATTGCTTCTTTAGCAGCTACTAATGCAAAATGAATAAACCGATCATATCTCCTGGCATCTTTGGAATCTAAATAATCATTGGGATTAAAATCTTTTACTTCACCAGCAATTTGGCTGGGCAATTCCGAGGCATCAAACTGTTTAATTTCAGAAATACCGCTTTTACCATGGCATATATTTGACCATGATGTTTTTAAGTTATTTCCAGTTGGGCAGATAATACCTAGCCCAGTAACCACTACCCGCGGTCGCATTGCTATTTGGAATTAAATAAAATTGGAAATTTGATTTTGCTAGGCTTTCTTATGCTTATTAATAAAATCGATTGCTAATTGAACTGTTAGAATTTTTTCGGCTTCGTCATCGGGGATTTCAATTTCAAATTCATCTTCAAATGCCATAACCAACTCAACCACATCTAGTGAATCCGCATTTAGGTCTTCTAAAAAACGTGATTCATTTTTAACTTCTGAGGTATCTTTACCAAGTTGTTCGGCAACAATTTTTTTAACTTTTTCTTCAATTGTAGACATTTTTTCTCCTTTATAAAAATTGCAGAATTATTCTATCAAAAAAAATTTTGATCNATGATTAGGTGATATATCAATAAAAAAACGTAATAATTTGATTTATTAGAATAGTATAAGATAGTATTAGCGAAATTTAAAGTTATTCTTTAGGTTTGTTCTCTTCTTTATTTTCTTCACTTTCTACTTGAGTTTCGGTTGTCTCTANTGATGGGGTATTTGGACTTTCTTCTTCAATATTAGTGGATGATTTTTTTTCGATTTCATCAGCTACTGCGGTTTGGGTTTGGTCATTATTTGTAGCTTCTTCGGTATTTTTAGTATTTTCAGTTGGTTTAATACCCTTTTTACTTAATATTGCTTGACGTTTAGCTTTTTTACGCTCACGTCGATTAATTTGAGCCTCTGTCAAATCATCTTTTTTTGTATCTCTTTTTCTAGAACTTCCGCGACCCATTTCTTTTCTCAAATTAAAAATATCGGGGGATTTTAGCAAAAAGCCAAAAATTTTTTACATTTTTTTTATTAAACAAAACTGTAAAAATTTAATTATAAAAATACTTTCGAAATCAAATGAATGAATTTATTTTTAATCTATTCTATGGTTATTTGAAAAACAATTTACAAAAACTTACAAATTGTTACTTAAAAAAGATTGACGATAAGCGATAATTCTGAANTATTGTTNTNGGAAANGAAACTTATTAATTAATGAGGGAATATATGAAAAAACTAAATATTGGTAGTAAAAATTTATTTTGTATTTCTGTTTTTATTTTCAGTTTGAGTTTTTTATCGACGACTAATGCACAAGTGAATTTACCAGATTTTTCGCAATTGATAGAAAATGTTGGTAATGGAGTTGTAAATATTAGAGCTTCAAAAAGTATCAAAAAAAATAACTTAGAAAATAAGGACAAAAGTTATCGAGACCATCCTTTTTTTGATGAAGATAGTCCATTTCAAGAATTTTTTAAAAGATTTCCCGAAATTCCGGGGATGCCTGATTTTCGCAATATCCCTGATCGCCCGATTGACGGGGCTGGATCAGGATTTATTATCTCTGAAGATGGTTATATATTAACAAATGCACATGTTGTAAAGGGATTTGATTTAATCAAAGTTCGTCTAAAAGATAAACGGGAATTCGAAGCAAAGATAATCGGAACAGATCGCAGAAGCGATGTAGCATTAATTAAAATTGAAGGTGAAAGATTAAATCCTATGAAAATTGGCAATTCTGAAGAATTAAAAGTTGGTCAATGGGTGCTTGCAATCGGCTCACCTTTTGGTTTTGAAAATACTGTTACCGCAGGAATAATTAGTGCTAAAGGACGGGATCTACCAAGAGAAAATATTGTGCCTTTTATTCAAACCGATGCAGCCGTCAATCCTGGAAATTCGGGGGACCATTAATAAATACCGATGGTGAGGTGATCGGTATTAATTCCCAAATTTTTTCGCGTTCTGGAGCATTTGCCGGGATTGCTTTTGCCATACCAATTGAAATTGCTATGAATGTCCAGGAGCAACTTCGTGAGCATGGCAGAGTTTCACGCGGGAGAATTGGAATTCTTATTAGAGATGTAACTAAGGAATTTGCAGAAAATTTTGGATTGAAAGAAGCAACAGGTGCCTTAGTAAGCGATGTAGTAAAAGATGAAGCCGGGTATAGAGCTGGAATTAAATCTGGAGATATTATTTTGGAATTTGATGGAAAAAAAGTTAAAAGTTCACGCGATTTACCCAGAATAGTTGGAGCAACAAACCCTGGTAAAACTGTAAATATTAAAATATGGCGCTCAGGCAAGAAAATTAATATCCCTGTAAAACTTGGGGAATGGGAAGATGATCAAGTTGCTAGTTTAGGAGATGACAATCGCGATAAGAAACCCAAAGTTGAAAACAAATATAACGAGTTGGGATTGAGTTTAAGAAGTATTAATAAAAAGGAAATGAAAGCTGCAGTTTTGGAACACGGCGTTATCATTGAGGACATAAAACCGGGCAATAATCAAGGCTTAAGACGAAAAGATATCATCGTCACTGCATACGATCAGGGTAAAAAGACTGAGATCAAAACACCGAAAACCTTTAATAATGTTTATAAAAATGCTAGTAAATCCATAACATTAATGGTTATTAGAGGTGAACAAACTATATTTGTGAATATTAAAAAGAAATAGCCAACAAGATTTCCGTTAGTTAAAAACTTGAAAAATTCGCTTGAAGAGGATGGATTTATTCACCATCCTCCTTTGGCTTTAACTTACAAAAGTTTGAACAAGATTAATTAATATCGAGTAATTTATCGATAAAATTTATTGCATTTCTAGCAAGCACATTTAAATTATATCCCCCTTCCAGAATAACTAGGAGACGATTTTGACAGTATTTTTTCGAATATTCAATTATGTGCTGGGTCAACCAGTCATAATCTTTGTCAGTCCATTGGGTAGTACTTAGGTTATCATCCTTATGGGCATCAAAACCCGCAGAAACTAGGATTAATTGTGGTTGAAATTTATCAATTGCGCTATCCCATTTTTCAACAGCCTTGACCAAATCTCTACCATTCCCATAACTTGGAATCGGGATATTTTCCATATTTGTGCCTAAAGGATTATCTCCCGAATATGGGTAGAGAGGGTGTTCAAAAGTCGAAAGCATTAAGAAATTGGCATTGTTAGCAATAATATCTTCAGTACCATTACCATGATGCACATCAAAATCAATAATTACAATCTTATTTAACCCAAATTTATTAATTGCATGAAGCCCCGCTATAGCAACATTATTAAAAAAACAAAATCCCATAGCTCGATTACGGGTAGCATGATGACCGGGAGGTCGAGTAGCACAAAAAGCATTGTTAACCTTATTTTCCATAATCAAATCAACAGCATGGATACATGCACCGGCGGAATAATAAGCTGCGGTTAAAGAATACTCATTCATAATTGTATCCCCATCAATCATTGAGTAACCATCGGAAGGAGATATTTTTGCTAAATTTTTTAAATATTCAGGTGAATGAGCAAGTGAAATTTGTTCAAATGTCGCTTTTGAAGAATTATTAATCCATGTAATTTTTTTTTCAAGATTAGTTTTTTTTAATGTATCGTAAAGGTTTCTTAAACGTTCAGGACATTCCGGATGGCTCCTACCCATTTCGTGCTTTAAAAAAATATCATGGGTAATGAATGCAGTGGTCATAGA
>Ga0049116_10000327_pt1 | contig 10826 bp, 1 predicted proteins | sample WorMetvacBELIZE2_FD_55049 | JGI IMG/M metagenome (GOLD analysis project Ga0049116, IMG submission 55049) | Marine gutless worms symbiont microbial communities from Max Planck institute for Marine Microbiology, Germany - Olavius vacuus BELIZE.2 | ecosystem: Host-associated > Annelida > Digestive...
TTGGAAGGATGACCGGCCGGTCTCATCGTCGTACAGAAACTGTAGCACTTTCCTTCCTCCTTTTCCGGTCGCTTCTTTCTTTTTTGCTGACTTCTGACGACTCTTCCAGACGACGTGAGGTGATCAGTCTCACTCTTCTGACGAGTCCTCTACCTCAATCTTCCTTTCCGGACTTGCCTTTCTTGCTGTAGCGACCTGTGTGGAGAAGATCGCGGCAGGGCGAAGACCTCTTCTCCCGGATCTTCTGCGTAGCCGTTCCTGCGACTAGCCGCACCCGTAGCCCGGCGGGCTTCTTCAATGTAGACTGAAGTCAGAGAGATAAGACGGAAGTCGTCGTTCTCGTCGTGGGAGCTCTTTGGCGATTTGCTCCTCATCCAGACTCCACGTGACGTGACGATCTCCAGATCTTCTACTCTTCCGACTTTGCTTCTTCAGTATACTTCTGTATTCTTCTTTCTCTTCATCTTGACCTTCCAGAAGAATCGCTTCTTCCTGTTGACGAACGAGCGGACTTGAACAGCTGGCGGACGATTCTTCGCTCTTCTGCTGTCGGTCGCCGATGTCGTCTTCTTCATCTTCTTCCGAGTAGCTGACTGGCCGATCCATGCTGTATAATTGCTGGTCGCCGTCGTTGCTGACTCTTCCTTCTTCCTGTTCGTTGTTCGTTGAACTTAGCTGGCTTCGCTGACTTCCTGATGACGATTGTAGCCAGGACTTGGGTGGGTCGCCATGAAATGTCTTCAGCTTGTCGCCATGAACAGTGATCGGTGTTGACTTCCTTGTCCTTTGGATCACGTAGTCGCATGGAGCGATGACCTTGATGACTAAGAACGGTCCTTGGTAGTTGCGGTTCCACTTCGGTGACTTGTTGACGTACTTCCTTGGGTACAGGTACCAGACCCAGTCGCCTTCGTGGAATTCCGTTGACTTGACCTTGATGTCGTACTCTTTCTTCCTTCTTTGTGCAGCCGCGTTGAGATGATCCCGAGCGATGGCGTACGCTTCTCTCATTCTCTGTTGCAGATCCTGCACGTAGTCGTTGTAGCTGTCGTAGTGCTGCTCCTCTTCTGACGGGACTCCCAGCACGATGTCGACAGGTGCTCTATTCTCCTTGTTCAAGACGAGACGGTTCGGCGAGTATCCAGTTGAGTCGTGCTTGGCGGCTCTGTAGGCGGCCATGACGGCTGGAACGCAGTCGTCCCAGTTACGTTGGTTGACTTCGATGACCTTTGCGAGCATGCTGTTGAGAGTCCGATGAAATCGTTCGACGCAGGCGTTCGTTGACGGTCTGTAGGGCGAAGTTCGGACCTTCTCGATGTCCATGCTTCTGCAGAGTTCCTGGAATAGCTGCGATTCGAATTCTCTTCCTTGGTCGGTGAGGATTCGTCGTGGAAATCCGAAGCGACTGAAGACGTTGTCGACGAGGACCCTGGCGACGACTGGTGCTGTGTGCACTCGCACCGGAAACGCTTCTGCCCACTTCGTGAAGTGATCCACCATTGTGACAATATATTCATTGCCTCTTGCCGACTTCGGATGCTTCCCCGTTATGTCGATGCTGATCGTTTCGAAACTGTCACCAGCGAGAAATGGCTTCAGTGGTGTTTGTTTCGGCGCATTTCCTCGATGATACTGTTCACAAGCTTCACATTTCTTGATTTCTTCGGTCACCTGAGATCTCCAGTTCGGCCAATAGGCGCGTTGACGTACTTGTTCTTCCGTCTTCGATCTTCCAAGATGACCTCCAGTCATTCCAGAGTGAGCCATTCTGATGAACTGCTGACGATATTCCGTTGGTAGAATGACTTGCAGACGATTCGGTGATCCGTCGATGCTTGTCCATCTTCGGAACAGAATGTCTTCTTTCTTCACCAGTCTTTGCCATTCGTTCCATAGAGTCTTAACATCCGTCGATTGACCTTCGACCAAGCTCCATGATGGCTTCTCTTTAGACCATTCGATGAGCTGTAAGATGAAGTTGATCTCCGGGTCGCGACGCTGAGCTTCTCGGATTTCAGCTATTGTCCACCCAAGCATGTCATTCGGAGGTTCTTTGCCTTCGGACTGTTGGGCTTCTGACTTCTGTTCTTCTTCAACTGTCACTGCCGCACATATTGCACTGCTTTCCTTACTTCTGTTTTCGCTTCCTTCTTCGCTTCTCTCTTCAATGTCTTCTGCTGGCGGGTGACATGCCGTGCACGACGGTCTTCGTAGACACGGATGTCTCGAGATGGCGTCGGCGTTGGCGTGTGATGTCCCTTTTCTGTGCTGAACCATGAAGTCGTACTCTCCGAGTTGTTCCAACCAGCGAGCATTCTGACCGATCGGTTGAGGTGTTCGCTGTAGCCACTGAAGTGCTGCGTGGTCGGTACGGATGATGAATCTTCTTCCCAGTAGATACTGTCTGAAGAGCTTCGTGAAGTGTACGATGGCCAGCAGTTCCTTCCTCGTGACACAGTAGTTAACTTCGTTCTGGTTCAGTTTTCTCCCTGCGTAGTACATCACCTTTTCTTCTCCATCTTGAATTTGACTCAGAACAGCGCCGATCTGATATTCTGATGCATCAGTGTCCAGCACGAACGTTCCTGTGTCGTTCGGTAGAGCCAGGACTGGTGAAGACGAGAGAACCATCTTCAGTCGGTCGAAAGCTTCTTGACACTCTTCAGTCCATGTGAAGGCTCGAGACTTCTTCGTCAGATCATGAAGTGGCGCTGCGATGGCGGAGTAACCCTTGACGAATCTTCTGTAGTAGCCGCTCAGTCCGAGGAATCCGCGGAGTTGTCGCAGGTTGGTCGGTGCAGGCCACTCTTCAATCAGTCTTGTCTTCTCCGGATCCGTTGCAATTCCTTCTTCTGATACGATGTATCCAAGAAAGAGGATCTGCTTTTGAAGTAAGCAACATTTGCTGGGCTTCAACTTGAGATTCGCTTCCTTGAGACGGATGAGTAGGCGCTCTAGCCTCTCCAGATGTTCTTCTTCCGTCCTGCTAAAGCAGAGGATGTCGTCAAGGTAGCTCAGACAGATCTCCTCATTCAATCCTCTCAGAAGTAGGTCGATGAGCCGTTCGAATGTCGCTGGCGCGTTAGTCAAGCCGAATGGCATCCGAAGGAATTGGAACATCCCTCTTCTCGTGATGAAAGCTGTCTTCGGTCGATCTTCTTCCTTGACTCCGAGCTGCATGAATCCACTTCGACAGTCCATACTTGAGAAGAGTGTGCTTCCTTTCAGGGTGTCGAGGCAGTCGTCTATTCTTGGAAGGGGATAGGCGTCACCTTTGGTGATGCTGTTGAGCTGACGGTAATCAACACAGATCCTGTACGAGCCGTCTTTCTTCCTTGCAAGGACGATGTTCGATGCCCACGGACTGGAAGTTGGTTCGATGACGTTACTCTCCAGCATGTCATCGATGTACTTGTCGATCGCTTCCTGATGAGCTGGCGGGTACCTTCGCAGAGGCTGACGGAAAGGTGGATGACCTTCGGTGTCAATGCTGTGCGTCACGAGGTCAGTCCGTCCGAGGTCCCATTCGGACTTCGAGAAGACTGAAGCATGCCTCCTGAGTAGACTCTTCAGCTTGAGCTTCGTTGCTGTGCTGACAGATTTGTCGACTCTGGAGACCATGTCTTCAATGATTTCCTCTTCTGTCGATGTAGGTTTCTGTTGACTCTGTTGAGACGGTTGACGCTTCTCCATCAGTGCCACTGGTTGAAGTTCGGTGACTTCTGTTCCCTTGTGGACGATGACGTCAGCTTCAGTTGGGTTGAGGACTCTGACGAAGAGTTGTTGAGGTCTGTTCGGAAGTAAAGTTCTTGCTACCAGTAGACCATTCTTCATCATCGTCGGTTCTGTTGACCATTCCGCTGACGGCAGTTCCAGATCCCGATGCATGTTGTTGTAGATCGCCTTCGCTGGTAGACTGTACTCTGATCTTGCTGGGACGGTTGTTTCCTGAGCAACGACCACTCTTCGGCACATCGCACTTGTTCGTCCTTTTCTTGGAGACAACTTGTAAGGCTTGCCTTTGATGCTGACTTGAGCCTTCGCGAAGTTCCAGTCGACATCGTAGTCGGTGAGGAAGTCGATACCCAACATGATCATCGTGACGTGGTCAGAGACCAGTCCAGCGATTTCAATCTCTTCCTCGTCAATGTATGCCCTCATGACCGTTGATCCAAGGACCGGTATCTTCGTGCCGTTGGCTGCGAGTAGATCCTTGTCCGTTCTTCTAATCTTGTTCTTTTCCACCAATCTTGAGGGGATGACTGTGACTTCACATCCACTGTCAAGAAGACACTGATGAGTTTTGTTCCTGATCTTCACGTTGAGGTAGACTCTTTCCATGTTGGAAGATGTCGAAGATGCAGTCACAGTTGTTCCTCTGATATTCTGTGGAGGCTGGTTGAAGTCTTGCTGCTGTTGTCCGCTGTTTCCATAGCCACCTTGAGAACGATTCGGACAGTCGCGCTTGAAGTGCCCTTCTTCGTTGCAGAAGAAACATCTCATCGGTGATGTACCAGGTGTGCTTCCGTACTGTCCAATGTTCTGTTGATATGATGTCGGTTGATATCTTCCTGGCTGATACATCATTCCAGCTTGAGGATGACTTGAGAGTGTTGTCGTTGCGTACGTCGGTCGTGGCTGTCGCGGTGTTGATCCATAGTAAACTTGAGGATACGGCACCGTACTTGGCTGCTGTTGAACCGATGTAGGCGCAGTCATCCGTAGTTGTTCGAAGTTCGTCCTGACTTCTTCTATTTTCTGGCTGTTGCTCGGTCCAGTGTCTTTATCCTTGACCATAGCAGACGCTGCCTTATGCCGAGTACTTCCAAGCTTGGCGCTAGATCTTGGTGATCTCTTACTTTTGCCTTGTCCTTTTGTTGGAGAGCTGTGGCTTTGTTGTTTGTCTTCACGGTCCGGACGATGATTTTCATCGGCTGGGCCGGCTGAAAAGTTTTCCTGGTGCGCTTCTCTGACAAGCTTCGATCTTTGTTGATCTCGTTGAGCTTGAGCTGACTTGTATAGCGCTTCAAGTCTCATTGCCGTCTTCAGAGCTGCGTTGAAGTCCTTCGGTTCTTTCTCTCGGATCTTCATTTCAAATCCGGGGTTGCCAATTGCGTCGATGAAGGCGTCTTTCGCGATGCGGTCGCGGACTTTCCGATCATCTCCAGGATTGGCGAGTGCCACCAGTCTTTCGACTTCATCTGCAAGCTCTTGCAACGACTCTTCTGGCTTCCTCTTCCTGTACTTCAGTTCAACTCTGTACTTCTCGTGTAGGTCTCTTGATCCGTATCTTCTTCGTAACTTCTCGACGATTTCTTCAAAGCTTGCTCCTTTGCTTTCCCATAGCAGATTCTCCGCTCCGCCTTTGAGGGCAGCCTTGATGTGGATGACCTTGTCTTTCTCTTTCCATCCGTTGTATTCTGCAATGGATTCGAACCGGATGAGGTAAGCTTCGATGCATGTTGATCCATCGTACTTGTCCACCTTCAGGTCTCGATGCGTTCTTTTCTTCGAAGAGCGATGACGCTTGTGATGACGACGTCGATGAGGTGAGACTGAGCCTTCTGATTCGCTTCCATCTTTGCGGTTGTGACGCTTGGATGAGCGGCCTCTGTCCGATGATCCTTCATCGCTGTCATCACTGTCGTCGCTGCTGTCCTTGTCCGAAGGTTCTTCCCTCTTCTTGGATTCTTTGTAATCCCTGCGAGAAGATTCTTTCTTCTGAGTTTCTTTCTTCTCACGATTCTCTTTGTTACTTCCTGCATTACTGCGCTTCCCTGAAGACTTGTCCGCTTCGTAATCTTCCCTTTCCATCTTTTCTTTCTTGACTCTTGGCTGCTCCACGCTTCTTGGCTGAAGACTTTGCCGCTGTAGAGTTGACTTCTCTTTATTGATGGTTGACCATGGCGGCACAGTGACTTCGGATCGTATTCGGTGCGGTGGCCGATGTTCAGATCCAGTTCCCCACGTAGCGTTGTACGTTGCGTCGAAGTGCTGTGATTGAAACGGATCAAGCTGTCGTGGATATGGTGCTGCTTCCGCTTCTTGTATTCCAGCGTCGCAGAGTTGTTGATATTCTCTGTGTAGTTGTTCCAGGATGCGACAGTGTTCAGCTATCTGCTTGTCTTTTCTTCGAAGTTGATCGTCGAGCTGTTCCGCTGACATCAGACTTGAGTTCGAGGCGCTGTGGAAGACTCCGGGTGACTGTTGAAGGTAGCCCTCTTCCTTTTGTCGCATTCCTGTAGTCGCATCTGGAGACTGTAGCCTTGTGATTGTCCGTACTCTTGGCTGATCCATGTTGTGGGTTGAGCCAGTAGTATTTGAATTCCTGTTGACCGTACTGTAGACATTCAGTGCCGTTTCTTTCGCCTTCAGTTCCGAAGATGACGGGCTTCGTTCTTCGACTATAGGTCCTGCTCTGCTTGAATGTCCAGCTAGACTTCGTTGATCTTCAACCAGATGCTGAGCCGAGCCGCCGTATCGCTGATCTTCACAGTTCTTGTAGTAGTTGAGCGGATCCGTGTGTGCCGGCTGTCGCTCCGGTTGTGACCGAATGTAGCTTGATCCTTGATTATTCAAAGCTGACTTCTGTTGGTTGAATTGTGTTAGCCTTCCGACCGTCAGTCCAGGGAAAGCCATGGATTGTGCAGGTGTTCCTACCCTCGATGATTCCGCTTCCTGTAGGAAATTTCTGTTTCCTGGATTCTTGTTGTTAGCTTCAAGGTTGCTTTCTGATGATGCATTCCTGGAGCTTGCTGACGTTCTTGAATGATCAGGTGATGTCATCCGACGTAGCTGTTCCAGTCTTCGGTGCTGATGTTCACGCATCTTCTGCGATATTATTCCATCTTCCCTACTTGCTTCCTTCGCTGAACTCGCGTCCTGTTGCTGCTGTTGCACAGAGAACTTCGGATATTGTACACTTGACAAAGGTTGTTCAATGCCAAATGAAGCACTACCCGAAGGACGCCCTTGCATGATGCATGCTTGTGTAGCTTGCTTGTTTTCCAGAACTTCGTTGAAACTTGGCAGTGATCTTCCTCCCCTTGTGAAGAATGATTGATGACATGCAAACTCCTGCATTCTTCCATCATCTTGCTTTCCTGATCCATCTTCAACATAGTCGCCGTGCCTGTAGTTGCTTGTCCATGGTGGTTGACGACCATGCTGAGTTGTTATCAGTTCATGTGCCAAACCAGAAGTAGACTTCATCATCGCTTGACTTGACTGAGCGTCGGAGACTTCTTGCATTTCTCCTTGTTTGCCTTGGCGACGTAGCTTGTCCTCATAATGATAAGCTTCACTCCAGTGTGGCTTCGGAAGTCTTCTTTTATTGCTGTTGGTTTCCGCTTCGAAAATGGTTGCATCATCTGAATCCCATTCAGTGAAATTCGACTTCATCTCTCTTTGAACTTCATTCTTCCTGTCTTCGACAGCTTTGGCTTCTGTAGTTTTCATTCTTTCTTGACCAGTAGTCCACGCTTCGTTGTTCTTTGAAGCTTTTTCAAGAATCGCTGCTCTTCTTCGGAGATCAAAGGCTTGAACTTCATTCCTCGTCGAAGTTTCCCATGCCTCAGTCACCGATCCTTGAGCAGTAACTCTTCCGCTAGAAATGTCGTCGCGGAAAACTCTCGCTGCTCCGATTGCATCACAGGCCCCACGTTGGGCGCCATTATGACGAAACGGGTCTTCAATGCCCATCGCCGACCAAGACTGGGATGCCGGGTCTTCATCTTCAACTGGGAGGGAGTCATACTTCCTTGCGTCGACGACGGGTTGAAGGTGGCCGAGTTCGTTATATAATCCGGGGCTCCACGCCGAAGCAATGGAGTGATGCGTTAATTTCGGAGCAGCGTCTTCTTCCCAACTTCCATTGGGACTGGGGGCCGTCCTCTTCAAAATATCTTCTAAATCTTGCGAGTCGCCTTGTTCATCCACGTCATAGTTGACCTCTTCCATTGTCTTCTTAACCTTTTTCAATGTGGCTGAGACGATGTCGGTTGGTGCTGGCGGTCGTTTCATTTCGTTCCAGTCTTCATAGATTTGGCTGGAGATCAGTCCATCCATCTTCATGGTCTGGACGAGGAACGCTGACGAGTCGCCCGTGTGCTCCGCTTCCGTTTCCGATGTTGACATGTTGTCCAAGTAGTGAGTACTTGTTTGAGTATTCATTGCTCGACTGTAGTCGGATTCGGTTCCAGGTATCCGAGTACTTGGTTGAGTAGTCGTAGATACTTGCGCTTCGGATCCGTTGAACGAGTACTTGCCTGAGTAGTCGTTGGTTTCGGGATCGGATTCGGTTCCGAGTATCCGCGTACTTGACCCTTCACTTTGTTTCCAGTGATGACGAGTACTCGACCTCTTGTGGGCTTCCACTCGTGTGCAAAGTCCTTGGATCTTCTTTCTTCTTGAGGAAGAACCGATACTTAAACCGGTACCAATCTCTGAGCGTCTGCGAGGAAGAACCAGCACTTAAGCCGGTACCTTGCCTCTGCGTGTGTCCGCGTGTGCGACACTTAAGCGTAGTATAGTCCTATGAAGTATTTATAGTCCTAAGTTGAATGTGTTTTACTTATTTATCATACGAGAAGAACCAGCACTCAAGCCGGTACCAACCCGTATGAGTATGTAGGAAAGAACCAACACTTAAGTCGGTACCTTGCCTCTGTATAAGTGGGTCTGCGTGTGCGACGATTAAGTGTGGTATAGTCCTATAAAGTATTAAGGTCTTATTAAGTTGAATGAGTTTTACTTGCTTATTATATGAGGAAGGACCAGCACTCAAGCCGGTACCAACCTCAGACTAAGCTAACGTTTTACTTGCTAAATTTTAATAAGCAAATAAAGTCGACAAAGTCAGCTTGAAACGGGTTTAAAACATTTATTGAACACAGAACAAGCATTTATTCACTGCCAGATTACAATGGCAAACCAGCCACCCGGCTGCTACAGACAACCAGACACCTCGTGTCTGAAGGTAAAACCAAGACCGAAGAATACTAAGACAGTCAGATCATATAGGCCTACCACACGTCGCACGATGCGTTCTAATCCACTCTATCTATCTACGTCGCAATAATACTCTCTAATCAGCTGTCCGCCTGCTAATAATACTCAGAACAACCTCTAGCAGCTATCTATCCCATCTATCTATCTCATCATAATGCTCTCTAACCAGCTAAACGTCTGCTAATAACACCCATAATAATGGCAAAATTGCCGAAAACAGCGATTTATGTATCAGTACGAGGGAGTAACTCGGTCACGTGACCCTGCTTGGAGCGACCTACTTACCTATTAATGAACATCACGTGATCAACTTACTCTACTTCCCACGCCGCAGCGTAAACTTTAAAACGTATAGCAGCAAGCAATCGTGTTCGCCAATTCGTTTCAAAACTGTACAAAAATAGACCAGACTTTACCCATTACAAACACCAAACCGGACTACAAATCTACGTTAGCAATCCTTACAGATCCATGTGACACCAAATGTACCGCAAAACATCGCAAAATGGAGAAATATAGCGTTTAAAACACATGAAACCATGCACGGCAGCGCGTATAGGCTACGAACAGTGTACAGTGGACAATGTACAGTCATTTCGACTAAATACAGCAATACATACAATACTATAGCTATTATAGACTGACATGCATGTTGTGGATTGGATGCGACATGAAAAATGCGGTTATTATTCTGGAAATATTTAGAAAAGATCCATATTGCGAGTTGAATAGGCGTATAAAACATTAATTCTTCTGACAGAAGCAGAAAGTCAGCGTCAGTTGCCGCTGCGCTGTGATTGGACGCGTAAAGTGCGTCGCTGATTGGCTAAAAACGCTGCAATCTGATTGGTTTAACTCGATCCGCGTTTGACGCAGGATCCGACAAGTCTGCTAGATCGACTCGCAGTGAACAAACTGTTTAAGCAAATGCGAATTTATATGGATACCAGCGAATGTACGCCAAACTGCGGTGAATACACGTGATAACTAAATAATACGGAGTTTATGGGGCCATTCCGCCACATCTATCGGCTGCCGGCTGCTGGACCCCACTGTCCAGTCCTATACACCGCAAATGACTGATACTCATGTATACCCATATTGGTATTATGTACCTCAGTACCAACAAATAGCAACTACTTGACATGAAACATCCTACAAACACCTGACCACCTGGTGACATACTCATACAGAAATGCAAACACTTGTACAAACTCGTAACTAAACAAGACTGCAATGTTCCTGTGGTGTGTATACAACAAACAATTATTTAAATTGGCCAGGAAGCAATGGCGCGCTGCAATGCCAGTAGCCTAAGTATCTTAACACTAACTCACCGCACAACCTGGGCCACGCCCACTTATTGCGCTAACTTCGTACCAACCGAATAAACAAAAAAAATATCACGTGTAGTGAAAACTTACTCTAAAAATTATCATTGAGTAAAAAGGTTACATATACTGTATGCAGATAAAGCAGACGTTCTGCTTCAAACATGACAATTTCACTGAAATTCACTTGAGTGTGAAATACAGCACGGCTGTGCATTTAAATGCCAAAATCAGTATGAGTTCACAAGTACAAAATGCAGTACACTGTATATCAAACGGAACTGTTTACTGTTAAATGTCCGTTACAGAAATGCAATAACTACTGCAAACTACTGTAAGCCTTAACCTAATAATAACACTGTATTAAATGTTCGTCACAGTGAAATTATGCAATGCAACAAATCCGAGTACCAAATTAAAGGACACTGAAAATGTCTACATTAACAATAGCGTATGACCGTTTCTTTCACGGCGCACGGGGGGGGG
>Ga0049116_10000328_pt1 | contig 10802 bp, 10 predicted proteins | sample WorMetvacBELIZE2_FD_55049 | JGI IMG/M metagenome (GOLD analysis project Ga0049116, IMG submission 55049) | Marine gutless worms symbiont microbial communities from Max Planck institute for Marine Microbiology, Germany - Olavius vacuus BELIZE.2 | ecosystem: Host-associated > Annelida > Digestive...
CACCAACTTATCGTCACTATTCTGGGGACAGACAAAAGTGGCATTTTAAGCGAAATTGCAACGACGGTATCAGAAGCTCAGTGCAATATTCTAGATAGCAGACAGGCCATCTATGGCAAAGAGTTCTCATTAACTATGATCATAGAGGGAACCCAAAGCGCTATCACAAAAGCAGAGTGCATTTTGCCTGCACTTTTTCAGCGTCTTGANTTGCTGTCAATGATGAAGCGCACCAGCCACCACGAGAAGCAAAATCTGGCTCACCTGTTTAACGTTGAATTTAGCGGTGAAGATGCAGCTGGCCTGATTAAAGCGGTAACTGGTTTTTTTGCAGAACGTCATGCAATGATTAGTGCTTTCAGACAGCGCACATTCAAAGATAAGGCTTCGGGGAAAGATAATATGCGCTGTAAATTTGTTGTTTCACTTCCCTCCAACGAAAATGTAGACGCATTAGAATCTGATCTAATGGCCCTGTTCGCTTCGTTAAATGTGACAGGCAAAGTAGTAGATAAACAAAAAAAGGATCCCAATGAAAACGTTACAAGCTGGTGATAAAGCCCCACAACTCTCATTGCAAAACCAGAACGATGAAACTGTTTCATTAACTGATTACGCGGGTAAAAAAGTACTCGTTTATTTTTACCCTAAAGCGATGACGCCTGGCTGCACTGTACAGGCGCAGGGTTTACGCGATGTAAACGAAGAACTAACGGCGAAAAATGTGGTTGTTCTTGGAATTAGCCCGGATGCGGTTAAGCGCTTGCCGAAATTCATCGAAAAGGAAAACCTAAACTTTACATTGCTTTCAGATGAGGACCACGCCGTAGCCGATGCCTTTGGCGTTTGGGGCCCTAAAAAGTTTATGGGTAAAGAATATGACGGAATTCATCGTCAAACATTCCTTGTAGACGAGAATGGCGTTATCGAACACGTCTTCAATAAGTTTAAAACAAAAGAACATCACACTGTGGTTCTTGATTACCTAAACAGCTAATGCTGATGTAACTCAAATAAAAAGCCCCCGAAAACGTTGTTTTTTCGGGGCTTTTTTGTGTCCTGTAACTGCCGCTCATATCGCGTAACTAGTTAGGTTGGGTATCTAATCCCAAATTGATATAAAACCTTTATAGTTGTTTCTTCTCACTGAAAACGACTACTTAGCCTCTTCCGGTATTACTACTGGATTGCTCGACCACGCAGTAATTACTGCTTTTACAAGGGTAGCAAGAGGAATGGCAAAAAATACGCCCCAAAACCCCCAAAGCCCACCAAATACTAATACAGCAACAATGATGTAAAGCGGGTGCAGGCTTACTGCTTCAGAAAACAGCAATGGAACCAGTAGATTTCCGTCTAATGCCTGAATAATGCCATAGGCAATCATTAAATACCAAAACTCAGGTGTAATCCCCCACTGAAACATAGCAACAACGGCCACTGGAATAGTTACAACTGCCGCGCCAATGTAGGGAATAAGCACAGAGAAGCCCACCAAAACGCCAAGTAATATGGCATAACGCAAGTCCATTAAGACAAAGGTTACGCAGCTTACTGCNCCCACTATGATTATCTCGATAACTTTGCCGCGAATATAGTTNGCAATTTGAGAATTCATCTCGTGGCCAACTTGTGTAATTAANCNTCGTTCCTTNGGCAATAAGCGAGAGATACTGTCTAAAAAGAACAGTTTATCCTTNAGCATGAAAAACACCATAAGAGGCACAAGGATCATATAAACAAGTAGCGCAGCTAAATTGGCAATATTACTAAACGAAGCAGANATAAGGGTNTCACCCACTTCAACCAGCTTGTCATTTAAACCTTCCATCATTTGATGGATTTGATAAACCTGGACATAGTCAGGGTATTTGTCGGGAAGCGTTAATATCCACTCTTGCGCTTTTTGCCAGATAAGCGGCGTTTCCTGAATCAGGTTTACACTTTGTTTTGATATGATAGGGACAAGTCCAATTAGCGTTAAGATTGTTATGGTAATAAAACCAAGCATAACCACGCCACACGCCAGAGTTCTGCTTACCCCTATATTCACCAAGCGACATACCGGCCAGTCAAGTAAATAAGCAATGACTGCAGCAACCAGTACAGGCATGATTAGCCCGCCCCACAACAGCAAGACTGCTGTAGTTAAAAGAATTAAAATGAGCAGCATAGCTGCATCAGGATCGGAAAATTTGCGTCGGTACCATCGACCAAAAACGCTAATCATATAAACGCCTAGAAATTACTAAGAATAGGACACGCATCATAGTTGATAGCGCTAGCAATTAGCAATAAGTAGCGCTTAAGAATCTTTCAAAATCAAACTGGTATGATGTTTTTACAGTATAAGCATTAGTGTGTAGAGTGGGTGTTNCGATAGTCATTGAATAAACTGGATGANTTTATTCGTATGATTGATAAAAAATCGTNTTATATGCAAGAAGCTCAAGGCACAATCGGTTTGCATGTTCGCAACTAATGCATATAAGAAAAAAATAAAATTTGAAACTGTTTAGCAACTTAGCGCTCTAAGGGTTAAGCAGTATTAACCGTATACAATGATTGTAGGTTCATGAGAAAAAAGTTTTCAGCATCTTTGGTTGCCCTTTCCTTCGTGCTCACTTCGAGCCTAACGGCTGTTGCACAAGATGCCAATTACAGCAATAAAAATGCGCTACCTGAAATAGGTGTAGTAGCGTCGGACGCCATCTCACTTGATAAGGAAATGATTGTAGGCGATGCCGTCATGCGTCAAATGCGCGGACAAAGCCCTGTAATTTCAGACCCAGTTCTAGATGAATACTTACAGGATATAGGCAACCGCTTGGTTGTTCATGCAGACAATGCCAAGTTTCCTTTTGAGTTTTTCTGGGTAAACAACGATGCCATCAATGCATTTGCGTTTTTTGGTGGCCACATTGGGGTTCATACAGGTTTAATGCGCCGTGCTGAAAATGAAAGTGAATTGGCTTCGGTACTTGCTCACGAAATTTCACACGTTACTCAGCGCCACATAGCAAGACGTATGCAGGCGCAGCAGCGCTCATCTCCCCTAGCCTTAGCATCACTCATTGGTGGTGTATTAATTGCAATGGCAAACCCCGAGGCAGGAATCGCAGCAATGCAGGCAGGTACCGCCGCCTCTGCGCAGCTTCAAATTGACTACACCCGTTCTAATGAACAAGAAGCGGATAGAATTGGTATTGCTATGCTTGCCCGGGCGGGGTTTGACCCTAATGCGGCTGCGTCTTTCTTCTCTACCATGGCAGAAGAATACCGCATGGTTTCTCGACCACCCGCAAGGCTGCTTACTCACCCTTTAACTGAAACACGTATTGCCGATGCAAGAAGCCGGGCTGGTGACTATCCCCGCCGCTATCTGCCAATTAACAAGCAGTTTGAGTTGGCAAAAGCACGCATAAAAGCGCGCTACTCGTTCAAGACTGATTATGCGGTCGAGTATTTTCAAGCGGCGGTGGCTCAAGATGTTCAGCGCAGCAAAGAAGCGTCGCTTTATGGTTTGGCGCTAGCTTATATGCGCGCAGAAAAAATTGAAAAAGCAAAAGAAATTATGGATCAGTTAATAGCTGGCGATAGAGGGAATCTTTTTTACCTCGATGCTATGACCGATATCTACATCTCTCAAGGTGAGCCGCTAAAAGCAGTAGAAATGCTAAAGCCTCACGTTACGCATAACCCAAGAAACCAAGTGTTAGCGCTTAACCAAGCCAACGCTTATATCAGTGCACAAAANTACGAAGAAGCCATNTCACTATTGAAAGATTTTCTCTTGGTTAAAAAGGACTACCAGCTAGCGCATCAGTTAATGACCGAAGCNTATCAAAAGTCGAAACGGTTTTCGCAAATGCACCAGAGTAAAGCTGAGGTGTACGCCCTTTATGGCGCGTATAATCGAGCGGTTGATGAACTTCAATATGCGTACAACTTCGCAGGTGACGACCATCTTGAGAAACAAAGGATAAGAGCCAGAATAAAACAATTCCGAGATCAAGAAGAACGTTTACAGAGACTTTAGTCCACCATATTTAACAGCTATAAGTCAGCGCCTTTCAACTCAGTTAGGCGCTGACGCAAGTGTACTGCGGTCACCTCTCCCATAATCGTATCTTTAATTTTTCCGTCAGGCCCTACTATAAATGTAGCTGGTAGATACGGTGGTTTTGTCATTGGCAGTTTGGTGTCAGGTGAACTCACAATAACAGGCACGGCAATAGCAAACTTCTCTGTCATTGCTTTGAGTTCTGGCTTGGTTTTCGGGTCGTAATTAATAGCAAAAAGACGAGTATTGTCGGGCAAGGATTGGTTAAATGCTGCCAACTCGGGCATTTCCCTTAGGCATGGCGCACACCAGGGAGCGAAATAATTCACGACTACCCACTGGCCGTTAAGATCTTGCCACCGGTAGGTCTCACCGTCTAGGGTTTCAAAATCATATTGAAGACCTTGGAAAGTAAATGCCCCCGCTAACGCAGCAATAATTAACAGCACGACAAGGAATAATGGCTTCATTTTACCTTGCATACTTAGTGGCGGTGATAACGTCATGTAACCCTCTGACTTCTTCTTTTTTTTCATAGTGCCAGATTCTTTGTTTCGGCACTAACATAAATTCCAACACATCCCATATCCGTATTGAGACAAACGTGCTAAAGAAAAGAATATTGCAAATATATCGCCCGTTATCGGTAAACTGCTTGATATTCTAGGGCAAAAACGCAATAGTTCGCGCCAAAAGATATAATCATATAAACGGGGCTTTTATGACAGACACCACTATTATTCACAATCCACGTTGTTCTAAGAGCAGACAAACCCTAGCGCTACTTGAAGAACAAGGTGTAGCGCCTACTGTCGTTGAATATTTAAAACACCCTCTTAGCGCCAATGAGTTAAAAGAGATATTTAAAAAACTTAATCTTGGATCGGTAAGAGAGATGATGCGTACTAAAGAGGCAGAGTACAAAGACGCCAATTTAGGCGACAGTGCAGTGTCTGACGACGCGCTTTTTGAAGCCATGGCACAAACCCCAAAATTAATTGAGCGTCCAATAGTGATCAAAGGCGAAAACGCGCGAATTGGTCGCCCACCAGAATCAGTCTTGGAAATTTTATAGTGCAACCCGTTCTTGTACTTTATTACAGCCGCCATGGCAGCACTAAGCGTTTAGCGGATGCCATCGCTCAAGGAGTATCGTCATTAGACGTTCCTGTGATAGTACGCACAGTAAAAAGTATCAGCGATACTCGAGGTGATACTGAAACTAAAGACGCATCTAGCGCCGTTCCCGAAGTTACGCTTCAGGAACTTGAGCAATGTAGCGCTTTAGCGTTAGGTAGTCCCACCCGTTTTGGCAATATGGCAGCGCCTGTTAAGCACTTTTTGGATTCTACCAGTAGCCAGTGGTTAAAAGGTGCGTTAATTGATAAACCGGCTTGCGTGTTTACATCTTCGTCTTCTATGCATGGCGGACAAGAATCCACGTTGCTTTCAATGATGGTGCCGCTTATTCACCATGGCATGGTTATTTGCGGTCTGCCGTACAGTGAGCCAGAGCTTCACAACACAACAATGGGCGGAAGCCCTTACGGTGTAACGCACGTTGCGCATCACAGTCTNAANGCACCAGAGCAACTAAGNGCAGATGAAAAAGCNCTGTGTATTGCACAAGGCAAGCGGCTAGCAATGTTTGCCAAAAAGCTAACAGACCANGCTTAGTACCCGTGATTNTAAGCATGGCTACATCGACCTTGAAAAGAACATTATAAAAAACTGATTTATTCGGAGAATTAACATGGCACCAGATACGCGTTTTTATCGCTATCTCGCACTTATCAGCCACACTGGGTTAATCGTATGGATAACACTTTGGCAATTTACATTTACTAAAGAACATACTTACTCACCATTGTTTATTGCCTTGTTTTATATTTTGCCCTTATTGTTACCTTACTGGGGCGTATTAAAAGGCAAACCATATACGCACGCATGGGCCAACTTTGTCGTTTTGTTTTACCTAATTCACGGATGTACCGTGGCGTACGCCGTACCCGATGAGCGTTGGTATGCAGTGGTAGAAATTATTTTATGTACTGGAATGTTTGTNGGCTGTAGCGCATTTGCTCGNAAACGAGGCCGCGAGTTGGGTTTGGGTCTCAAAAANTTAAAAGATGAAATGCAAGAAGAAAAGGCACGCTTCGAACAGGGCCAGTAGTNACTATGTAATACACAGCGAAAGCANATTGTGCTGAGGGGTTGATATGACACGCCAATTACCTGAATTTTCGTTAGTACTCGCTTCATTGGTATTACTCGTAGCGTGTGGAGGTTCAGGTTCTAGTGACAGCCCAGCCCCGAGCCCCCCTTCTACGCCTCCCTCAATTACTATCTCAGGTTCAACTAGTGCTTTTGTTGGCGATGCTGTCGATTTTGTCGTTACCGCTCCTAATGGTAACCCTATTGCTGATATCGAATGGCAAGTCTCAGGTATCTCACAACAGCCTTTAAATGCTCACACGCAGGCTATTGGCTTTGACGTGCCTTCATCAGGCAGTTTTGAAATCACGGCAGAGGTAAGCCTAGAAAATGGCATGCGCCTGTCGGACACCGTAACCTTAGAAGTAAATGAAAGTGCGGAGCCGTTAGCANCCTTAAGGCTTGGTCATGAAGCATCCGAAGGCGGCAGAGTTTCTCTTCGCGTAGACACCGTTAACGCCCAGGGGTTAACCATCNATGATATTACTTGGCGTCAANCATCCGGCCCTACTGTGAATAGTTTCACATTTGATGATGGCGAATATTCTCATTCAATTTACTTCCAGGCGCCAAGGGTNGATACCGACGCAATTATAGAAATTGAAAGTACCGTTACGCTTTCAAACGGCGAGGTGTTATCCGACAGCGCGCAAGTTTTAGTGAAAAATATCGACATTAACACTAACGGCTTTTTTGTAGATGACCAGACAAGTATTCCCGAAACCGTAAGCGCGCACATGCAGCCGTATAGAGCAGATAGTCCTTATGCAGATACGCTTACTGATTGTGTCTACAATAATCAAGTCTCAAGCAGCTGTACTTTTTCAAGACTTCCACTCATTGGCCAAGTCACCGAAAGCCCTACTATTGACGACATCCTAGATAGAACTTACGTTTCTCACCCTTGGATGGGTGATGCGTTTAAGGCTTTTCTGGAAACTTCCGCAACCCGTGATGACATGCTAAATCTGCTACGCGCAACTAACGCGATTGTCATTTCCTACGATATACGACCTTCATTCTACTGGGTTGCTACGGGTGCTATTTACTTAGATGCCAACAACTTTTGGCGTACACCACAAGAGCGAGATACCTTGAATACTCGCCCAGACTATAGAAGTGGATTTGGCAGCGAGCTTGATTTCACAACATCATGGCGCTATGTGAAAAATGGCGCCTATTTCTTTCCTATCATCAGCACATCGAACGTAGCAGATAGACAACCTCGTGATGTAGACGATGTCGAAGCCGCACTTAGCTATTTATTGTATCACGAGCTGGCCCACGCCAATGACTTTTTCGATTACACCGAATGGCAACAATTGAGTAACAGCGCGAGCCCATTGTCATCCTATGATGATAGCTCTCCTATTTCTACGGGTCTTACGACGTCGCTCCCCCTTACGTCTTCTCAGCTACATGCTTTAGCTGATGTTAGGTACGGCGGTGAAACCGCTTCAAGTGCTCAGCGCAGCTATACCGCGTTGCAGGTAGCTAATTGGTTTGAAGATGACGGAGCAGTAGCTTTTTATTCGTACTTTACTGAACGAGAAGATCTCGCCATGTTATTTGAACGCTTTATGATGCTATACAGGCTTGAAGCCGAAGCCGATGTTGGCGTATTTACGAGGGCAACGTTGGAGGATGGAAGTTTTATTCCAACATGGGCTCAGCGTAACCGCGTAAGTGATGACAAGGTGACTATGCGGGTAGATTACGTGGTAAGTCGAATTTTACCCGAGCTCGATGTACCAGCAATCCAAGCGTCACTTCCAAGCCCTTACCTGCTTCCAAACGACATTACATGGCGGGATTCTGCATCAAGTACGAACCCGAACGAGCAAGTCGGAACTGATACATTCACAGAACAAAGCAGTGAAACAAATGCGATATCTGTTAGTGAAAACATGATGACGCTAATGGAAGAGTTTGAAGCCGCCACGAAAGCTCACGGCAAAAGGGAAAACCATTAGGTGTTTAGCCAAACGCCCGCTATAGCTAGTGTTGGTTTAGCTCTCGCTTTAGCTAACTTAGGTTAAGCTCCCGCTTAACCATGCCCACCGATAATCGTTTTTGCTCTTGGAGAGAGCGTGTGTCTAGTCGGGCTAAAAGGGACATGAGGCTTTTTAAGTCTCGTTCACTGTGGTGCAAAAGGAATTGTAATGCTTGGTTTGATAGCTTTAATCCACGTTCTGCTGCGCGTAAGCGCACGGCTTCTTCACGACCATTATCATCCAGTTGATTAACGTGATAAATCACCCCCCACGCCAAGCGAGAACGCAAGTCAGGTAAAACGAAAGCCGGGTTAGATGGGCCTAGGTGACTAGAACACAGCACCATGGTTTGTTTAGTCTCAATCACTCGGTTTAACAAATCGAATAACGCTTCTTCCCAACGTAAATCGCCGGCTATTGCGTGAATGTTGTCTAATGCGATTAACGAAAGATTCTCAAGGCCTTCGAAAATATCGAGCGACCACGCTTCGTAATTATTAAGATTTAAATAAAGATGACTAACCGATTTTTCGGCTAGTTGATGACAAGTGGCAAACAATAAGTGGCTTTTGCCGATAGCTGTACTGCCCAATAAGGTTAGCAAAGGAAGCTGTAGCGAAGCTAAAGGCCCCAACTCCGGGGCCTCACGCCAATGTGGCAGTGCATCCGCAATCTGCTCAAGAACAGAAACTACTTCTTCGTTACCCGTACCAACGAAACTATCAAAATTTTCGTCAACAGGTAGCGTGACAGGCAAAGGCAGCTGCATGCTAGATTAATTGCTCCAATAGAAACTGTGTCCCTTCACGGTTTGTCCGTACGCATCGGTTACGGGGCGTAATTTGCTTTCTAGTTTAATACTGTTGAGTAGGTCATCTACAGTACCAATTAGTGTTAAGGAGTAAGTTGCCACTGTACCAGATTGCTCCACTAAAGTTGCGTTCTCGATCACACTCAAACTATTTAAGTACTCGGTAGCGCTGGCATAACTCTTCACAGAGCCGATATTCGCTATCGAAACCTTTATGACTTCACGCTCTGACACCTCTATACCCACAATGGCGTATAGCGACGATAAATAATTAGAGTACGCATCCACCAATTGGTTACCAAGGGCTTCAGGGGAATCGCCATATATACTGCCGTAGCTAACCTTTCCGCCTCCAATGAACACCCAGTCTAATGCATAGTCGCCCTCATCTGCACGTTTGGCATAGTTGGCAAACTCATTCATCGTAAAAGGTAAAGTTGTGCTTTCTGCTTCTACCTGTCCCATCGCTGACGAACCAGCATTGTCACCTAACTGCACTTGAGCATCGCTATCATTTAAATTTGCTATTGCGCCCTCTGCGTGTTCTGGCTGGGCATCTGGATTTTGATCACCGAAACTTTGGTCGTCTGGTTGAGCTCTAAACTGAGCCTCTTCATTTAGCACGCTATTTAGCGATTCAACTGTACCAGAAGGCACAACATTCTCTGGTAAATCGGGGATCGCACTTGGATCATTGCGGTAAACACGCGCGCCAATGATATTGTCGACACTATAACGCACAGATGCTTTGCGTAAGGGTTCAACAAACCGACCCCATACGTCATAGGTGGAAATATTTACATTATCCGTNANGTCCATTANAGGCAGACTAAGCGGGACGCCTCGCTCCTTGGCTGTCTGCTTNAGAGCATGTTGTAAGTCGGTATCAAGAGANTCTTCTAAGATAACGCGTGTTTCGTTTTCATCTTCCTGAGCAAGCCACACAATAGTTTCAGGTCTTCTGTCTCCCCACAGTGGAAGCATCTCTCGCTGAAGTAATTCATTTAGCTTGGCTTGATCGAATTCGGCAACGTAATACGTTCTGCCTTTATCAAATGAAAAGCGGTAGGACCGGAGAAGCGATTGTGGAGATGTTAATGCTGCTTTTACACCAGCATTTTCAAGTACGCTTGTACTCCCTGACATTTTTACAAAAACCTGTCGAAGGGCTTTTTTTAAGGCAGCTTGCTGAGTTCGCTGAGTCTGATCTTCAACCTGAATTTGCGCTTCGTTCACAACAACGCGCTGTGCGGCGTGCGTAAACGCCGTGTAATTTAGCAATGCAATAAAAGAGGCACCCAGTACGCACTTTAAACGGGCTCTCTTTCTACTTGTCTCATTGGTGTTACGCTTTACTGCCGTCAACATTGACACTCCATACTCTCTTAAAATCAATTCCTTACCTACCGAATCGTCCGTTAAACACTATTTAAAATAAAAACCCAGAAAGAGTGTTTAACATGCGCTACCCGCTCTACTTTTTGAGCCAGACATTTTATCAAGCAAGATGTTCACCAAAAGATAGCCTTCTATTCTCTTTTATATTGGGTTTAATTTCACCCTTAAAATAAAAAAGATCAAAAAGCGCATAAAATAGCCGTCACAAATTGGACTTGTGCCGACTTGCTGGTAGAATCCGCGGTTTTCTACCTCTTAGTTTCAGGGCCCAACCGTGAGCGAAAATAAAACCTCTTTAAGTTACAAAGATGCAGGCGTAGAT
>Ga0049116_10000330_pt1 | contig 10793 bp, 7 predicted proteins | sample WorMetvacBELIZE2_FD_55049 | JGI IMG/M metagenome (GOLD analysis project Ga0049116, IMG submission 55049) | Marine gutless worms symbiont microbial communities from Max Planck institute for Marine Microbiology, Germany - Olavius vacuus BELIZE.2 | ecosystem: Host-associated > Annelida > Digestive...
TGATTTTCTGAAAGCTGTCGATCCAAGGAAAAAACTACCGAATCGGCATTAAAGGGTGTGTCATCATGGAACTTGACACCCTTCCTGAGATGAAATGTGTACGTAAGACCATCCGCGGATACATCCCAGCTGGTTGCCAGCGCGGGAACCAATTCGGTGGTGCCGGTTTTGAATTCCACCAAGGTATCGAAAATTTGGTGGGAGGCATAGAATGATTCGCCATCAGTTTCTTTGGCGGGGTCCAGACCAACCGAATCACCAGCACGGCCGAACACCAGAACACTGTCGGCAGATGATTNCTCAGGTGTGCCGGTGGCGAATAGCATCCCGCTGAGGGAGCTGANNGCGAGAAGAAGCAGGGTCAACTTCATGTTTGTTATTCCTCTTTTTTTTTAAGATGCCATACCATGACATGATATTCATTAATTATCAAGTATCATCTTAGGCAGATACCCAATTAATTCGTTCAAAAGGGATGACAAATCACCCGAATAAAGGGAGAGCTTGATAACATTCGGTCGTTTTTATTGACAAGAACGCCTGGAAACTTCAGAATCACAGTTGTGTATCTACATGAAGAAACACATGCGAATCCGGCAATAGAAGGTGAANAAGAGGAGCAGACATGAGTTCCGNNGGCGGCGCTACTGTGATGATGAGAACTCTTCCAGGGGAAAAGCATACACCCTTTGGGCTTGCCCGGAAACTGGGCGCTCAAGTGATTCTGGAGTCCTCGTCGCTATCCCGGGGTAGGGAGCGATACTCCCTNTTATTGGTGGAACAGGCCTTCCAGGTAAGGCAAGAGGGTTCCTCGGTTTTTCTCATTCGAGACTCCGAGCATCGGGCAATGGAGAAAGCGGGTGGAGACATCCTGAGCGTGTTGGAGGAAATCGCCTCCCGCCACGAAGATGTGGAAACCGATTTTCCCTTTCCCGCCGGTGGTATTGGTTTTCTTTCATTCGAATTTGCCGCTTACTGCGACTCCATTACCTTTCCNAATCGCCCAGANCCCCTGGGCATCCCCCTGGCGGCATTTATCTTCGGTTATGTCTATCTCATTTTCGATCACTATTCCGATAAGTTGCACCTTATTGGCGTCAACTACGGCAAAGATGGTAATATCGATCTTGATGCGGCCCTCAACCGTGTAGAATCAAAGATTAAAGACTTGAATTTCAACTACATGGTAGAACAAGCTGTAGAATATCCGGCAATTATAGCGTCTTCCCGAGAGGAGAATGATGCCTACAAAGCGGCCGTGTCCATGGTGAGAGAAGAGGTGATCAAAGGCAACCTTCTGCAAGCCGTTCCATCGCGGCGCCTGGAAATCGCCACCGAAATGCCGGCTCTGGAAGCCTATCGGACTCTGCGAAGTTCAAATCCTTCTCCTTANATGTTCTATTTGGATTTNGGCCCNTGGCAACTCTTCGGTGCTTCCCCGGAGGTGCATGTGAAGGCTCGGCACGGACGGGCGATACTGCGCCCCATCGCCGGTACCCGCCGTCGGGGCAGGAATGAAGCGGAAGATCGTGAATTAGCCGCGGAACTTCTCTCCGATCAGAAGGAAAGAGCCGAGCATTTGATGCTTGTTGACCTGGGACGCAACGACCTTGGACGGGTCTGCGAAATCGGTTCAGTGNAAGTAACCGAGATGATGAGTATCGAAAAATACTCCAAGGTGATGCATATTGTCAGTCAGGTGGAGGGTAATATGCTAAAGGGCAAAACGGCTGCCGACCTAATTCGCGCNACCTTTCCGGCAGGCACCGTATCAGGAGCCCCCAAGATTCAGGCACTGAAGACAATAGCTGAAATCGAAACCGTGCCCCGATCGTTCTATGCCGGTTTGGTGGGCTATCTTGAACCCAGAGGCTCCCTGGACACCTGCATCACGATTCGCAGTGCCCTCAAGAAGGAAAATCGCCTTTTTCTCCAGGCCGGGGGCGGTGTTGTCTATGATTCAAATCCCGAGCGGGAGCTGGAAGAAACCAACGAGAAACTCAGAGCGCTTGCCCTCGCTGTTGGTGTTGAGATGTAGAGATATGACGCTCCTTATCGACAACTACGATTCATTCACTTACAACATCTATCAAATGATTAGTGAAATTGCTGATGAGGAAGTCAGGGTGGTTCGGAATGATACAATTTCCATTGCCGAGTTGAAAACCTTGAGTCCCCATCGCCTTGTTATTTCTCCAGGACCCGGCACTCCCCGGCAGGCCGGAATCTCCGTGGAAGCAGTGAAATTCTTTGCCGATAAAATACCCATACTGGGCATTTGCCTGGGTCACCAGTGNATCGCGGAGGCCTTCGGATCGACCATTGTTCAGGCCCGGGACATCGTTCATGGCAAGGTGCAGCCCATCGATATTGATGGAAAGGGCATACTCCGAAACCTCCCCAACCCTTGCAGCTTCACCCGCTATCACAGCCTTGCCGTGGATCCTCTTCGTATACCCGAAGAACTGGAAGTATCCGCGCGTTCTTTCGACGGTGAAATCATGGGCCTTCGGCACAGGAGGCTGCCCATTGAGGGAGTGCAATTCCATCCTGAATCCATAGGGAGCAGCTACGGCGAGCGTCTTTTCACTAATTTCTTCCATTGGAGAAGAGAACCNTTGAATCGTGTCGGTTTGCTGAGCAAGGCTATCAGTGGTATCAATCTCAGCTCGGAGGAAGCGGCTGCCTTTATGGACGAGCTTACCGATGGGTCTTTAGAAGATGCCTACACCGCNGGCATGCTCACTGCCCTGTCGGCCAAGGGAATCAGCGCCGAAGAGGTGGCCGCCTGTGTCTCGGTGTTGGTGGAAAAACAACATATGGTGAAACTGGATGCCGCGGACATCCTGGACACCTGTGGTACCGGAGGTGATGGCCTGCACACCTTCAATATCTCCTCTTTCTCGGCATTGCTGGCTTCAAGCTGCGGGGCTACGGTTGCCAAACATGGGAATCGTGCGGTAAGCTCGAAATCCGGAAGCACGGATTTTTTCGATGCCTTAGGCATTCCGACCAATCTGAACGCCANGGAGGTGGCCGAAAGNATCAGGGAGGAGGGATTCGCCTACATGGCCGCACCGAATTTTCACAGTGCTATGCGGCATGCCGGGCCTGTACGGCGTGTTCTGGGCGTGAAGACCATTATGAACACTCTGGGNCCCCTGGCAAATCCCGCCGGAGCGGACTATCAGATTATCGGTGTCTACGAAGANGCTCTGCTTCCGGTGATGGCTCGGGCGGCGAGNATGCTGGGAGTGAAGCGCGTNTGGACAGTGCGTTCCACAGATGGATTGGACGAGATTTCGCCGGCGGCGCCAACGAGAATTTTCCGCATCGACGAGGAAGGTCGGGAAACGGAAGCAATCTTCAACCCAGGCACATTGGGAATTTCCGGTTATACAGTGGAAGATCTTGCCGGGGGAAGTGCTGATGAGAATGCTCAATCCGCCAGGGAATTGCTTCGAGGGGATGGATCGAGGGCCCTGCGTGAGGCCGTCTGCCTGAACGCCGGCGCCGCACTGGCGGTAGCTGGTATGGCCAAAGATATCGAATCCGGTTATGCGATGGCAAAATCCGCCCTCGCAGACGGTCGGGTAGCGGCAAAGGTCGCAGCTCTGCAAAACGCAGGGATCTGAGTAGCTCACAATGAGCTCTACTCCTGACATACTTCTGGAAATCGTTCGGAAGCGCGCCGATCGAATAAGGCATAACGGCGCGGACCAAGGCTTGGCGCTGCCTTCAAAACGCCAGGCGCCTCTGGTGGATTTCATGGCGCCCGGCCATCCGGTCGCCCGTCATCCGACCGCCGGTGGATCAAACTCAGGTATACTCATCGCCGAGATTAAGCGTCGCAGCCCCTCTCGGGGGGATATCGATGCGATACCGGAGCCCCAGCTCCTGGCCGCTCACTATAAGGATGTCGGATTTCGTCGGGTGAGCGTTCTCACCGAAGAGGCCCAGTTTGGCGGATCATTGTACGATTTGATGGCGGTTAAAAATGCCCATCCCGATCTGGCGGTTCTCCGCAAGGACTTCCTTCTTACTCTGGAAGACGTTGAGGTGAGCTACCGCGCCGGGGCCGATGCCATACTGCTCATTGCAACCCTACTCGAACCCGGCGTTCTGACAGCCATGTACCACCGCAGCCGCGAGCTGGGAATGCGAGCCCTGGTGGAGGTTCACAACGAGGTGGATGTGCAGCGGGTACGGCATCTCGCTCCCCCTTTGGTGGGAATCAACAGCCGCGATTTGCGTCGCTTCACAGTGGATCCCCTGATTCCCCTGGAAATCCGCAGTTCCATTAACTGGGATTGCCAAGTTGTCTACGAGTCGGGAATATCCAGTGAGAATGATGTCCTATTTGTCCGGGGTTCGGGATTCGGTGGTTTTCTGATGGGTGAGGCGCTGGTGCGCTCGCCCGAATTGGGCGCGAAAGCGATGCGAGCCTGGGAGAATGAAAAAGAGGCACGGCGGCGATACGCTGTTTGGGAACGCCTCTACTTACGACATCGCGCGGGAGTNCCCCTGGTGAAAATTTGTGGGATTACCAATCGTGAAGACGCGCTTGCCGCCGTGGATGCCGGGGCCGACATGTTAGGTTTTGTTATGGCCCCGTCTCCCAGGCAAACCAGCGCGGCGCTTATCCGGGAATGTGCCGATCAGAAGGTTCTCAAGGCGGCGGTGGTGGTGCTGAAGGCCGATGAAAAAGTATCCGACGAGCTCAGGTGTTTCCTGGATGAAGGTCTGCTGGATTTCCTGCAGTTTCATGGAGATGAGACACCCCAAACCGTACAAAACTGGCCCTCCTACAAGGCGCTGAATCTGAGAACTTGCCAAGATGCCGAGGCTATGGACAGCGCCGGCAGTCCGGCGGTTCTGGTGGATGCATTTTCGCCAACCGCCCGTGGCGGTACGGGGAAGCGCCTGGACTCTTCATTATTGAGCGCCGCCGCGGAGCGCCGTCGTCTGTGGATTGCCGGCGGTCTGAACGCGGAAAATGTGGCAGCGATTGTAGATGAGTGGAAGCCCGGCTTGGTGGATGTTTCCGGTGGTGTGGAGGCCTCCAAGGGTCGGAAAAACCACAAAGCTCTGCGGCGCTTTGTCGCCGAGGCAAAAGGGAAGAATCGTGGGGAGTCAGGGTCAATCGGCAATAACAAAGAGCTAACGAAATGAGTGAGAACGGCTTTTTTGGTNACTACGGTGGTCGCTACGTTGCCGAACTGCTGCGCCAACCCCTGGAACANCTTGAAGAGCAGTTCGCCACGGTTATCACCGANTCGCTTTTTCTGGCTGATTTGGAAAATTTTCATCGGGACTTCATTGGTCGTCCCACACCGCTGCTTCCGGCAAAAAACGCGTCGGCAGCCATTGGCGGGGCCGATATCTACATCAAGCTTGAGGGACTGGCGAATACCGGGGCCCACAAGATTAACAACGTCGCGGGTCAGGTATTGTTGGCCAAGCGCATGGGAAAGACGCGGATTATCGCCGAGACTGGCGCGGGTCAGCATGGCATGGCCACCGCCGCGGCTTGCGCCCGCTTGGGCTTGGACTGTGTGATATATATGGGTAGCCAGGACATCCTGCGCCAGCGGCCCAATGTTTTCTGGATGGAGCTCTTTGGCGCTGAGTTGAGGCCGGTGAGTTCCGGGACGGCTACGCTCAAGGACGCGGTGAACGCGGCTCTCCGNGACTGGGCGGCCAGTTGGGAGAACACCCACTATCTTTTGGGATCNGCGCTAGGGCCCGCGCCGTTTCCTGACATGGTTCGCCAGTTCCAGTCTGTGATTGGCCGGGAGACAAAGAGTCAATTNGAAGCACTGGGGCTAAGCCCAAGCGCCCTGGTGGCNTGTGTTGGTGGCGGCTCGAATGCGATAGGCTTCTTTGAGCCCTATCTGGAGGAATCCGAACCGATTTTGGTGGGCGCCGAGGCCGGCGGAAGGGGGGCGGGTGTGGGGAACAACGCGCTGCGCATGTCCGCTGATGGGAAGGTTGGCATCGTACAGGGTTACAAGAGTCGATTTCTCACAGATCAGGATGGGCAGGTGCTTCCTACCCATTCCATCTGCCGGTCTGGACTATGCGGGCATCGGACCGCAGCTGGCGCATCTGGGGGAGAGTGGGCGAATCCGGTTTGTCAGCGTTCTTGATGATGAAGCATTGGATGCCCTGAAATTCTTTGCCCGGGAGGAGGGGCTTATTTTCGCGTTGGAATCGGCCCATGGCGGGGCCGCCGCGATTAAGCTGGCCCGAGAGATTGGTGAGGGGGGCTGTGTTGTGCTGAACATGTCCGGTCGGGGGGACAAGGACATATTTATATCCGCTGCCGCGCTTGACGGATCAGCCTGGAGAAGCTTCCTGCGCAGTCAAAGCGACGAAGAGGTGCTGAGAACACCGTGAACATCATCACTCATTTTGTTGCTGGTTTTCCCGATTATCAGAGGTCTTTAGAGGTGGCTCGTGGTCTTATTGCCGCCGGCGCTTTCGCGCTGGAAATGCAGATTCCCTTCTCAGATCCCAGTGCGGACGGTCCGGTAATTGAAGGGGCCTGTCGGGTGGCGCTTGAAAACGGGTTCCGGGTTGAAGATGCCTGGCGGCTCTTGGAAAATATCCGCGCGGAATCGGAGATACCGGTGTTCGTGATGAGTTATGCCAGTCTCGTTTTCGCGCCGGGAGTGGAGAACTTTGTAAGGCGAGCGAAGAGCGCCGGCGCGTCGGGTTTCATCATTCCTGATTTGGTACCGGGAGCGGACGAGGGGCTCTATGCCGCCGCGGCCGCCGTTNGGNCCAAGGCTGTACCGGTAATCGTTCCCTGGATTGCCGATTGGCGACTGGATGAAATTCTGAACGAACCGATAGACTGGGTATATGTNGCCCTGCGCGGCGGCATTACCGGCGCCTATACTGAATTGGGGATGAAACAGGAAATGTTTCTGAGAAAACTCAAAGCGAAGGGCTGGGCGGGAAATCGTGGCGAGCCTGGCGGCGAAAGAGCCTTTCGGGTAATGGCCGGATTCGGTATTCAGCGGAGCGAACAGGCCGCCGCCGTGACAGCCATTGCCGATGCCGCCATTGTTGGCTCAGCCCTGGTGAAGGCCATCGACGAATCCGGNCCGGTCGGGCCGGGCGAAACGGCGCGGGAGTTGGTTGGGAAGTTAAAGGGAGGCGGTTCTATCCCGACGAAGAGCGTGNAAGATGACCNGCGATTTCCCCTTTGCTGAGATTCACATCCGAAACAGCATATCTTCGTAGGTAGGCATGGGCCAGTAATCCTGCCCCACCATGGCTTCCAAAATGTCGCCGCAGCGCCGCAGATCGCCCATTTTGGGAAGCACCTTCTCCCGGAAAGCCACCGCCCTTTCACNCTCATCTTCAATGCCANTAGCGGCTATCAGAACTTCTTTGAGCGAGTCATTTTCGGTTTTGAGAGAGTTCAGCGCTTTCACCAGCTCTTCCAGCACTTCTACTTGCGCCCCTGGCGGCGTTTTCACCCCGGCGGATTTGAGATTATTGATACTCGCCGCGATACTCTTCGCGTAATCATTAGCGGCTGGGAAGATGTGTTTGTCGGCCATCTCAGTCATCACCGAGGCTTCAATGTTGATTTGCTTGGCATACTGTTCCATGTAAATGCTTACCCGGCTTTCAAGCTCTGCTTTTGAGAGAACCTTTTGCTTCTCGAACATGGATACCGAATCAGCTTTTAAGTATTCAGGCAAGGCGTAGACAGTCGCGCTGATATTGGGAAGCCCCCTTCTTTGAGCTTCCTGAAACCATTCACTGGAGTAGCCATTGCCATTAAACACAATCTTCCTGCAATCTCTGAATATCTCTTTGCAGATGGCTTGAATCTCCAGATTCACATCGCTGGCTTTCTCAAGCCGATCGNCGTATTCACTGAGTATNTCGGCCACCGAGGTGTTGAGAACAACGTTTGGGGCAGCAATGGATTGNCTGGAAGCTACCATGCGCAACTCAAATTTTTTGCCGGTAAACGCGAANGGACTGGTTCGGTTCCGNTCGCTTAAATCCATAGGAAAGCGCGGAAGTATGGTGGCGCCAATTTCCATCCTCTCGTCCGAACGCCCATGTACCACTTTGCCCTCGGCAATGGCGTCCACGATTTCCGTGAGCTGATCGCCCAGGAATATCGAGATGATGGCCGGTGGAGCCTCATCAGCGCCCAGGCGATAATCGTTGCCGGAGTTGGATGTGGAAGCCCGAAGTATCGGCGCGTAGCGAGTAACCGCCTTCATTGTAACGGCCAAGAACAGCAGAAACTGGGCGTTCGACTGAGGATCGTCTCCGGGTTCCAGCAGATTCATGCCGTCATCCGTATCCATCGACCAATTATTGTGCTTACCCGACCCATTCACGCCGGCAAATGGCTTCTCGTGAAGAAGCACCGCCAGTCCATGCCGCGTGGCCACCTTTTTCATCGTTTCCATCACCAGTTGATTGGAATCTGTAGCCACGGATACCGGCGCAAAAATGGATGCCAGCTCGAACTGGTGAGGCGCAACCTCGTTGTGCTGGGTTTTGGCGGAAATACCCAGTTTCCAGAGCTCATAATTCAGCTCTTTCATGAATTCCGCCACCCTTGCCTTGATGGCGCCGAAGTAGTGGTCTTCCATTTCCTGACCCTTCGACGGCAATCGACCGAATACCGTNCGACCGGTGAGCTGGAGATCGGGGCGCTGGTCGAAGTACTTCTTATCGATGAGAAAGTACTCCTGCTCAGCGCCGGCAGTGGCAAGAACTCGATTGGAGCTTGTGTTGCCCAGGGCCCTCAATACGCGTATGGCCTGTTTGCTTAACGCCTCGATAGACCGCAGCAGCGGTACCTTTTTGTCCAGGGCCTCGGCGGTGTAGGAAACAAAAGCGGTGGGAATGCACAGGGTGAGATCGCCGCCCTGTTCCTTGAGGAAGGCCGGGCTGGTGGTGTCCCAGGCGGTGTAGCCGCGTGCTTCGAANGTGGCTCGGAGGCCGCCGGAGGGAAACGAAGACGCATCCGGTTCGCCTCGAATAAGCTCCTTGCCGCTGAACTCCATGATAACCGTGCCATCGTTCTGGGGNGCGATAAAGGAATCGTGTTTTTCGGCTGTGAGCCCCGTGAGAGGCTGGAACCAGTGGGTATAATGGGTGGCTCCTTTCCCAGTCGCCCAGTCCTTCATCGCGCTCGCTACAACTTCAGCAACTTCCAGAGTGAGCTGATGCTCTCCGGTCTGTACAGCTTTCACAGCATTGTAAATGGTTTTGGGAAGCCATTCCCTCATGGCCTTATCGTTGAAGCTATGAATCCCATATATTTCCTCTACTGAGGAATAGGTGTAGTCAGTCTTCTTCATCAGCTCTCCTTTGCATTCTGGCGATTCTATGCGGTACTTACGATTTGGTAAATACCATAAGCCATCATGTTCAATAGTTAATGGAGCACTCTTGATGCTTTGGATACTGTGGAATGGTTGATATTGGATGCGGACAGTCTGGAGGGGGAACTTGTTAGTGTTAACTGTCTTGGAGCGCTCGCTCTTCGCGAGTTGAAAGCCGCTCTATTCGGTGAATTTTTCAATCAGCTGTTCTTGATACCAGCCGTTAAGAGCTATTACCCTGTTGGTGAAGGAGTTCTGGGCCCGATCGATGAACGATTTCACATCTCGCGTACGTGCTGACATGGCGCCGTACAGCAGTAGGCCCTCGCGCACAGGTATCACGATGAGATGAATCTGCATGTCCTTCTTATTTACTACCTTGAAGATTCCTTTATAACGCAGGGGAGTGAGATTTACCATGTCAGCGGCCAAAGCCTCCGCTGTAGCCCTNTAGGTTATTTCTGTTTTGTTGCTGCCAAAGCTCATATCTTTCTGATACATGTAAATTCTAGACTCCCGGGGAATACNGGTGAGTAAAGGATCGGGCAGCGGGTCTTTTGATTTGGGATTGGCAATTACCCAAGACTTCGCGAAAAGCAGTCGCATTTGTTTTCTTGTGGCCGAGTAATACTCCAAACCTTGAAGCGTGCTCACCGAACGGAGTATGTTGTACAACAGTAGTAAACGTTTACNACTGGGCATACCGAGNAAGCCATCGGGCAGTTTTTCGATGCTGGTGAAGAAAAGACCCTCAATGCCGATGTTCAGGTTGCCTGAGAGAATCCGATCCCGTACGGTAGAGCTGAGGGTTGTCGCGGGCAGTAATTCGGGAGACACACCCTCGGGATGAAAATGGAGCACCTGTCCCTCGCTAAGAAGGGAGNCGCGCTGGCTATCACTCATCGGCGNCAGCAGCTCATCCAATGTAATCTGTTGAGCAATAGCGGGGAAGGGGAAAAGGGAGCTTAACAAAAGAACCAAAGTGATAGTTCTCAATTTCCGTATCATGGCAACAGAATATCACTGAACTGAGTCAAATACACGTTTTTTATTCTGCATATCTGTGCTTTTCCAACAACTCAAAGAAGCCGGGGAAGGTTATATCGGCGGCTTCGGCCCCTTTTATACTCATCTTGCCGCGGCATCCCAGGGCGGCCACAGCCAGGGCCATCACAACGCGGTGGTCTTGATGACCATNCAGTATCGTACCATCACAATCCCGGCCGCTTCCCGGACGCGGTCGCTTTCCGCGNATAATCATACCATCGGGCAATTCCCGCGCGTCGAAACCCAATTTGAGGAGTTCGGTGGTCATCACCGNGATGCGATCGGTTTCCTTCATACGGGCTTGGGGCACATTCACCAGCTTCGTTACACCCCTGGCGAAGCAGCCTGCCACGGCCATCGCCGGTAAGGCATCGG
>Ga0049116_10000335_pt1 | contig 10675 bp, 6 predicted proteins | sample WorMetvacBELIZE2_FD_55049 | JGI IMG/M metagenome (GOLD analysis project Ga0049116, IMG submission 55049) | Marine gutless worms symbiont microbial communities from Max Planck institute for Marine Microbiology, Germany - Olavius vacuus BELIZE.2 | ecosystem: Host-associated > Annelida > Digestive...
GGAGACAGCGTTTGGAGGATTGATGAAAACCAGCATACAGTAAGCGCATTGGAATCACCGAAGATATTCCAAGACAGCAAACGATTTGCCGTTCCCGGCGANTGGGCGGGCTCGCTCTTCGTTTTNGATGGTCATGCCAGGTTGGAAGATGGCTCCCGTGTAATCCATGAGGCTGAACCGAAACCATGAAACCCAGTGCCTGGGCTCTTCGACACCCCATCCCGGTCATTATTATCACAAGTGTTGCCGTGCTTTTCGGTATCGTGGCATTGTTCTATTTGAACCGGGAGTTTACTCCATCGGTTATCGCGCCCGAAGCCTCTGTTGTCACACTGAGNCCGGGGGTTGCCGCGGAGGACATTGAACAGGACATCAGCTCGGTGCTGGAGAACCATTTCGCATCCATACCCGGCCTTGAAGATCTGAGTTCCGAAAGTCGCGAAGGTGTGAGTATCATTACTCTGAAATTCACCGAAAAGATGAACAACATACTCCAGGAGCTGGACACTCGGATAGATTTGGCCCGAAGCGAACTTCCTGACGATCTGAGTTCAGCACCCACGGTCATCACCAAGGGAGCCAACGATCTTGCGGTGTTCAGTTTTGCCGTATCAGGTTTTCAGGATACCGATCGCATTACCCGATATGTAGANGACCGTGTNGTCCCGGAAATATACAAGGTGGATGGAGTCGCCGGNGCAGAAACACTCGGGGGCCGTAAACTGGAACTTCGGATAACTCTGGATGTTGACGCCCTCAGAGCCGTCGATGTTACCGCCTTGGANGTCCTTANCACCATTAAAAGCCGTAACACAGCNCTGCCCTCCGGGCTGGTAAACTGGGGCGGTGGACAATGGGCCTTCCATGTAAGCGGAGAATTCACCGATATACAGGATTTGGAAAATCTTGTTATAGGATATACCGGGCACAATGCNGTTCGACTTTTGGATATCGCTGAGATTGTCGAGCTATACACCGATACCGATGAGCGGATGCGTTCAGGGCTTCAGGACCTTGTGGTGGTTCAGGTAACAAAAAGAAAACAGGGAAACGCCCTGTTGATAATTCGGGAAATTCGTGGGCGCTTGGCCAATNTGGAAAATGAAGCTGAAGGTGAATATACGTTTACCATCTTACATGATGATAGTCAGATCATCAAAAAGTCCTTGGGGTCTGTCATGAGATCGGCCATCATTGGGGTTACGATGGCCATCGCCATCATCTGGTTTTTTCTACACAGTTGGCGAATGACACTGGTGACCGCCGTATCCCTTCCCATCAGTCTCGTTCTCACCTTTGCGGGAATGAAACTTGCCGGTCAATCCTTGAACGTACTCACCATGGCGGGCATCACCATCTCCCTGGGAATGGTTGTTGATGCTTCTATCGTTGTTCTTGAGAATATCCATCGGCAGCATGCCTTNGGGGAGACTCCCGAAATGTCTGCACTCAAGGGTTCGAGTTTGATATCCGGTGCCGTTATCGCTTCCACTACCACCTCCTTGAGTGTTTTCGCATCAATGATGTTCCTTACGGGTATCATCGGGATTATTCTGAAAGACCTCTCGCTCACCATCGTTCTCTGCCTGGGCTCCTCCTTGTTTGCCGCTTTGCTGGTAGTACCGGTCTTGGCCCGGTGGGGGCTGTTGAAGAAGGACTACCGAGAGATGCCACGGGGCATTATGACCCGAATGGAGAAGCGATATGAAGCCATTCTCACCAAGGCATTGAATATGAGAGCTGTCATTATCTTCACNGCCATCGCTATTTTGATCATCAGCTTTTTCGCAGCCGATCTCATGGGAACATCCTTTCTTCCCGCGGCAGACTACGATGAGCTTTTCGTGTCTCTGAAGCTTCCCTCCGGCTCATCTCTTGAAGAGAGNAGCGATGTCGCGGACCGGGCGGAGGCCTATATCCGATCTGTTGTTCCAGAGCTCTCGAATGTCCTGTTCTACGTGGGAATGGAAAATGACCTTGCTGGTGATGCNCGGACCCGTGAGGCTATCTGGGGTCAGTTGAAACTCAACCCCCGAACGACAAGAAAGCGGAGTTTTCGTGAAATCATTACCGTGCTCAATGAAGGGCTTCCGAAAGCCCTTCCAGGGATTGATATCGCCGTTTTCAATGGAGGATTTGACAGGATGGTTTCATTAGTGACAGACGGCGCCGGGTTCAGAGTGGAGTTACGCTCAGAATCTCCGAAANAACTCACCGAAGCTGCTGATCGGGTTCAAAGCATTCTTGCTGCCGATCCCGCTGTCATTTCCACGAATCGGGATATTACCGAAGATCGTAGATTTGTGAAAGCTCGCCTCAATCCGGATNTGTTAGGTGCACTGGGAATAAATGCCCAGGAAGCCGCCCTGACCAGCCGTATTATCTATGACGGTATTGATGTCGGAGAGTTCAGNCCCGATGGCGGTGAGGATAGGAAGATACGTCTCAGTTCCACCTTTCAGAATCTAACCCCCGATTCGAACACCTTGGCAAGAGTTCCCATCAGGAATGCAAGCGGTCGAATTNTTTCCCTGGACACAGTTTCGACATTGCAGGAAGGGATTGGNGTATCGAAAATACGGCATCGAAATCGCGCCAGATCGCTCACTGTCACTGCCTATACTCGGGATGAAAATTTCCGGCACATCAATCGACGGTTTCGCAGTGTTCTGGAAGCCCAACCTCTTGCTGGAGAAGTACAGTGGCGATTGAAAGGGGTGGGAGCTCTGGTATTCGATTCCCTCATGGAACTCGCTCTGATTCTTGTTGTTGCTCTCTTCCTTGTTTACGCCGTCATGGCCATCCAGTTCGAAAANCTGGCGCAGCCCTTGATTATCATGGCCTCGGTTCCGTTTTGTTTCATTGGAGTTGTCAGTGGTTTGGCAGTCTTTGGGTCTGATATTTCGCTGATTGCTTTTCTTGGTATTATCACCCTTGCGGGCATCGTCGTCAATANTGCCATTGTCCAGGTGGATCGGATTAATCAGCTGCGGCAGGAAGGGATGGCATTGGAAGGAGCCGTTGTGAAGGGCTCGGTATCCCGGCTTCGCCCGATACTCATGACAACCCTCACCACTTTCTTCGGCGCCCTTCCTCTGTCTCTGTCTCGAGGTCTGGGGGCCAGAATCTATGCGCCTCTCGGTCAGGTCATCGCAGGAGGGCTCGTCACTTCCACCCTTGTTACCCTAATCCTGATACCGGTTCTCTACACGTCTCTGGCCCACCGTCAGGAAAAAACGGATAGTTATCAGCGAATGCCCAATCAAGGGGCAGCTTGAGCCTGAGGTGTAACGACAACCATCAATAGCACTCGTAGACTGATGGCCAGCGATCGTTTAGGCAACTCCTGAACATCCAACCATTGGCCGGTTGCTAAACGCGGTCTAAGAAACTACCATAGTGAAAAACCGATGTATGAAGAGGTGGGCATGACCGTTGTCGTTCCGCGAGAGTCCAAAGATACCCGAATCGCACTTATACCGGAGGCGGTGAATAAACTGACATCCCTGGAAGGAGTGGAAGTTTTCGTCCAGTCCGGTTTGTCCAAACACTGGTCGGACAATGAGTTCAAAGACGCCGGGGCGGGCGTGGAATCGGATGTCGCCACATTGTTGGGAAAAGCCGATGTTGTATTTCGCATCAACCCCAGTAGCCCTGACGAAATCAAGTTCATCAAGAAAGGCGCCCTCCATGTGAGTCTGCTCGACCCTTTTAACAATCGGAAGCTTGTAGAGGCCTACGCCAAGGCCGGAATCAATGTCGTGAGTCTGGAGATGATTCCCAGAACCACCCTGGCCCAGAAAATGGACGTTTTGAGTTCTCAGGCATCCTTAGCCGGATATGTTGCGGTTATCAAGGCCGCCAACCGCTTAGAGAGAATTTTNCCCATGATGATGACCCCGGCTGGAACCCTCACCCCGGCGAAAGTGTTTGTTATCGGCGCCGGNGTGGCCGGACTTCAGGCCATCGCCACCGCCAAGCGCCTCGGCGCCCGGGTGGAGGCCTTCGACACCCGTCCGGTGGTGGAAGAACAGGTACAGTCCTTGGGGGCCAAGTTTGTGAAGGTGGATCTGGGCGAAACCGGTCAGACTAAAGATGGCTATGCCAAGGCCCTCAGCGACGAACAGCTCGCTTTGCAGAGACAGGCCATGGCCATGGCTGTCGCCGCCGCCGATGTCACCATCACCACCGCCAAACTCTTTGGCCGCAAAGCCCCCCTGATTATCACCGCCGAGATGCTTAAAGATGTGAAAAACGGATCGGTAATCGTCGATCTCGCCGCCGGAAGCGGGGGCAACGTTGAGGGCGTGAAGGTGGATGANGAAGTGGTTATCAACGGCGTTTGTGTTATAGGAATCGACAACCTTCCCGGCGAGGTTTCTGTTCATGCCAGCCAGATGCTGGCCGCCAACATGGTGAATCTCTTCACCCATCTTTGGGACGCCGAAAGGGGCATTCTTCACATAGGCGGTGAAAGCGAATCCGCGCCGGATGATGAAATCGCCGNCGGNTGCATCATCGTCCGAGATGGCTCTGTNGTTCACTCGGGCATCAAAGCCCATTATCAAGGAGCATAGTTATGGGAATCATGTTNTTTTTCGTATTGGTATTGGCCACCTTCCTGGGATTTGAACTCATTTCCAAGGTGCCCAGTCAGCTTCACACCCCATTGATGTCCGGTTCCAACGCCATCAGCGGCATCACCATCGTTGGGGCTCTTATTAGTCTACTAGGCACCTGGAATGTTCAGGATGACCTCTTGCGAACTATTCTGGGAACTCTCGCTATCATGTTTGCCACCATTAACGTCGTGGGCGGGTATCTGGTTACCGATCGCATGCTCGGCATGTTCACCAGGGGGAAGAAGTAATCATGCCCGTCACATTGGTCAATTTACTCTACATCATCGCAGCCATGCTCTTCGTTTTCGGCCTGAAGATGCTCAGCAAGGCTACCAGTGCCCGAAAGGGCAATCTCATCTCGGCCATCGGCATGCTATTGGCTATAATTACCGCCCTCTCTTCGGACAGTCTTCTTCACTGGCCGTGGATTGTGGCCGGCATCGTTGCTGGCGCGGTGATTGGAGCCCTCGCCGCGCGCCTGGTGGCCATGACATCCATGCCGGAGATGGTAGCCCTCTTCAATGGCTTCGGGGGCATTGCCAGCCTTCTGGTGGGGTGGGTGGAATTCCAGCGTCTTTCCAGTGCCGGTTCTCTTGCCACAAGCATCTGGAACGAGCTTCTCATCATCGGCGTTACAGTACTCATCGGCGGCGTTACTTTCACCGGATCGGTGATTGCCTGGGCCAAGCTTTCGGCGAGGATAACCTCTAAACCCGTTCTTTACGGTGGGCAGCAGCTGGTAAACGGTCTCACCGTGTTGCTCATCCTCCTTTCCCTGCTCATGATTTCATTCGGCCGACCGCTCATGGTTGAAGGCAACCTTCTCAGCTTCCTCTCAACCTACATCGTGTTCATATTCCTGGGAGCTCTGAGCCTGCTATTGGGAGTTATGGTGGTGATACCCATCGGCGGCGGCGACATGCCGGTTGTGATATCGCTCTTAAACTCCTACAGTGGAATGGCGGCCTGCGCCGCGGGGTTTGTCATCAAGAACAACGTACTCATCGTGTCCGGCGCCCTGGTGGGATCCAGCGGGATTATCTTAACCAACATCATGTGCAAGGCCATGAATCGCTCTATCACCAACGTTCTTTTCAGTGGATTCGGTTCCGCCGCGACAGCGCAAAAGGGAGCCGGTTTCACCGGTGAAGCCAAACCCATTTCGATAGAAGATGCCTATCCCATCCTGGAAGCGGCACAGAACATCCTGATTGTCCCCGGCTATGGCATGGCCGTGGCTCAGGCTCAGCATGCCGTTCAGGAACTGGCCGCCCAGTTGCAGGAGAACGGAGCCGATGTGAATTTCGGTATACATCCGGTTGCCGGACGCATGCCGGGTCACATGAATGTTCTGCTTGCCGAAGCGAACGTGCCGTATGAACAGCTCAAAGAGATGGATGATGTGAATCCCACCATTGCGGCGGTGGATGTCGCCTTGGTAATCGGTGCTAACGACGTGGTGAATCCGGCGGCTCGGAGTGATGAAGGCTCCCCTCTCTATGGCATGCCCGTTATCAACGTCGATGAGGCCAAAACCATCATCGTGTTCAAACGCTCCCTGAACCCCGGATTCGCTGGTGTGGACAACCCCCTGTTTTTCGGCGAGAAAAGCCGGATGCTCTTCGGCGACGCCAAGGTTTCGATTCAGGGCCTAGTGGCCGAGTTCAAGAATTAGCATCTCTCAGATCGATTGATATTCCTTTCATTTCCTTCAAACCCAGCACCGGGCGAAAGAGGGCCATAAGAAGTGCGGCACTGAGCAGAACAGGCATGGAGAACAGCAACAAAGTCATGGAAAACCCCCATCTATCAACGCTCAGCCCAAATAACGCGGGACCGAAAGATTGGGCGAGTGTGGTAGCTGCCATCATAATGCCGAAGGCCTCACCTCGTCCGAAGCGGGAACCAAGAGTCGTCAATATGAGATTTTGGTTGACCAGAAGACCTGAAGCAAAACTGCCAAGAACGAACACCAGCAGATAATTGACACTCATGGGCAGGCCCAAAGAAAGGAGGAAAATCAGCGCTGCCAGGAATGAAGCGCCATAAATAAGCGCTTTATAAGACCACTGAGTCCTGGAGAATCGAGTAGCCGCCAAAGACCCCAATATGCCGCCAGCAAAGAAGAGTCCAGTGACAGCGGCAGCCCGACTCGTTGACAGGCCGAAGTGGTTTTTGAATATTGTTGGAAGGAAATTGACAACAGCCATCACCGATGTGAATCTCAGTACAATGGAAAGAAGAAACAACACGAACAATATCAATGGGACATGTCCTCTGGAACCTTGCTGAGCAAGGTCTGTGGAACTCGAATCAGCATTCTCAGGCGCTTTTTGATCCATGCCGCGGGATCGGAGAAGGAGAGTTCCCATAATCAGTGCCGGCATTGCCGTGATTATCATGACACCCCGGATGCCAATGGAATCAATCAGAGCGCCATTTACTATGAACATGACAAAAATGGCTGTGGATCCTGAAGCCTCATATACACCCAATACNCGACTCTTTTTTTCTTTGAATGTTTCATCAATATGCGCGTACATTGCCGGATGAAAGGTACTTACACCGAGAGCCGTAATGGCGAGGAACATCATGAAAACAGGGAAGGTAGTGACGAATCCTGAGGCAATAAGACCTCCCGCGGCGATGAAAAAGCCGAATCCCATAATGTAGCGCCGGGGTATGCCATCCGATACGCGGCCCATGACATAGGAAGCAAAAGCGGTGATGGTTAGATAAAAGGTTAGAATGCCTCCGGCTTGGGCGTAGCTGAGCTTGTACCTGAGTAGAAGCAGGGGGAGAACCAGTGGAAGTATGAACCAGAATAGATCGTTAGCGGCGTGGCCAAGATATCGCTGAGCGGCGGTTTTTCTGAGATTTGACATGAGGCAATCATACGCCTAGCCTGAGAAGCTGGTCTACGCNCAATGATTGCAATCCTCTAAAGGAAAGCGGTCGCCATATGANCTTCCCTGAAACCCTCGCGAAGCGTACCCAGTTTTCTGACATTGAGCCGGTTTCTGNCNCTTGAACCTGCGAAATCGCTTAGGTATTTTTGAGTCAGTGGTTTGCTGATCTGATATCCTTAGCGGCATGGTGTTTTATGGGGGGTCCCTTATGAAATCGAATCCTGAGATTCTCATCCACANCGCCCTGTACCATGAGGCGGCTCCTATCATCNGCGCGTTGAATCTCAAGCAGTACGAAACCCGCCCATTCCGCGTCTTCCGTGGCGCTGGGATTCTTCTCGTCGTTTCCGGCGTGGGGATGGCGAACACCAGGAACGCCTTACACAGTGTACTGAAGGATAATAGCTTCACTCGCGCCATCAATGTCGGTCTGGCCGGATGCACTAACCCGAAGATTCTCATCGGGACACTCATCCACGCGTACGTTCAAATTTCAGGTCGCCTGAGCGCGTCAGCGACCCCCCTGAACGCTGAGCGAGATGGGAGTGTTCCTCAACTCATCACCCTCGAAGCGCCGCGCGGNGATTTGGAGCGCCAGGCGGCCTACCAGNCTCAATCATCCCCCTCAGTCTATTCGCCTGNTAAGGATACCGAGATTGTTGACATGGAAGCCGCCGCCTTCGTGGAATCTGTTTCCGCCTCCTTNAAAAACCACCGAATTCATGTACTGAAAGTGATATCCGACCACCTGGATGACAGCNTTCCTTCCTCCTCACGTATTCAGCGACTCATNGCTTCCACCCTGCCGCGGTGGAAATATCTGCTTGATGGTCAGGCTGATAAAATCGATATCGTACTTGAGGGGAGCGCCGCCAGAAATCTGAGCGAGAACGATCAGAATGCCATCATCGCCGCCGCCCTTCGCTGGCGTTTCAGTCATCAGGAAATCAANCAACTCATTGAAATGGCCATCGATCTGACCATGTGGCGGCAAACTCCCATTGGTGATTTTCTAAAGCAGCCTGCCGCATCGCGCAATGAAGCCCTAAAGGGGGTTCGAGCCGAATATCAAAAAATCACAAAGAAAGAAAAATCCTACCGGGGATTTCAGGGCAGCAGTGACCGTTCAGGCGTCTCCCATCGACTGACTACCTCTCTTCATCGNCCAAAACTCGGATTCGGTCGCTGCCCGGTCGCTTCGCCGCGCACCCGATGCTGCAATNTGCTAACCCTGGACGTTGTGGAGGGCTGCGGTTTCGACTGTAGCTACTGCTCCATCCGCTACTTCTACACTGAAGATGTTATCGGATTCGACGAAAATCTNCCTCGCGCCCTGAAAAATCTGGACATCAATCCCTCACTCCACTACCACATCGGNACAGGACAGTCCTCGGATTCTCTGATGTGGGGGAACAAGGCGGGCATACTGGATGCTCTGATTGACTTTGCCTGGCATCATCCCAATGTTATTCTGGAATTGAAAACCAAGTCCGATAACATCGCCCATCTGCTCAGTGCCGATGTGCCAAGCAACCTTATCATCACCTGGTCATTAAACAGTTCTACCATCATCGACAACGAAGAGCATTTCACCGCCAGTTTGGAGAGGCGCCTGGACGCCGCCGCCCAAATTGCCGATGCCGGCAGCCTGGTGGGATTTCATCTGCACCCCATGGTGCATTATGATTCTTGGCGGCAAGAATACGGCGCCCTCTTGGCCAGTCTTGTTCAAAAATTCCGCCCTGAAGACATCCTGATGCTCTCCCTCGGCACCCTCACCTTTACCAAGTCAGTCATCAGAAATCTTCGGCACAGGGCTGTNAAAAGCCGCATCCTGCAAATGCCCCTGGTACAGTCTGGGGGCAAACTCTCCTATCCCCGAAAGATAAAAAAAGACCTTTTTACATTTGCCTACGAGTCTTTACGGGCCTGGCGCAACCGCGTATTCTTCTACCTGTGCATGGAAGAGGCATCGCTGTTCTCTGATGTNTTCGGGTATGAGTACCGGGATAATAACGAATTTGAATCGGCCATGATCGATTCTTACAAGGAGAAAATCCGTAAAAAACACGACATTCGCCTAAGAGGATTCAAAGCGTCCTCGCCTTAGGCTATCTATGTGCTGGCCGCGGTGACTTAGGCTTTNAAGAATATCCGGAGAGCCNGATGAAATCACATTCTCCGGCAAAACCTGAAATTAACCTCAAGATGGCTTATAATGTGAATAGCGGATACCTGTGTGCTGGCTCAAAGAAGCTCCGACGANCATGGAGGTTGCAATGAAAANAATCTCAAGAGTTCTCATTCTTTTAATCGCCGCGGCCTTGCTCACTTGTTCGTATCCAATCAAACCCTGGGTGGTAAGCACCATCGCCGGTAGCGGTACAGTTGGCCACATGGATGGCGCTGGCACTCAGGCGCAGTTTCGCGCTCCCTATGACGTAGCAGTGGATTCATCGGGCAATGTGTATGTCGCCGATAAAAACAACCACCGGATTCGCAAGATTACACCGGAAGGAATGGTAAGCACCATTGCCGGTAGTGGCACAGAGGGCTTTCAGGATCATAACACTGGCACTCAGGCACAGTTTGATAATCCCTACGGCTTGGCGGTGGACTCATCGGGCAACGTGTATGTGGCCGATTCAGGCAACCANCNGATTCGNAAGATTACACCTGAAAGAGTGGTGAGCACCTTCGCCGGTAGCAGAAGGGGCTTTGGAAATGGCCCCGCGGGGACGGCACAGTTTGATAATCCCCATGGCTTGGCGGTGGACTCANCGGGCAATGTGTATGTGGCNGATTCNAGCAACCACCGGATTCGCAAGATTACGATTACACAAACAGGAAGAGATGTGAGCACCATCGCCGGGAATNGCAGAGCGGGCTCTCAGAATGACACTGGTACAGCGGCACAGTTTAGCTTTCCCACAGACGTGGCGGTGGATGCNGCGGGCAATGTATATGTGGCCGATTTTNGCAACCACCGGATTCGCAAGATTACACCTGAANGAGTGGTGAGCACCTTCGCCGGTAGCAGAANGGGCTTTGGAAATGGCGCCGCGGGAACGGCGCTTTTTAACTCTCCTGTTGGCGTGGCGACCGATTCATCGGGCAATGTCTATATTACCGATGTGGATAACA
>Ga0049116_10000336_pt1 | contig 10675 bp, 10 predicted proteins | sample WorMetvacBELIZE2_FD_55049 | JGI IMG/M metagenome (GOLD analysis project Ga0049116, IMG submission 55049) | Marine gutless worms symbiont microbial communities from Max Planck institute for Marine Microbiology, Germany - Olavius vacuus BELIZE.2 | ecosystem: Host-associated > Annelida > Digestive...
GATCTACAACCAACGATAACCCTAACAATAAAAACATATCTAATTTGCAAAAAATGATTAATTCTTTGAATAATTTAGCAACTGTAAATAGAATTTATATATAAACTTTTTGATTTTTAAACTTTATAATATATTATTATTTTATATGAGAAAAAATAACGAATCAGCGGGAATTATATTTCGCAAAGCTTTAGTTGAAGAAAAGCCACTTCAAATAATTGGAGCAGTTAATGCTTATTTTGCTCTTATGGCTCAAAAAACCGGCTATCGGGCACTATATTTGTCTGGAGGTGGTGTAGCTGCTTGTTCATTAGGTTTACCTGATTTAGGAATAAGTGCTATGGATGATGTTCTTACTGACGTCAGAAGAATTACTGATGTTTGTAATCTACCATTATTAGTGGATATTGATGTTGGATTTGGTGGAGCATTTAATATTGCTCGAACAATAAGATTGTTAACCAGATACGGTGCAGCAGCCTGCCATATTGAAGATCAAGTTTTGGCAAAAAGATGTGGTCATCGTCCGAATAAAGCAATTGTAAGCAAAGAGGAAATGGTTGATCGGATAAAAGCTGCTGTTGATGCAAAATTAGAGGATGAATTTTTTATTATTGCCCGAACAGATGCGCTTGCAGTTGAAGGTTTAGATGCGGCAATTGAAAGAGCTGTTGCATGTAAAGAAGCCGGAGCAGATGGGATTTTTCCTGAAGCTATTACATCTTTATCAATGTATAAAAAGTTTGCAGATGAAGTTGAAATTCCAGTTCTAGCCAACATTACAGAATTTGGTCAGACGCCGCTTTTTAGTTATCAAGAACTACAAGAAAATAATGTTTCAATGATATTACATCCTTTATCTACATTTCGATCTGCTGCAAAAGCCGCATTAACAGTTTATCAAGCAATTAGAAAAGATGGGGATGCTAATAAAGTAATTGATAAAATGCAAACTCGCAAGGAATTATATGATTATTTAGATTATCATAGTTTTGAAAAAAAGCTTGATGAGTTATTTGCTCAGGATAATATAAAATAATTCAACAAATGCTAGCTGCCATTGGGCTAAACCATCATCGTTCACCAATTTCAGTTCGTGAGCAGTTTGCTTTACATAAACAAGAACTGAAAGATACTCTCATACGCTTAAAAAACAAAGGGATTAGCGAGTTAGCAATTCTCTCAACATGTAATCGAACCGAAATTTACTGTCATACTCAAGATTATTCACCGATAACTGATTGGTTAGCAACAACCGGTAATATTCCCATATCAAAACTAAAATCCCATATTTTTATTGCGCCCTCAAGAGACGCTGTTAAACATATCTATCGAGTAGCATCAGGATTAGATTCAATAATAATCGGTGAAGCCAATATATTTGGTCAAATTAAAGATGCAGTAAGAACCGCTCAAGAATCTAAAACTTTAGGGACTACTTTGCATAAATTATTTCAAACTTCTTTTGCTGTTGCCAAAGAAATCCGTTCATCAACAGAAATAGGTCACCATGGAATATCAATAGCAAGCGTGGCAATCCAAATATCTGAAAAAATATTTGGGGATCTTTCTGATACCAATATAATGTTTATTGGTACCGGGGAAATGATTGAGCTTTGTGCGTCTCATTTTAGTTCAAGAAGACCAAAAAACATTATGGTCATAAGTCGCAATTCTGTCCGTTCAAAAAGTTTTGCTGATAGGTTTGGCGGTGAACATGGAGATTTGAGCGTTATCGGCAATAATTTATCAAAGTTTGATATTATTATTTCTTGTACGGAATCTAACTTACCGATAATTAGCGCAGAAATGGTTCAAGGTGTAATTAAAAGCCGAAAATATCGACCGATGATGATGGTTGATTTGGGAGTACCCAGAAATATCGAACCGAAAATTAAAACTCAAAATGATGTTTTTTTATATTCGGTAGATGATCTTCATGAAATTATTTACTCGCATATTGGCCATCGACAGAAAGCATCTCAGCAAGCTGAAATCATCATTGATGCACGAGTAGATGATTTTATGCGTTATATTGACCATCGAAAAGCAGTTAATTTAATAAAGGAATTTAAAAAATCTATAAAGAATATATCTGAAAATGAAGTAAAAAAAGCCCTAAGGAAAATTGAAAATGGTAGTAATCCTTCAGATGTATTATTAAAATTAACCAATAATTTAGGTAATAAATTTTTGCACCCTTGGATTTCTCAGTTGAATAAGGCTGAGGGAAAGCATTTTGATGAATTGTTAAACTTTTATCAAGTAATTATTGAACAAACCCAAAAATCAAAACGTAAATAAATTAAATAAAATTTATGCAATCAACAATTGCTAAAAAAGTTAGTGTAAAAGGTGTCGGGTTACATACCGGATTGGTTACTACTCTTACCATTTATCCTGCTCCTGCAGATAGTGGAATTACCTTTTGGCGCTCGGATTTAGCAGAGAATGAAAAATGTATTTTAGATCCGGATCGCATACATGAAACCCAATTATGCACAGGTATATTATTAAAAAAAGAATTGCTAATGACTATTGAACATTTGCTTTCATCAATGTATTGTGAAAAAATTGATAATGCATTAATTGAAGTATATGGTCCTGAATTACCAATATTTGATGGCTCGGCAGCTGCTTATCAAGTTTTATGGCAGGAAGCCGGTAGACAAATTCAAGATAAGCCTAGACGAATAATTGAAATTCTAAAACCGATTAAAGTTGAGGAAGGGTTAAATGGAGAATATAAAAGCGCTCAATTTATACCTGCAGAATATTTTAAAGTTCATTTTGAAGTAGATAATTTTCATCACCCTTATATCAGTGGCTTACCAAATAAATTTACCTTTGATTTTAAAAAGGATAATTATTGGCAGGAAATTGCCCGTGCCCGAACTTTTGGCTTTTTACGAGATGTGGTTTTTATGCAGGAAAGAGGTTTAGCTTTGGGAGGAGCGCTGGCAAATGCCTTAGTGTTTGATCATGAAAAATATTTAAACGATGAAGGTATGCGTTTCCCAGATGAAATTGTTCGTCATAAGGTGCTAGATGCTATAGGTGATATTTACACTTTAGGTGTTCAAATTAAAGGAGAATATCAAGGATATCGAAGCGGGCATTTAATTAATAATCGTTTAATTCGTGAGCTTGAAAATAATTCTGATTGTTGGCGTTGGTATGAAGAATGAGTCGCAATATTTTATAAGTTTTATAAAATTTAATTGGTAGCCTTTGAAATTTTATAATGTTTTGATTTAATTAATTTATCAGTGGGAGTGAATTTATGAGTATTATTGATAAATTTGTAAAAGTTGGGATACTAGGTTTTATTGTTTCTATATTGATTCTGCCAACACAAGCAGAAGGAAATAAAACCGCGAGAAATTTAGCTGCAACCTGTGCTCAATGTCATGGAACCAATGGTAAACCTGCAAATGATAGTATTGGAGTTTTAGCAGGTATGGATAAAGCTGAATTGATTCAGCTAGTTAACGATTTTCGAGATGATATTCAACCATCCCCAATAATGGGACAAATTGCTAAAGGTTATACAAAAGAACAAATCGAAATGATCGCTGAATATTTTTCCGAAATTAAATAATTATTAGGGATGGAAATGAAAAAGATAAATTCACGCAGAAATTTTATTAAAACTATCGCAATCGCAACAACTGCTTCAATGGTAAGCTGTAAAACAATGACTACTTCAAAATATAACAAAGCCAAAGTTGTAGTTGTTGGAGGGGGATTTTCTGGAGCTACTTTGGTGAAGTATTTACGAATGTGGAGTAACTTTGCTCTTAATGTAACATTAATTGAACCCAATGATAATTTTGTCTCCTGTCCGTTTTCAAATTTAGTTATAGCCGGTTTTCGAAATATCAAGGATATTACTCATAGCTATAGTGCAATAAAAAATAAGTATGGAGTAAATATTGTAAAAGATAAAGTTTCAGATGTTGATTTTACTCAGAAAAAGGTTAAAACCTTATCCGGACAGATTATTAGCTATGATAAATTAGTTTTTTCAACAGGAATTGATTTTGATTATAATAATTTAGGTTCCCTTAGTAGTTCCGAAATGCAAAACCAAATTATGCATTCATGGAAAGCCGGTAATCAAACTACTAGATTAGCTAATCAAATTCAATCAATGAAAGATGGAGAAGTATTTGGTATCAGTATTCCCAAATCACCCTATCGTTGTCCTCCCGGACCATATGAAAGAATTAGTTTAATTGCAGATTATTTTAAAAAACAAAAACCCAAATCAAAGGTTATCGTTTTAGACGCTAATGAGAAAATTCAATCAAAAGGAGCAATATTCAGTAAAGCATGGAAACAATTATATCCAGGTATTATTGAATACAATACCAATGCTGAATTGATTGATGTAATTGTTCAAGGTAAAAAAGTTACAGCAATTACTGATTTTGATCAAATTAAACTTGATGTTCTAAATGCAATTCCTAATCAGACTGCAGCACAAATTGTTTTAAAATCCGGTTTAAAACTAATAAATAAAAAATGGGCTGAAGTAAAATGGTTGGATTTAGAATCAACAAATATACCTGATGTGCATATTTCTGGTGATTCTTTATTCCCGGCACCGGGAATGCCCAAATCCGGGACAATGGCAAATCAACACGCCAAAGTAATAGCTGCAGCGCTTTTAGATAAAATTGCCGGTCGTGAAATTAATCAAAACCCGGTTGTTATGAATACCTGTTATAGTTTTGTTGCAAACGATAGCGTAGTTCATGTTGCTTCAGTTCATCCATACAATGCTGAAAAAAAACAGTTATTAAAAGTTAAAGGTGCCGGAGGTTTATCAAAAGCTCGTAACCAACTTGAAGTAAGTCACGCTAACGCATGGGCTGAAAATATCTGGAGCGATATTTTCAGTTAAGCTATAAATGCTAGATAAATGAAAATTAGTTATGCTAAGTTTTGTTTATCTATCATATTTTTTTTGGCTTTTGTATTTTCTAGTCAAATAAATGCCGAAATTCCTGCGCATGTAATCAAAAATATTAATGAGCGATGCGTTGTTTGTCATGGTGAACAAGGGGAGTCTTCAAGTCCATTATTTCCCAAATTAGCAGGCTCAAATTACCAATATTTTGCCAAACAGCTGAATGATTTTATCAATGGCGTTAGAAAAACTAGGACTATGACGGTTCAACTTCGTGATATTGATCCTGAGGATTTTGAATATTATGGTATTTATTATGAACAATTGAAGTCAACTGCTGAAGCAAATTTAGGATCTATTGAAAAAGGTAAAGAACTTTATGAAAATGGCCGACCTGAAAAGGGAATAATTGCTTGTAAAAGTTGCCATGGTGAGAAAGGTTATGGATCCTCAACTTTACCCCGACTAGCCGGTCAAATTCCAGAATATACTAAAAGACAATTAGAAAAATTTAGCCAGCGTCAACGAACTAATGATAATGCTGTAATGCAAGATATTGCTAATAATTTATCGGAAGAAGACATCCTAGAAGTAGCGAAATATTTAGCGGTTATCAACTAATAATTAAATATTGATGCATCTAAACATTAAAGCGAAAATGAATTACATCACCGTCTTGAACTAGATAATTTTTACCCTCTAGTCTCATTTTCCCTGCAGCTTGTGCGCGATTCTCCCCTAGAAATACAATGTAATCATTAAATGAGATAACTTCTGCTCGAATAAATCCTTTTTGAAAGTCAGAATGGATTATTCCCGCACATTGATCTGCGGTTGAACCTTTAATAAATGACCAAGCATGAACTTCTTTTTCACCTGCTGTAAAAAAGTTTTCTAAAGATAATAATTTATATGCCATTTGTGATAACCGATTTAATCCGGGTTCATTGAGTCCAAATTCTTTTAAAAATTCAGTCTTTTCGTAAGCTTCTAAATCAAATANAGATGCTTCCAAAACAGAACAAAGAGATAAAGCCTTACTATTTTCAGTTTGAGCGAAATTACGAATTTGATTAAACCATTCGTTATTTTCTAAGCCATCTTCACCAACATTTGCTAAATAAAGCATTGGTTTTAAGGTTAGCAAACTATATGGTTTAATTAATTGTTTTTCTTCATCAGCAAGATTGACATTGCGAATTGGTTTTCCTTGATTTAGTTCGGGTAGTAACTTATTCAAAACCCCTAACAAAATCTTGGAGCTTTTATCTCCCACATTGGCAATTTTTTGATTTTTAATAATCGCATTTTCAATAGTAGTTAGATCTGCAAGGGCTAATTCGGTATTTATTATTTCAATATCACGAATTGGATCAACTTGTCCTGCTACATGAATAACTTTTTCATCACTAAAACATCTTACAACATGAATAATTGCATCAGTTTCGCGAATATTTGCTAGAAATTTATTGCCAAGCCCTTGTCCATCTGACGCTCCCGCCACTAGTCCAGCAATATCAACAAATTCTATAGTTGTCGGAATAACTCTTTTAGGTTTAACAATACTTGCTAATTGCCCTAAACGGGGATCAGGAATATTTACAATCCCAATGTTAGGATCAATTGTGCAAAATGGGTAGTTTTCTGATTGAGCTTGAGCAGAAGTTAGAGCATTGAACAGAGATGATTTACCAACATTTGGTAGTCCGACAATTCCACATCGAAGTGGCATAGTTTAGTAATTATCGCAATTTAGCGAACGCTTTGCTTTTCTTTAAATTCTTGTAATTCTTTGCAATCAATACATAAAGTCGCCATTGGTCTGGCTTCCAGTCGATTCATGCCAATTTCGATACCACAAATATCACAATAGCCATAATCATTTTTATTTATACGTTCCAAGGTGCGGTCAATTTTTCTGATTAATTTAGTTTCTCGGTCGCGTTCTCGGAGTTCAAGTGCTAAATCTGTTTCTTGTGAGGCTCTATCATTAGGATCTGCAACGGTGACCATCTCATCTTGAAGATCAGTAACAGCATTGCCTAATCCTTCAAGTAATTTTTTTCTTTGATCCATTAAAATTGATCGAAGTTTATTTATATTAGGTTTTGATAAATATTTAGTTTTAGGTTTTACTTCTTTTTTTAAAGTTTTGGTATTTGCTAGTCGATGTTCATCACCAAATCGCCGACCGTTTTGGGTAAAAATGGTTGTTGGAGTAACAAAATCTTTTAATGTATTTGAAGGTTGGAATTTCGTGCTTATAAATTCGCTGGTTGCTAAATTTTTACCTGATTTTCGATATGCACGTTTAGTTCTTTTTTCAGGAACCATATTATCTGTAGTTTTTTCAATTTGGTTCTTTATATTTTTTTTGTTAGATTGATCTAACTCCAAATCTTTTAACTTTATTGTTATAGTTTTTGGAGTTTTGAACTTTGGCACTTTACTTATAGAACTTTTACCGGATATTTTTTTCTTATTTTCTTTTTGAATCAAGTCTTTTTTATCTATTGCTTTTTTAGCCGGGATTTTTTTGGATGTTGTTTTTTTATCAATATCTTTTTTTGCTAAAACTTTTTTCGAACTTGCTTTTTTCTTTTCCTGAGGTTTGTTTGTTTGGGCTTTTTTTGATGGAGTTTTTAAATTTTTATCCGAAGTTTTTTTATGATTAGATGGTTTTAAAGGTTTTGCAGTTGGTTTTGTTTTTTTTATGCTTTTTACCTCACTCTTTTGTTTAGATTTACCTGTAGGAGTAGTTTTAATTTTATTTTTTTCAATTTGATTACTAGCCTTTTTAGCTAGTTTAGCTTTGCCTTTTTTATCTTCCTTAGCCATAAATAGTTTTGTTTTAAAGAAGTTAATTATCATTATTTTCTAAAAAAATAGCAAGCCTTTAAATTAATACTATATTTTATCGCTCAAAATGTTTTATTTAAGTCTTTTTTTCAAAATTTCTTTAACTTTAACAGCATCAGCACGTCCAGCTGACGATTTCATTACCATACCGACAAGACTCATAAGTGCTTTTTCTTTACCCTTTTTATATTCTTCAACTGCTTTAGGATGAGAGTCTATCGCGTATTCAATTAATTTATTTAGCTCATCAATATTCTCTATTGAAGATAAACCAAGTTCAGTAACAATATCCAAAGGTTTTTTATTAACATCTTCGAGCATTTTACTAAATACAGTTTTTGCTGAATTACTATTAATCTTACCCTCTAGAATAAATACTATAAGTTCAGCAAGATGATTCAGATTAATATTTGCTTTAGTTAGTTGATTAAAATTAGCTTTACAAATATTTATTTGAGCGGAAACTACCCCTAATAACCAATTCGCACAAATTTTTGCAATTGAAGGAACTTCAAATTTTTGGCTACTATCAATATCTTTGACTAATTCAATTAATTGATCATATACGCTTGCCTTTTCAAAACTTGCTAATAATTGTTCAGCATCCTTTTGGGATAATTGATACTCATAAACATACCTTACCTTTTTATTTGAAGGTAGTTCAGGCATTGAGTGTTTAATTTTATTAATTTCATCATCAGAGATAACCACAGTTAATAGATCTGGATCTGGAAAATATCGATAATCATGAGCATCTTCTTTATTGCGCATGGAGCGTGTTTCACCTGTATCTGGGTTAAATAGTCGGGTTTCTTGATTGACTATTTCTCCGTTTTCTAAAGCCTCAATTTGCCGATTAATTTCGTAATTGATTGCCTCTTCCAAAAATTTAAAGGAATTGAGATTTTTTATTTCACATCTGATGCCAAGTTGATTGCTATTTACTTTTTTAACTGAAACATTAGCATCACAGCGAAATGAACCCTCTTGCATATTACCATCGCATATTCCGATCCATTTCACTAAATTATGTAAACTACGAGCATAAGTAATTGCTTCTTGAGTACTATATAAACAAGGCTCAGTTACAATTTCAATTAACGGAGTACCGGCTCGGTTTAAATCAATCGCACTTTTATTAGCATATAGATCATGGACTAATTTTCCAGCATCTTCTTCCATATGAGCTCTTAATATATCCACAGTTTTTTGATAATCATCAACTTCAATAATCAATTTACCAAACTCAATAATCGGTTCTTCGTATTGACTTATTTGATAACCTTTTGGCAGATCGGGATAAAAATAGTGTTTTCGTGCAAAAATTGAATGTTGATTTATTTTGGCATTAATTGCCAAACCTAATCGAATAGCATGATTAATTGCTGCTTGATTAGCTACCGGTAAGGTTCCAGGTAAAGCACAATCTAACCAGTTTACCTGAGAATTAGGTTCTGCCCCAAAAATTGTAGCGGTATTTGAAAAAGCTTTAGAGCGAGTAAGAAGTTGAACATGGGTTTCAATTCCAATAACCACATGCCAATTTTCTCGGCTTCCTGGTATGTAATATCTATTATCCATATTTAATCAAATTCCGGTGGATACCGTAAATGAAAATCAGTAATTTGTTGATATTGATGGGCTGAACTTAATAGTAATCCCTCACCAAAATATGGAGCGCTAAGTTGCAATCCAATTGGTAAACTATTATCGGTAAAACCAACAGGCATCGAAAGCGCAGGTAATCCTGCAAGATTAATCGGCACGGTTAATACATCAGATAAATATTCGTCTGTTGGGTGATTATTACTATCAATATTTATCGGAGGTTTAGGGGATACTGGTAGAGCTAAAAGATCACATTTTGAAAAAATTTCTTTAAACATGTTAATAATTAAGCGGCGAATTTTTAGAGCTGACAAGTAATATGCTTCATAATAACCATGTGAAAGCACAAATGTTCCTAATAAAATTCTTCTCTTTACCTCTTCGCCAAACCCTTGAGCACGGCTTTGGGCATAGACTTGCTCAATGTTTTTTGCATCTTTACTGCGTATTCCATATCTAACACCGTCATATCTTGATAAATTTGATGATGCTTCAGCGGTAGCAATAATGTAATAAGCTGATAGAGCTTCATCAATATATTTTAAATCTACTTCAATGGGGATCATTCCTAGATCAATTAATTTTTTTATTGCTTGGTCTAGCACTTTTCTTTGAGCTTCATCGGTATTATTAATTAATTTTTGACATATACCAATTTTTTTATTTTTAACACTTGAATTGAGATGTTGAGAGAGAGATTTAGATGTAAGAGAGAATCTCTTTTATTTATTGGGATTTGAGTAGAATCCCGTTTATCATAATTCATCATTACTTGTAGAATATGTGCACAATCTTCTGCTCGTCGGGCAAAAACTCCTGCTTGATCTAAAGATGATGCGTATGCTATTAGCCCATATCGTGAAACATTGCCATAACTTGGTTTAATTCCGGTTACCCCACAATGTGATGCCGGTAGTCTTATTGAACCACCGGTATCGGATCCAGTAGCGATTGGTGTAAGACCTGCAGCAACACAAACAGCAGAACCCCCAGAAGAACCACCAGATATGCGATTTAAATTCCAAGGATTTTTACAAATCCCATAAGCTGAGTTTTTATTGCTAGAACCCATTGCAAATTCATCCATATTTGCTTTGGCAATTATTTGCATTCCGGCGTTTGCTAGTTCATCAACTATATGAGCATTGTATGGCGGAATAAAATTATCTAGTATTTTTGAACCTGCAGTAGTTCGAATCCCTTGGGTGCAAAAAGTATCTTTATGAATTATTGGAATATTATTTGTTATTGAATTAATATCTTTTTGATTAATTTTGGCTTCAAGGTTCTCAA
>Ga0049116_10000342_pt1 | contig 10527 bp, 12 predicted proteins | sample WorMetvacBELIZE2_FD_55049 | JGI IMG/M metagenome (GOLD analysis project Ga0049116, IMG submission 55049) | Marine gutless worms symbiont microbial communities from Max Planck institute for Marine Microbiology, Germany - Olavius vacuus BELIZE.2 | ecosystem: Host-associated > Annelida > Digestive...
TCATTTGGTTTGGCTGAGTCACCTAAATCACTTGATTTTTGCTCTAAGTTAGTTATATCAGGCACTTCCACATTTGCTAGGGCTTCATCAGTCTTAATATTATCTTTTGTTTCAATTTCTGGTTTTATTTCTTGTTCCGAAGTTTTGGCTTTATCTGAACTTATCTGATTTTCCGGTTTGGCAGCATCGTCTTTTTGTTCAATCTCATCAAAATTAAGATCCGGCACATAAATTTGCTCAACAGCAGAGGGCTCAGTCTTAACAGCAGCGGGTTCAGTATTTTCAGTGGTTGTTTCCGATGTTTTAATCTCAGCTGATTCTGGCAATGTTTGAAGATTTTTTTCAGCAGAATCAGTATCAGAATCTTTTGTTGGTGATTGAGAATCGGTTGATTCTTTACCCAAATCAAGATTAAATTCAAAATTTTCGTCAGTTTTAATATTTGATTCAGCTTCTTTTACCATTTCCCGAAGCTGAGGCATAATCATAGTTTTTCAGAGCTGAAATCCAGATCATCTAACGATATATCAGTTTCATCATCTTCGGCATTTGGATTTTTTTGGGTGCGCTCAATCGCATCAGTAGTTTTTGAACTTTGTGAACTTGCTTCAGAACTGCTAGCTTCAGGAGTTGTGGTGATATCAGCAATTGCTTCCGTAGTTTGGTTTTCTTCTTCTTTTTGAGGAGTTATGCGGGTAATTTCATCGGTAAAAGGAACAGTTGTACTATCAGGTATATCGGAGGTTGAAGAAGAAATTTTAGTTACTTCGGCATTATCCGGTGAATTCACCATAATTGTCGGTTCGATTGTTTGAGGTGATTCAGGTTTTGAAAGTGATTCTAAGTCTTTTAAGAAATCTTCTTCAGAATCCGTAGCTACCGGTGCAGGTTTTTTACTTTCTTCTTCATCGAATCTTTGAATTTCCTCACTCTTAGAAGTATCTTCAGTTGTTTCCTTTTTAGTTTCTGCTGCTGCCACAATTGCTGCAAAATTTTCACTGGTTTCTTCAGAATCTTTGTTTACTTTATCTTTTTTCGATAATCGTTTAATTTTTGAAAAAAAGGATTTCTTAGCCTTTGGTTTTTTATCAGGTTTACTGGGAGAATCATCAGCTGTTGAATCTGGCTGGGGTGGTGGGGGTTGAACTGATTTTGTTTCTGAAGTTGATTGAGGTTGCTGAACTTGTGAAGAGAGATTTTTATCGCTATCAGCAGTAGCATCACTTCCCCATATATCAGCATAGTCCTCATCTACCTCATCCTCTACTTTGAGACGAACACTGCTTTTTCGTTTTNTANTNACCGCAAAAATTATTAAAGCAAATATAATTACAACAAGACCTCCTATCCAAATTAATTTATCAGGAGACAACAAACCTTCCGAAGTTAACTGATTAGTATTGAATAAACTTGAAAAAATAGATGATTCTTTAGTTGCAGTTTTTGGTGGAGTTGGTTTTGTAACTATGGGTTTAGGTTTTGGAGTTGGGACAGGAGTAGGTTTTACTACTACCGGTTTGGGTTTAGGAGTGACAACTACCGGTTTGGGAGCGACAACTGGCTTTGGTGCTGGTTTTACTACTACAACTTTTGCTGGGGGTTCGTCTTTTTTTATTAATCCTTGTTCAAGAATATTTGGTAACTTGATTACGTTAGTTTTGCTTTTGGAATCTACAGTTTTCGGTTGTTCTAGGATAGGATTAGCTGGTATCGAGGGTGGAATACCTGGGTTTGTCTTAGCAATTAATTCTTGGGTTTGAGCTTCAAGTTTTGCTAGTTTTGCTTTTGCGCTTTCAATTTTGCGATCTAGACTTGCTATTGTTGTGGCAGAAGCCTTTGATGAAGTTCTTTTTTTAGTTGATAATCTTTTAGTAGTAACCTTAGGNGTTATACCTGAATAAGCACTTTGGGGAATACTATAAGCAGAACTGGGAGATGGATTTATTAATAAGGTAAATTTTTGGCTAACAGAAGCTCCAGTTGCATTTATTAATTCAACTACAACATCAAGATAAGGTTCATTAATTGGCCTAAGCGATCCTAATTGAACAACAGCACTATTCTGATTGCGTAATATCGTTGTAGTTATACTATTATCAATCCCTCCATTTGGCATAGGATGATATGAACGTCCCTTAATTGATTGAACATCTTGAGGTGAAGCTAANACCTCAATATAAGCTTGTAAAGGCTGACCAATTACCGAATTAGTCTGAATTCTGCCAAATGAAATTTGGGCAAATACNGAATTTGAAAATAAAAATAATCCTACAANTACAATTAATAATTTATTAAAAAATCGAACTAGATTCGAATTTAAAAAATATAAATTATTAAATATCATTTAATTGCTTTGTTGTTTAATAATATCTTGTAGTTTTTGGATTCTTTGATTAATTTCCTTTAATTCTTTCTGTTTAGCAGTAACTTCAGAGTTGGTTGCGGTGCTTTTTGCTTTTAATCTTTTTGGTGTTTGAATTGATTTTTTAACTTTCGGTGTTTGATAAGTAGGAGTAAAAGCAAAATATCCTTCATCTAAAGGAGTATCTTGATAGGGGATGTCTTCACGAATAATTGTTGCTTGTCCCGGTAAATCAAATCTTGCACCTTGACTGGAATTTAATCCGCGGGAAATTCCCTGGATGTTTTCACTAGGATCTAAAATTAATGAAATAGATTTTATCGAACGACCNTCAGGCCAAACAGCTTCGATAATAATATTCGCATTTACTTCGTAAAATGGAATCTTGGTAAAAAACTTAAAGTAGGCTCGTTTTGATTTGTCATTAGGTTGTATATATTCACCTTCAATATTTCTTAAATAATGATTATAGTCAATCCCTAATTTTTCATATTCTTCGGCTTTAGCCATTTTAATGGTTGCATTTCTAATTTCACTTTTAGTCCCATAAATGCTAACTTCGGCATTTAAAGATTGTCCAAGAGTAGACTTCACCTTAACCGGACCAAAAGATAGTGCCAGTGCAGGGTTTGACCATGAAGTGGTAATAAATATTATTCCGATTAATAGTTTATATCGATGAGGAATTTTGTATATAGACATTTTCGTCCTTTTAAAAGAGACTGNTTTTAAATGTTTAGTATCAATATGTTGCAAAATTAGATTATATCAACACTTTAGATTAGTAATAAAATCCATTATTTTTAATACATTATTATCCACTAACATTATCAATATCTTATCAAATCTTCCTAAAATTTTCTTACCATATAATAAGATGTAATAAATAACATACATTTTTACAAATTTGGCTTACGAAGTAGTGCAGGAGTGATTGTTTTAGCTCGTTTATCTTTATAAGTTTGTGAGTTATTTATATTAATATTTTCATTAATTGGCTTTTGAGGTTTAGGCATTTTTATGGTGATTTTGGGGATCTTTTTATCAAGTAGATTTTCAATTTCAGTCAAATAATCTAATTCATTTTTTGCACATAAGGTTATTGCTTCTCCAGGTTTTCCCGCACGACCTGTTCTGCCAACTCGATGAATATATTCATTGGCAATATTTGGCGGGGAATAGTTGATAACTAATGGAAGTGATGGAATATCTAATCCACGAGCAGCAACATCGGTAGCAACTAATAATTGAATGGTTCCAATTCGAAATTGATTCATTACCTGATCGCGTTCAAATTGACTCATATCTCCATGAAGCTCATCTACTAAAAAATGAGATGATTTTAAAATCTTAGCAACTTTTTTGGCATTAATTTTCGTGTTGGTAAAAATTAAAGCTTGTTGATTTGGTTTTTGATTCATTAATAATTCAATATTTGATATTTTATTTTTTTCTTCAGCTAAGCAATATCGATGAACAACATTGTCACTAACTTCCATCTCCTGGTGAATATTTATGGAAATTGCATCTCGTAAATATTTATTTGCTAATTTTTTGATCTCAATACTATAAGTTGCGGAAAAAAGCAGGTTTTGGCGAGATTTTGGTAAAAAATTGATGATCTCATTTAATTGAGGTAAAAATCCCATATCAAGCATTCGATCAGCCTCATCCAATACTAAGTAATTAATCTGATCCAAACTTATGGTTTTATTTTGAATATGATCTAGTAATCGCCCAACGGTTGACACAACAATTTCAACTCCCATTTTTAACTCAGTAATTTGCAAATTAATATTATTACCACCGTATATTGTCGTCGATCGTAAATCACTCATTTGTAAAAAATCTTTAAGATTCTTACCAATTTGTTGGGTAAGCTCTCGAGTNGGGGCGAGAATTAAAGCTTGTAAAGGATGGTTTGCCGGTGAAGTACTTTTATTTCCATATGGACTTAGTAANTGAATTATCGGTAATAAATATGCTGCAGTTTTTCCAGATCCGGTTTTTGCTTTAACTAAAACATCATGTCTTGCTAATACTTCAGGAATAACTTTAGCTTGAACTTCGGTNGCNGTTTTATAACCAATCGCTTCTAGCGAAAGTAACAGCGATGTTGAAAGTTTTAGTTGAGAAAATTTCAATATTTATGACTGGATTTCAAACAGACTGACAATTTTTTTAACCCCCCCAACTTTTTCAGCAATTGTATTTCGGGCNAGATCAGCTTCACTAGCTGTTACTATCCCAAATAAATACACTACACCTTCTTCAGTAACAACTTTAATATCCCGAGATTTAATTGATGATGAACCTAGATACGTGCTTTTAACTTTAGTGGTAATCAATGAATCACTGGATCTGGAAGAAATGCTTGAATTAGGGCCTACTGTCAGATAGTTGAATACACCCCGAGAATTTGGATGATCATTAGCAATACTTTCTGCTTGTTGTTTTAAATTTGGATTTGGTACTTGACCGGTTAACAATACTGCACGATTAAATGAAGTAACATTTATATTAGTATTGGGAATGGTATTGTTATAAGTATTGTTAAGATTTGATTCAATTGTACTATCATCTAATTGAGCCCCTGCCGATCTTTTATCAACAAGTATTTTAGTTGCAACTCCCACCCCGGTAGCACCAATTAAAAAAGGCAGCCCTAAATTTGCACACCCAATAAAAACAAAGGATGATAGATAAATTAAAATAAATGATAAAAATTTTGAAATAAATTTTTTATTCATAATAATTTTCATATTAATGGTTTAGAAAAATCCTATCAATTCCATCACAAATTGAATGGATAATTAAAATATGCATTTCTTGGATTCTTGCAGTCTTTTCCGTTGGGACATTAATTATTAAATCATTAGTAGATAATATTTTCGAAATTTTTCCGCCATCTCTGCCGGTAAGAGCTATCACCCGACCATTATTTTTTTGCATTTGGATTATTGCTTCGCAAATATTTATTGAGTTTCCACTAGTAGATATTGCGATTAAAATATCCTCAGGTTTTGCCAGCGCGCAAACTTGTTTAGCAAATACTAAATTAAATTCGTAATCATTACTAATTGAAGTAATCGTTGAACTATCTGTGGTTAATGCAATTGCCGGTAGTGGTTGTCTTTCAGATTCAAATCGATTTAAAAATTCCGAACTTAAATGTTGAGAATCAGCAGCTGAACCGCCATTGCCGCAAACTAATATCTTTCCACCATTAGATATGCTCTGGTGAATTATCGAAATCGCCTTTTCAATCGGAAAAATTAATTGTGGGTAGATTTGTGTTTTAATATTAATTGATTCTTGAAAAAGATTTTCAATATGACTTTTCAATTCAATATTTATATTAGGTTTTTCACCCATACAATTTCTTTTCCTTCATCAATTAAAATCGCATCAATCCTGGCTTGAATAATTCCCATTTTTTTCATAAGTAGTTTGGCAGTTCTTACCAATATTCTTTTTTTCTTGGGATTAATACTTTTACCGGCACTAATCCAGGAATTTATTTTTCGGTAACGAACTTCAACAAAAACTATAAGCGGTCCATCCTTACATAAAAGATCAATTTCACCTTTTTGGTTATGATTTTGGGTTTTGATATTGCGACCGATAATTTTGAGACCATTAGCAATTAAATATTCTTCTGCGATTTTTTCAGCCCGCTCCCCAGTAATTTGCTTAGTCGTCCGTTTGGGGTGTAGCTTAAAATTTTTTAATAGATAGTCCCAAAATTTTGTCAATAACAAATGACCCTTATATCAATCAAATTAATCAAAATAATAAGCTATTACCTAAGAAATAAAGCTCTTTAAAGCTAAAAGATAACTAAAATATTATTTGCTGTAGAATTTATAAAACGAAATTATCTGTGAATCTCTCAAAATCCAAACTAATTCCAACAATTGGAAAAGTATACGTTATTGCAACTCCCATAGGAAATATCGAAGATATAACTTTAAGAGCTATCAAAGTAATTAATAATTGTCAATATATTTTTAGTGAAGATACCCGTCACTCAAAATTCTTATTAAAAAAATATCAACAGAAAAATAATCATAAGTTTGTTTCGCTTTTTGAATACAATCAAAAACAAAGAATTACAACTGCGATATCCTTATTAAAAAAAGGAAATAATATTGCTGTTGTTAGTGATGCGGGAACTCCTGCTATCAGTGATCCCGGTGCAATTTTTATTAAAGAATTAAGCAAAGAAAATATCGAAATTATTCCGATACCTGGCGCTTGTGCAGCAGTATCTGCATATTCGGTTAGTGGGATTGAAAACTCAAGTTTTTATTTTCAAGGATTTTTACCGGATAAAAAAAATAAACTTAATCGAACATTACAAAAAATTGTTGCCTGCGATGTTCCTGTGATTATTTACGAAGCCCCCCATCGNCTNTACCAAACTATTAATNCAATGNTAAAAATTTTTAATCCTCAACGCCAAATTTTCATTGCCCGTGAAATGACAAAAGTTTATGAAGAGTATTTATTGACTAATCTTGAAGATCTATTGCATAGGTTAAGCGAAAAAGGTAAACAAAATAATAAAGGTGAATGGGTGCTAATAATTCCTCCTACTCAAAAAAAGTTGGAGTGAGTAATTCCCCAAACAATGGTCAAACCCAACAAATTGCTGATACTTTAATACTTGAATTAAAAAACAAACTCTCAAACTCACAATTAGCTAGGATAATTCATAAAGCAACCAAAATTGATCGAAAAGAAATTTATCAAAAAATAACCTCCAATGGAAATAATTAAATATTGTATTCAATGCGGAAGCAATGTTGAATTAAAAATTCCGATTAATGAAGAGCGAGAACGGGCAGTATGTGTTAATTGTAGCTATATTCATTATCAAAATCCTCGGATTGTGGTTTGCACTATTACTGTTGATAATCAAAAAATATTATTAGCGAAACGAAATATTGAACCTCGAAAAAATTTTTGGACTCTACCCGGAGGTTTTTTAGAAATGAATGAATCTCCCGAAGCAGGAGCAAAAAGAGAAACTGAAGAAGAAACTTATTGCCAANTTGATATTATCCGTCCATTTTCAATGATAATGGCAATGACCGGTGAGCAAGTTCATATTTTTTATTTAGCAAAATTACGAATTTTTTCNGATCAGCCGACCGCAGAAAGCTCTCAAGTGAAAATGTTTAATTATAATGAAATTCCTTGGTCGGAGCTATCTTTTCTAACGGTAAAAGCCACATTGGAACAATATCTCAGCAATCCTAATCATCTCGGAGTAATATGTGGCAAGTTTAATAATCAAAAACAATTTATTAGATCAATTTAACCATTATCTAAAATATTACATTGTAGTTTGATTACATTATTAGAAATTAATTAGTTATAAAATTGATGTAAAAATCAGCTAATAAAAAATAGATAATTTTTTTCAATCCTGTTATTAGAAACATTTATAATTATCANTTATTCAAAATTAATAAGGTTTTNTATGAGTAATTTTACAAAGTTTATTGGAGTTTTATTTATTTTGGTTAATACATCGTTATTCGCTCAGGAATTTTCTATTGAATTAGAGAAAAGTAATATTCAATGGAAAGGAGCCAAGATTACCGGAGCACATACTGGTAGTATTAAGTTTCAAGAAGGCAATATTGTATTAAAAGATGGTAAATTAGTTGGAGGGAAATTTATCGTTGATATGAAGACTATAAATAATGATGATCTAAGTGGAAGGTCTAAAAATAGATTAGTAAATCACTTAAAAAGTGATGATTTTTTTGGTGTAGATCAACACCCAACATCAACCTTAATATTTAAAGAGTCAAATATAGTTGATAGTAATCAATATAATATTATTGCCGATTTAACGATTAAAGGAATTACTCAACCGGTTGAATTTGTTGTTAATATTGACGATCGCCAAGGGAGCGCTAAATTAGTTATCGATCGAAGTAAATATAATGTAAGATATGGTTCTAAAAGCTTTTTTGATAATCTAGGCGATAAAGTAATTAATGACGAATTTGAAATTACCGTAAATGTGGTTTACTAAGCAACTAATTAGTATTAAGCCAAGGCATTTTCGAAAAATGATGATTTTCAAACTCACGAATTTTATCAGCTTTAGTTAGGGTTAAACCTATTTCATCTAAACCTTCTATCAGACATTTTTTTCGAAAAGAATCAATTTCAAAATTGTAAGTATTGTCTGCGATTATTTCTTGTTTAGCAAGATTGATAGTAATATTAGCATTAGGGGTATTATCTACCCATTGCATTATTTCATCAATAATCGAAAATGATAATATTATCGGTAATAAGCCATTTTTAAAACAATTATTGTAAAAAATATCAGCAAAACTTTTGCCAATTAAAATCCGGATGCCAAAATCCCGAAGTGCCCAGACCGCATGTTCCCTTGAACTGCCACAACCGAAATTCTCATTGGTAATCAATATAGTTGATTTTTGATATCTGGGAACATTTAACACAAAATTATCGTTAATTTCTCGCTTTGAACTATCCATTCCCGGCTGTCCAATATCTAGATATCGCCAACTGTCAAATAAATATTCACCAAAACCGCTTCTTTTAATTGATTTTAGAAATTGTTTGGGGATAATCGCATCAGTATCAACATTGTTTTGACGCATTGGCGCGGCAATTCCGGTATGAGTAATTAATTTGTCCATTATTTTTTCAAATACTTAACATAAACATTATTGGTAAATACAAAGTAAAGCTATGTTTATAAAACTAAATTTTTATATTTTATTATATTTTTGGTTTTCGCTGGNAGAGATAATAATNTAATGGACTAATATACANTTTACATAAGTAAAGATATTATTTTTAAATTAGGATTTGCAAACGAGAATTCCTCGTCCAAACTTAACTCATAATCATTTCTCAATAGGAAAAATANATACTTATGGTATNTTTCCATTGAAAAATTCTACNNNGATATACTNTTTCTGGTAGTCTATAACAATGATTCTATAGTATTCATAAATCTATTCCATTCGCCNTCCTCATCTATATAGAATGCATTGTTTTTCCCTAAAGAAGANTTAATTCTTTTTCTGTAGNTATTTGAACCTTCCCAGCCTGAAAGAAAGAGATAAGTTACCTTATTCTTATTTGATGTTTTCTTATTTTCTTTATATTTATCAATATCTTTTGGGTGAAATAATCCAGTATATTTAACTTCAATTGCAATATTATCATTAATTTGTAAATCAACTTTTTTCCGTGAATCTAACTTGGCTTGTTCAACGATTGTTGCTTTCAATCCTTTGTTCTTTAGTTCTTTTCTAATGCAGTATTGGATTGTTTGTTCATATAACCAACCGTTTAATCCTGGAATAATAATATTGTTACTATTATCACAGTAAATTGCAAGGTCTTTTAGCTGCTCCAATGCCAAATCTTTATTCTTTTGAAATAATTTTTCAATTTTATCTTCATTGAATATCCTATTACTTTTATCTTTCATATTTACCTTTTATAAATAAATCAGCATTATATCGTGAAATTCTTAATTAATAAATAGTTAATTATTTTAAAAATATTTCCACTCAGTAGCTTAAGAAAATTGGAAATTTAAAATTTACATATTTTAGAAAATTTGACTTTTTATTGGAATTTTTAAAAGATATTATTTCTAATATTATGATTTTATGAGTGTTTTTTAAAATCTACGAAATATTATGGAAAAATAATCTGCCGACGATGAGACTCGAACTCATACGGATCTCTCCGCCACCCCCTCAAGATGGTGTGTCTACCAATTCCACCACGTCGGCATCCGAGCATAAATTATAAGCTAATATATAATAATTCATTGTCAGGTATCTAATAAGTTATTTTAAATGCAAGAACAAGTAAATGGATGAATATAAAAAATTTGTTCTAAGTCAAATTGGTATCGACCTATATGTTCTTCGATCTAACTCCAATAAAAATAATAATTTAAACAAAGTTATAAATGAAGATGTTATTGTCCAACCCCCCCCATTAAAAAAAAATATAAATAAGCAGTCAGAAAGTAATCAAATAGTTGAGAATAAACAAAAACCTTTGAATTGGCAAACACTTACTAGTGAAATTAAGAATTGTCAAAATTGTATTCTAAGTAAGGAGCGTAAACAGGTCGTTATTGGGAC
>Ga0049116_10000344_pt1 | contig 10470 bp, 8 predicted proteins | sample WorMetvacBELIZE2_FD_55049 | JGI IMG/M metagenome (GOLD analysis project Ga0049116, IMG submission 55049) | Marine gutless worms symbiont microbial communities from Max Planck institute for Marine Microbiology, Germany - Olavius vacuus BELIZE.2 | ecosystem: Host-associated > Annelida > Digestive...
AAACATAAAACAGCAGGCGAAAGATAGTTATGCCGATATGGTAGATTATGTGGCTCGTGTAAACGCGTCTAACAGAATTTATGACCTTGTATTAAAAGATTACGCAAAGCAAAAAGGCATCTCTCTGAATCAGACACTGGTGAGCAAGTTTACCGAAAAATTTGAAAATCAGGTTACGAGTGAATCTGCCTCAAAGCCCATTAGTGAGATTGCTGCCAGGCAGGTTATGCAGTACCAAACAGAAAAGGCGATGTTTGAGGAATTTGGAGGTCGCGTTATTTTTCGACAGTCTAATCCGCAAATGCCAATTGATGCCTACAANACCTTGTTAACTCGTTACCGCGATGAAGGCAAGCTCACAATTTTGGACGAAGAATTACGTGATGCATTTTGGGANGTCTTCGCACCACCATTTCAATACGAAATTGCGCCGGAAAACATCGATTTCACGCAGCCTTGGTGGCTTTAAACAATATGGAAATGTGTATCAAGCAATTCAATATGGGTNAACAATAGACTTTGATATTCAAAGGTCGTATCTAACTATANATGGTNATAATGCAAGCACAATGGATGTAATAGACAAGGCAATACTTAGCATGCTTCAGAGTAATACCGACACACCTGTTGCGGATATTGCTGAGCATGTAGGGCTGACGGTTACTCCCTGTTGGCGGCGAATTCAAAAACTAGAAGAAAAAGGTATCATTTCTAAGCGGGTCGCGCTGCTTAGTGCCAAGCAGCTAGGGCTTGCAATGACAGTTTTTGTGCAAGTGAAAGCGGGCAGGCACGATGGGAAGTGGCTGGCTAGTTTCGCCAAACATGCGTCTTCATTTGATGAGGTAGTAGAGTGTTACCGTATGTCAGGAGAGTACGACTACTTACTTAAAGTGCTTGTCACCGATATGGATTGCTTTGACCACTTTTACAAACGACTGGTTAACGGTATAGAGTTTTCAGACGTNACGTCAAGTTTTGCTATGGAACAGATTAAGTACACTACTTCAGTTCCTCTTACTCACCTTTANTNACANAAGTTTCGGCCCGAGTTAGTGAGCAAAAAAAATGGGGCCGGTTTGACGGGCCCCATATAAATTAATTATTTTGGTCTTCAACGTGCTGGTCGGCGAATATCTTGGATTTCTTTTTAATTTTACATCCTAAGATACGCTGCGCATTTTTACGGCCGATGTAGTGAGCGACTGTATAGGGGTGCGCGCGCTTGAAGAACCGTGAGAACGAATGGAAAACATTTTCCATAGTATTGGCTCCTTCTATTAAAAATTGCCCCAAATAAAATATAGTAATATTACAGTTTGATGTCAACAAAATATTTGGTACTAAATAGTGATTAAATTTCGCTCGTAGATAGAGTGTAGACTAGCCAAATTTAAACACTACTAGTTATTGGTATAGATTGATCGCCGGAAAGGATCATATTTTTATATGCAAATAACTTACCTTTTTTTTAAAAGGAATTTAAAAGAAATTGCAAAGAGATAAAAGCCAAGAACCGTGCAGATATTGGGAAGTATAGCGCCGAACAGAAAGTGAACACCACTGATTTTCAATGATGTTCACTATTGTCTTCGTTAATTGGGATATGAAGTAATTGTGATCTGTAGCAATTGGGATCTGCTGCGATCCCGTAATTTAACCTAGTAGTAAGAAAGTTTTTCTGACTTACCAGAGAAAATTTTATATACCATGGCCGTGTAAGCCAAAATAATAGGCACTACTATTACCACTCCCACAAGTAAAAAGCGCAAAGAGCTTGCATCACTTAGTGCATCCATAACTGTCATTTGCCCGGGAATGATAAANGGGTAGTAGCTAATGCCAAACGCGCTGAAGCAAAGCAAAAATACGAGNAAGGCAATGAANAAGGGGAGCCATTCTCCTTTACCCTGTGCGTCAGGTAATTTCTTTAGCAATATGCCGCACAGCCCTAAGAGTGCAAAACACGCAACAGGAATAGCAAATAGAACGTAGCCCCAAGGTGCTGAGAGCCATAAATCTCTTACATCATCNTGCAAGGTGAGATTAGCGATACTTACAGCGACAATACCTACNGCTAATACGCCTAANCCTCTGCGTGCCCAATAATATGCTTTTTGTTGAAGCTCGCCTTCAGTTTTGAGTATCAACCAACAAGCGCCAATAAACGCATAAGCCGCAGTCACACCAAATGCAGCAAGAAGTGCGAACCCCTGTGCCCATATGTCGGTACGAAGCCCTGTTACATATATGCCCAACATATATCCCTGAGCTAAAGTGGTCAAAAGAGAACCGTACTTAAACACTAAATCCCATTTGCGTTTCTTCACCTGTACAACCTTGGCTCGAAAATCAAATGCTACGCCGCGAAGAATAAGCCCTAGCAACATGAAAGTGGCTGGTAAATACAGGGTCTGCAAAAACTCACTATGTGCTTCAGGAAAAGCGATAAGCAGTAAGCCTATGGCAAGCACCAGCCAAGTCTCATTGGCATCCCAGTAAGGGCCAATAGAGGCGATCATATCATCGCGGAAGCCCTCTGTTCTTGGTGGTATAAGTACGCCTACGCCTAAGTCATAACCGTCTAAAATGGCATACAGCAATACAGATAGACCAAGTAGACCCACATAAATATTTCCGAGCATTTCTGCTGATACGTTTTCAAACATGTTTGCTCTCCTTAAACCGTACTTGGATCGGGGTCGGTAGGTTGCATTTTTGCCTTGGCAATTTCTCGCTCTTCTGTCGTTATTTCTTCAATTTCCACTGCTCTTCTGCACATCAACATCAGGGTTCCCATGTATGCGATTAGAAGCACCGTGTAAATGACAAGGTAAAGCGTGAATGACAAAGCGATATTAGCCGGTGGCAATTGGGTAACGGCGTCTGCGGTTCTTAACACGCCACTTACCAAATAGGGCTGACGGCCTATTTCAGTGACGTACCAACCTGCCAAAGTCGCAATCCAACCGCTGAACGCCATGCCAGCGAAAGTGCGCTTAAGCCATATAGGAAACGTTTTATTGCGCACAAGGTAAAGACTGCCAAGCCATGAAACTGCAAGCATTAACATGCCCATTCCCACCATAACTCTAAAACCAAAGAATACAGGGGCAACTGGCGGATGTTCTCCCTCGAACTCATTAAGCCCTTTTATCTCGCCTTTAAGCTCNTGAGTAAGAATTAAACTTGCGCCATAAGGAATGGGTATCTCAAAATGATTTTCTTTANTTTCTTCATCTGGAATNGCGAACAGCAACAAAGGNGCACCTTCTGTGGTTTCCCAAAGTCCTTCCATCGCCGCTACTTTTTGAGGCTGATGNTCAAGCGTGTTCAAACCGTGCATATCGCCTGCAAAAATTTGAAGNGGGATTAATACAGCTGCCGTATAGGTGGCTGTTTTTAGCGCTAGTTTGGGAGCAAGCTTATCGTCGCCTTTCAACATGCGGTAGGCTGACAGCCCGGCAATGAGGAAACTGGCGGTCAGTCCTGAAGCCAACATCATGTGTACAAAGCGATAGGGGAAAGAAGGGTTGAAGATTATCTCTTTCCAATTGGTGGCATATACCACACCATCAACCATTTCAAAACCCTGAGGTGTTTGCATCCAGCTATTTAACGCCAAAATCCAGAAGGCGGAAGTAGTAGTGCCAAGTGCTACAATAAGCGTAGAGGCGGTATGTAGCCAATTTGGAACTCGGCGTATACCAAACAACATAATGCCAAGGAAAGTGGCTTCCAAGAAGAAGGCGGTAAGCACCTCGTAACCTAGCAGTGGTCCTGCCACATTTCCCACTTTTTCCATAAAGCCTGGCCAGTTAGTACCAAATTGGAACGACATGGTTACGCCGCTTACTACACCCAGCGCGAAGCTTAGCGCAAAAACACGCACCCAAAAACGATACATACGCATCCAAACAGGATGCCCTGAAATGTTAGAGCGCAGCTTAAAATAGAATAAAAACCACCCCATCGCCATGGTGATGGTTGGAAACAGAATATGAAAACTAATATTTAACGCAAATTGTAAACGAGACAGCAAGAATGCATCCACAGAAGGCCCCCTTAGTTAACGCTATTTTTCCCCGGAAGTAGCTTATCCTTAAGCTCAAGCATACGACCCACACCCGAACCTAACTTCATCAACGTATTTAACTTTTCAGGCCCAAGATTCTGAAGTTCTTCAGACCATGCCGTAATTGATTCGAGTAAATCATGGATTTCGTTCAGTTTGTGTTGTGCATTTGCTTCTTTTTCGTTGGCTGGTGCATCAAGAAGCAAATCCCGTAGAAGGCTCATGGTTGGGTCTATTTCACGCTTTCTACGCTCTTCAAATACTCTGTTTGCCAGAGTCCAAATATCGCCGGCAGGAATGAAAAACTCTTTTCTTTCACCAGGCACAAGGTGCTGCTTAACTAAGCGCCAAGACTGAAGTTCCTTCAAGCCCATACTGGTATTGCCTCTGGAAATATTGAGTGCATCAGCAATTTCCTGAGCTGAAATTGGCTCTTCATTTAACACGATGAGTGCAAGAATTTGCCCAACGGTTCTATTGAAGCCCCAGCGACTTCCCATTTCGCCAAAGTGCATAACAGCAGATGTGATTAATGGCGTCATTTTCATTTTTACCTTCCAGAAGCTTCAGAAATTACTGAAAGTTTATTGTGGTAGATCAAAAAAAGCAATATTAAAGTGATGTAGTAGAGACTTTTAACTAATAATTTAATGAAAATTAATTAGGCGGCCCAGTGGAATTAAAAATGCTTTTCAAGCGATAAGTTGTTATTGTGAAAAAGTTAACAAGATCCTCATGAAAGTTCGCTTTCTTTATTTCTCGGCCAAAGCAATGCAATACGTTACGGATTCAAAGACAAACACGCTTCAAAACTGTGAAGACGAAGCTATCCACTTGCTCGAAAGCGTACAGAGTTTCGGGTATGTAATAGCTACCAACCCCAGCACCAAAAAAATTCAGGTAGTGAGCGAGAACATTAACGATATGTTCAGCGTAGCAGTTATCCCCGGTGAGACGCTCATCACCGAACTTATCGAAATTCCTTCTCCAGAAGCGCACACCTTTCAAACTATTTATGATGCAGTGAAAGGCGGAGATATCCGTCATGCTTACCAGTGGAAATTTACAGAAAACGCTTTACGCGTAAAAGACTGGGAAAAAGAGGGAAGCGGGGTCGTTTTTGATTCCAACGGTTTGTTGGTTATCGAATTAGAGCCTACGCCTCAATTGAGTTTTGAAGCTGCGCAGCAGTGGGTGCCCATGGATGTGGATATTCGCGCATTGTTGCCGAATGTCGATGACAGGGATACTATCGGTGACGTTGCTGACGCCATCGCCCGGGTATTTAAGCAATACATCGGCTTTGACTCTGTAATGGTTTATAAGTTTGATAAGGCCTACTGTGGTGAAGTAATTGGTGAAGCCACCAACCCGAACTCACGCTCGTTTAAAGGGCTGAAATTTCCAGCCTCAGATATCCCAAAACAAGCGCGTGAGCTCTATCTTAAAAACCGAGTTCGTTGCGTATTTGATGTCGAAGAACCCGTTATTGGTCTTAAACCTTCGGTTAAAGAGGCCGAGCGCCCGCCGTTGGACTTGTCAATGTCGATGGTGCGCTCGGTATCACAGATGCATATTGCTTACCTTAAAAATATGGGCATCCGCTCTTCGTTTTCGGTGTCGCTTGTTTTCGAGGGACGACTGTGGGGGTTATTAGCTTGCCACAATAGTAAACCTGCCTATATTGATCAGAAGAAACGTTTGGTTTGTGAATCGTTAGGTCACCTTTATGCGTGGCAACTTCACACAAAAGCATTACACAAAAAGAAAGAACAATTTCAAATACGTCAACGTAAGTTGAACATTATCGTTCACCAACTTACTTCATACACGAACCCGCTCGAAGCTATTAAGCAAAAAGAAAGAGAGCTACTCGATGTAGCTGATGCATGCGGCATGGCAGTGGTTACCCCTTCAGGCAATTATTTGGTAGGCAGCACACCAACAGAGAAAAGCCTTGCAACACTACTTGATAAATTTGCTATAAGCGATTCTGAGCAATCGATTGCTGTTAATCGGCTAGCCAATGAAGTGTCTGATAGTTGTGAGCTAAACGGTATTCGAGGAATGTATATTTCCTGCGTGTCTTCAAAATTGGGCTATTACACGGTTTGGTTTAGAGAGCAAAAAGATAAAACAATACGCTGGGCCGGTCGCGATGCAGCCAAAAAAGATATTGGTAAGTCGCTTACACCACGTAACTCGTTCGATTTGTACCTACAAAGTGTAGCTGATGAGTCGGTGGAATGGACCGAAGATGACCAGCTGATTATCGAAGGTTTCGACCACTTATTTATACCCTACGCACTTAGCTTAAAAGCGTCGCTCGATAAGCAAATTAGTAAGTTAGAAGAGCTGGATAAGGCCAAAGATCAGTTTCTTGCCAGTATTTCTCACGAATTGCGTTCACCACTGAACTCAATTGTTGGCTGGACCGATCTAGCCCTAATGGATATTCGCAACGTTGACAGAATGTCTGATGCGCTTGGCGTGATAAAGCGTGCAGCATCTACTCAGGCAGCTTTAATCAACGATATTCTCGATTTGTCGCGCATCATTTCTGGCACTATGAAACTTAGCACACATTCGCTCAATATTGCCGGGTCGATATCGGAGGTGGCAAGGTCATTTGAAGCGGGGTTTGCGAGTAAGAATATTCAGCTATCGATAAATTGTGAGGATGAACATACCCAAATTCTTGGTGACAACTTGCGTATAAAACAAGTGATCAACAACTTGTTGAGCAATGCGCTTAAGTTCACTTCTAAAGGGGGCACAGTGCACATCAGAGGACGAAGAGAGCACTCTAACTATCTGATACGCGTTAAAGATAACGGTAAAGGAATGACACAAGAGCAGTTAGCTCACGTTTTCGAGCGCTTTTATCAAAGCAAAAGCGAGCACAATAAGCATGGATTAGGTTTAGGCTTGTCTATTGTGAAAAGCTTGGTCGAAATGCACGGCGGCGAGATCTATGCAGAAAGTGACGGCCCTAACTCGGGATCAACGTTTTACGTAACGCTGCCAATTGCACCGTTGAATTTGCACGATGACATAATAGAAACTAATCGCTCTGAAATTAGCGACCTAACTGAATCGCTACGTTTAAATGGATTACGGATACTGGTGGCAGAAGACGAGCCTGACGCCCGTGATTTCATAAAGCTATTTTTAGAATCGAACGGTGCGCGAGTTAACGTAGTGAAAAATGGTTTACTGGCATGGAAAGAAATCAATGATATGCCTGAGGCCTTTGACCTACTGCTTTCTGACATTGGAATGCCGGAAATGGACGGGTTAGGTTTGGTGACGAAAATACGAGGCAGTGAAATCCCTGAAATTTCGAAACTTAATGCTGTTGCACTGACCGCCTATGCGTACACGGCAGACCGTGTTAAAGCGCTTAAAGCTGGTTTTAACAACTATGTGTCAAAACCAGTAGATGGCGAAGAACTACTGACTATTTTAGAAATGTATCTTCCTGAAACTGCGCATTAACAAATGGCTGTTTAAGAGGCGAACGCGAAGGAGTATCCAGTTAAGCCTCTAGCCTTACAAAAACCAGTCTACCAGCGGCGAAGCAGTTGTTGGTAGGTGGTCTTATCTAAAAGCGATTCGCGAGGCTGCGTACTGTCTTTAGACGGAAGCGCTGCGCGAGCATCCTCAAGTGAGTCATAGCGCTCCCCATCTATATAAAAAGCACTGCTTTCAGAGGTGGGTTTACCGTCAAGAGAGTAAGCTGTGGTTAGCAAGTCAGATGCATTGGTTATACTGCTGTGCCCAACAAAGTCAGCCACGCCATCGCCATTTACATCCTTGGTTAACCAAGCTAATGCGAGTGGTTGGTTAAATTCGCCCNTGTTCTGCATANTAGATACNNCTTGGTTGAATTGCGCGATAATGTTTTTTGCATTCGCCACATTTTTACTAATAGCTATTTGAAACCCTGTTTTTGCTAACGGCTTTGCCGAAAAGTGCAGTGTTTCTTCATTATCATTAGCCAATAGAATGTTTAACTCGCGCGCCAGTAGCTGTGTTGTTATTAAGTAAGGCGCTCTATCGTCGGCAAGTTGGCGAAAGGCATCAAAAGTGGTTGGGTTACGCGACCATTTGATGTTTTTGAGTAGCCTGAATGAAGGCGTATTCGCAAAGCGATTTTCAATGGCGACGCGATTATCTTTTAAATGGGGAAATAGTTTCACTTCCTGCACTTCGGCGTCTTTACTAACTGCGTAAAGATAAATGGGTAAGTATATATCAGATAGCACATAGTTGCTGCTGTCTTCACCCAAGTTGATATAGGCAAATTCACCATCTAGTTTACCTGTCAGTACAGAACTGCCCAAAAAAGCTTGGCGCATAACCTGCAGTTGGATATCCAGCTCCGCCGTTTGAAACACCTTTTCAAGTAGCGCATTAATGCGAGCAGGCTCACCATCATCACTGATATAGGTTTCAAAAGAAGCGGCGCCAAGCTGTGTAGGGGCGGCATGTATTTTGACAGTACCCAAAATAAGAAGGGCAAAGCTTATGCCTAATAAACAAAGGCGCCGAGTGAAAAAAGAAAGCGAGAAAGCGCTAAATCCTACCAAAAGTGAACTCCGAACTGCCGACATGCATTTACTACACTGTAATGCAGTTAGCGTCTTAATTCCAATAATCACGTGACGGCTTAAATTACCAAAATGTAAGCGACATCAATATATTGAGTGCTAGCTTGAACGTTAGTTACCAAAGCTTCCGGCTGGACCCGGATACACTACAACGCTTTCCACGCCATCGTTGTTCACGCTAGCTACGCCAAAGAAATAATTGTCGATAACCACGTTCTCAAGCGTCGCTTCGGTTACATTTCCTACATATTTACTGTATTCCCATTGCGGTGCATCGGTATGACGCCAATACACTTTGTAACCTTTAAGCTGCGGGTTTTGTTCAGCATCCAGAGCATCCCACTTTAACGTTGTGGAAGGTTGAACAGCACCAGCAATTTCTACATTAGCGGGTGGGTTTGGCGCCCACGCCATGGCGGCTAGTGAGACAGCATTCAGGCCAGTAAGCTTTGCTGCATAATCAAAGTCGACGCCATCCAACGTGTCTCCGTATGCTATGCCATCTTCTACGCGCAGATCCTGATGCTGACGAGTGTAATTTTCGTTAGTTTCCATAATACGAATACCCGGGTAGCCCAAGTCATTGAACGGACGATGATGGCCGCCACGACCAAAGCGGTCTAAGCGATAAATCACCATAGTGTCTAAGTTCTCAATATACTGATCGGCAATTTTATCAATATAGCGGGCAAGGTTTCGGCTTGGTGAGTCGACCTCACCACCAGTGAAACGACGCATACGAGCTTCATCATCTGTTTCTGTTACGCGAGTTCCTTCTGCAAACAAACGGGCGGTGGTGTTATTAATTACACCGTTTACCCCTTCGATATTGCCAATCATATCGTTGTTCAGCACGGCTTTAATTCGCCAGCCATCCTTCTTGGCTTGGTTTGCCATAATACGTCCGCCGAAAAGACCCTGCTCTTCGCCAGATAGCGCGGCATAAACAATACTGCCGTTAAATTTATATTTTGATAATACTCGTGCTGCTTCAAGGGTACCGGCAACACCAGAAGCGTTGTCGTTTGCCCCCGGTGAATCAGAGGTGAAGTCCATTACATCAGACACCCGTGAATCGATGTCACCCGACATGATCACGTAACGGTCTGGATCGGTAGTACCGCGTTGTATCGCGATAACGCTAACCACTTCTACTGGGTCGGGAATACGTTTTTCACCGCTAATTACCTCTGACTGATAATACACCTCTAAACAGCCACCGCACTCGGCTGAAATTTTATCAAATTCAGATTTTATCCAGCGCCGCGCAGCACCAATACCGCGGGTATCGGACTCGGTTTCAGAAAGGGTATGGCGTGTACCAAAGTTCACTAGCGTAGTAATGTCTTTTTCAATATTTTCGGCGGAGACATTTTTAGCAATATCGTAAAGTGCTTGCTGCTGCTCGGTATCAGCAAAAGCTGTACTAGATAATGTTAGCGCTATTGCGGGAGCAATTTTGCGTAATATAAGGTTTGTAAGATAACAGGGCTGTAATTTATTCATTGTTTTCTCCATGTTCTGCAAAGACCATACTGAATACGGTGAAAATGGACAATGAATATCGATGTAATTAACTTTATTTAAGAGGAATACAATATATCGGCACGTAGCACTACATGCCGATATATATTTACAACTTACAAGACCTAAGCCTGTTTAAAAGTCGAAGTAAACAATACCATAGGCGGTAACATCATCATTTTTAAGCGACTCAAGATAATCATTCGTGCTTTGCACATCATAAGCTTCCAATCCTATATAACCCGACGCTGGCTCTTCATC
>Ga0049116_10000345_pt1 | contig 10459 bp, 11 predicted proteins | sample WorMetvacBELIZE2_FD_55049 | JGI IMG/M metagenome (GOLD analysis project Ga0049116, IMG submission 55049) | Marine gutless worms symbiont microbial communities from Max Planck institute for Marine Microbiology, Germany - Olavius vacuus BELIZE.2 | ecosystem: Host-associated > Annelida > Digestive...
GCCCAAAGAGCGTTTTGCATAAATTGATAGTTAATGATTGGAGAAAATAAAACCTCAATCACTAGTTAATGTTTATGAATATCTTTTGGCTGACACCAATCTGCCCTTTCATCATAGGCTTCATTAAAACTTTGCGATAACTGCCAATAATCTTGGGTTAGGACTTCAGCAGTTTTGCCTGAGGCAATTAATTCGCGTGCTAAAATCATGCTATAGCTAAAATGCTCTTTTACCATTTCTAAATCGTGTAAAACTGCAATAACGGTTCGACCTTCACTTTGCCAGAGATGCAAAAGTTCTAAAAGATCTGTTACAGTTCGCTGATCAATTGCGGTAAAAGGTTCATCTAATAATATTAAACTAGCATTTTGCACAATTAATCTAGCAAATAAAGCTCGTTGTAATTGTCCCCCCGATAAAGTATCNAGAGTTCGATTTTCAAATCCTGCAAGACCAACAGTTTTGATTGCAGTTTCTGATTGAGTTTGATCTGCGAAATTATATTTTCTCAATAACTTTTTAATTAGCTTGTTAGTTGTTTGGTATTCCTTTTTACCTAAAATTCCAGTAGTAATCATCTGAAGCACAGTTATCGGAAAATCTCGTTGAAGACTTGATAATTGGGGAAGATAGGCATATGAAGCAGGTAACCCTTCGATACTGCCGGCAATTGGTTTAATTATCCCGACTAATGATTTAATTAATGTGCTTTTTCCCGAACCATTATTACCTAATACAGCAATTAATTCACCTAATGGGAGATTCGCATTAATATGATGTAGCGCCGGATGACGGTTATATCCAACTGTTAAATTTGTAAGTTTTATTTGATNGTTCATAGCTAAAAATCAAGCACCCGGCACTTTAATAAAAATGATTATAATTCTTTCGCAAAAATCAACCAATAAAGCAATATTTAATGAATCGATCCCAAATTAAATCTCTTCTAATATTAATATTAGGATCATTTTTCATCGGATTTGCACCAATTTTTGTCAGATTATCCGAAATCGGTCCGGTTGCAACCGGATTTTGGCGAATGTTTTTATCTTTAATTCCACTATATATTATTAGCAAGTTTTTAGGCTATCCAAATAACAATCGACCGAGGCTAAATAAAATCCTGGGTGATTTATGGATCTTTATNGGTGTAGGTTTTTTTTTCGCAGGGGATTTAGGTAGCTGGCATATTGCTCTACATCATACTTCAGTTACCAATTCATTAATAATTGTCAATTCGACAATTTTTGTGGTNGCTATCGGCGCCCGAATATTTTATAANGAACTCATTTCCAAATATNTGATTGCCGGAGCACTTATTGCTTTTACCGGGGTTACTTTTTTAATTTTAGGATCAGCCTCAAAGATTGTTGTTGTTCATCAAGAAACCTTATACGGTGATCTGTTATCTTGTGTTACTAATTTATTTTATGCGGCATATTTATTACAACTTCGCTATGCCTCACAAAAATACCCGGTTATTATTATTTTATTTATTAGCTACTTTTTTTGNGGTCTTTTTTTATTAATATTGGCGTTAATTTTAGGTGAGCAGATTATCCCGGAGACTCTTTACGGTTGGACAATAGTCGCGGCTTTAGCTTTGGTTTGTCAAATCGGTGGGCAATCATTGATAGCTAAAGAGATTAAGAATCTGCCGGTAAGTTTTACTTCAATGGTGCTTCTCAGTCAAGTTTTGGTTGGGGCTTTTGCTTCAGCAATCATTTTATCTGAGCCAATAACTATCATTCAAATTGCCGGTGCGGCATTACTAGCTTTTGGAATTTATTGGGCAAGACCTAGATAATATTAATATCGATATTTTAAATTCTAATGAAACAACATAAGATTTATTAATATTATTTTGCCGGTTGTTTCTTTTGAAAATGAGAACTATTTATTAAATTACTAATATCAAAAATCTTAGTATGAAAATATTTAATATAATCAAAAATCTTTTTTTAATAAAATTGATTATGAATAATAACTATTTGGAAAATTCTCATTACAGTATCCGTTTGACAAAAAAAGCATTTATTATATTGGGAGTGTTTTATTTACTTAACCAAACAGCTTTAGCCAAAACTAAAGAAAATCAAAAATGTTTTGCTCAATCACCAAAAAATAAAGTTGCTGTAGTTGAACTATATACTTCTGAAGGTTGCAGCAGTTGCCCCCCTGCTGATAATTGGTTAGTAAAAAGTGTAAAAAATTCTAAAAATGATAATAATTCACAAGTGGTTTATTTATCAAATCATGTAGATTATTGGGACTACATCGGTTGGAAGGATCGGTTTGCATTACCTAAAAACAGTAACCGACAACGAGAAATCGCAAGAGCAAATCAAAGTGCGGTTTATACCCCTCAGTTTTTTATTAACGGAAAATCACCGAAGTTTTTTCGAAATTATTCAAGTAGTATTGAAAAATTCATAAAAAAAATCAATCAATCGCCAAGTAAATTAAGTTTATCTATTGAAAAAAACGATGACTCGGTTAAGTTTAGTTGGCAAAATGCCCCGGTAGCTCAACAATTAGAAGCTAATATTATTTGGACGACCGGTTTTGCGATGAGCAATGTAGATGCTGGTGAAAATCAAGCAAGAAAACTTCAGCATGCACAAATTAGCAGGGTTTGGGAAGACGAAATAATTTTAAATAAAAAATTTGGTTCATTCACCAGAGCTATCCCTAATATTAAAGAAGATGATCGATTTGGAAATATCGTGTTTTTTATTAGAGATAATCAACACGAAATACTACAAGCAGTTACCCTAGCTAGAAATTGCCAATAATTTATTAATGCGGATAAGCATTTACAATTACCAATAAATTTAATTATCATCTAGCTGATATAATCAATCGAAATAAATAAAGCCATGTCGAAAAAATCAATCAAAATCATACTACTTATGGTGGTAGCAATATTAATTGCTTTGTTTTTCTACTTTGATTTAAACCAATACTTTTCATTAGATACTATCAAACAAAAGCAAGTGCAGTTTGGAGATTTCTATGAGCAAAATAAAATTTTAGTAGCGTTAATTTTTTGCGCAGTTTATATATTTTTTACGGCTCTGTCATTACCGGCAGCTAGTGTGCTAACGCTTTTAGGCGGAGCAATTTTTGGTTTTGTTGTTGGATTAATTCTGGTTTCATTTTCCAGCACNATTGGGGCAACTTTAGCATTTTTATTATCTCGATTTATATTTAAAGACTGGGTTCAAAAAAAATATGGTCGTTTTCTTAACAAATTAAATCAAGGATTTGAGCAGGAAGGAGCTTTTTATTTATTTGCTTTACGATTAGTTCCAGCATTTCCTTTTTTTCTGGTAAATATATTAACCGCATTGCTGCCAATTAAAGTTTGGACTTTTTTCTGGGTAAGCCAATTGGGTATGCTAGCTGGAACTGCAGTATATGTGTTTGCCGGCACTCAATTAGGTCAGATTGAAAGTTTATCGGGAATATTGTCGCCAAAATTATTAATTGCTTTTGCATTGCTGGGATTATTTCCTATTATTTCCAAAAAAATCCTCAATTATTTTCGAAAAAGGAGTAATAAAAATATTCAAGATTCAGATCAAAACTAACTTTTCGGTTACCCAAATTTTATAAAAAGAGTAAATTATGAAAAAATATGATTACAATTTAATCGTTATCGGTGCAGGATCTGCCGGACTGGTTTCGGCTTATATTGCCGCCACAATCAAAGCTAAAGTCGCTCTTATCGAAAAACACAAGATGGGCGGCGATTGTTTAAATACCGGTTGCGTGCCCAGCAAAGCATTAATCCGATCTGCCAAAATGCTCTCTTATGCTAAACGAGCTCAAGAATTTGGTTTTAAATCTACTAATGTTGATTTTGATTTTGCCGAAGTTATGGCAAGAGTTAAAAAAGTTATTCAAAAAGTCGAACCTCATGATTCCGTAGAAAGATACACTTCTCTAGGAGTAGATTGCCTAGAGGGTGAAGCCAGAATTACCTCAGAACATAGTGTTGAAGTAAATGGCAAAACATTAACTGCTTTTTCGATAATTGTTGCTACCGGCGCCCGACCATTTGTTCCTCCAATACCTGGATTAGATCAGATAAATTATTTAACAAGTGATACGGTTTGGGATATTAAAAAATGTCCGGAAAAATTAGTAATTTTGGGAGGAGGACCGATCGGTTCGGAAATGGCTCAAGCTTTTTCAAGATTAGGGGCTAATGTAAGTATAGTTGAAATGTCTCCGCAAATATTAATTCGAGAAGATGATGATGTAATCGAATGCGTAAATAAAAGATTTCAAGCTGAAGGAATTAACATCCTAACCAACCATAAAGCAAAATCTTTTAAACCTAATCAACTTTTAGCCGAACATAATGGTAAAGATATATCTATTGAATTTGACCAAATTATCGTGGCTCTTGGACGCCGTGCCAATGTAACCGGTTTTGGNCTTGAAGAATTAGGAGTTACCATCGCAAAAACCGGGACTATTGAAGCTAACCAAATTTTACAAACAAATATCCCCAGTATTTTTGTTTGTGGGGACGTAACTGGACCTTATCAGTTTACTCATACTGCAGCTCACCAAGCTTGGTATGCAAGTGTTAATGCTCTACTTAGACCATTTAAAACTTTTAAAGTTGATTATCGAGTAATTCCNTGGACTACATTTACAGATCCTGAAGTTGCAAGAGTTGGGCTAAATCAAAAAGAAGCTATTCAAAAAGAAATTGCCTATGAAGTAACTACATATGGAATTGATGATTTGGATCGGGCAATTGCTGATAGTGANGATCATGGTTTTATTAAAGTAATTACCCCTCCTAGAAAAGATAAAATTTTAGGAGTTACAATCGTAGGTCATCATGCAGGTGATTTGATAGCTGAATTTATTTTAGCTATGAAAAATAATATCGGATTAAATAAAATCCTTGGAACTATTCATGTGTATCCAACCTTGGCTGAATCTAATAAATATTTAGCTGGGAATTGGAAGAAAGCCCATAAACCAGAATGGGCACTCAAATTAATTGAGAAATTTCATAATTTCCGAAGATGACTTTTCTAGAAACTAAATCAATATCAAATCAATCTTTCACGCGAAGTTACCACAACTTTGCAGGTAAATATCGGTAAAAGATGTAACCAGGCATGCACCCATTGTCATGTCGGAGCTAATCCAACTCGAACTGAAAATATGGATGGNAANACNATCGATCGATTAATCGAATTATTGCAAAATGATCATAGTATTAAAACTGTTGATATNACTGGAGGAGCACCGGAATTAAATCCGAATTTCCGTCATTTTGTTAGTGCAGTAAGGGATAAAAAGATTGCGGTAATTGATCGATGCAATCTAACTATTCTTTTAGAACCCGGACAAGAAGATACCATTGAATTTTTAGCTAAACATCAAGTGGAAATTGTTGCTTCGCTGCCTTGTTATTTAGAGGAAAATGTTGATAAACAACGCGGTAAAGGAGTTTTTAATAAAAGTATTCAAGCACTCAAATTATTAAATCAAATTGGATATGGTAAACCTGATACCGGATTGATAATCAATTTAGTCTATAACATTAATGGCCCTTATTTACCTCCTAGCCAGCAAGAGCTTCAAAATGACTATAAAAAATATTTAAATGAAAAATACGACATTTATTTCAATCAATTATTTACGATAACTAATATGCCGATAAATCGTTTTAAAGAATATTTACAGCGCGAACGACAATTAGATAGCTATATTCAGTTATTACGGGAGAATTTTAATCCCGAAATTTCCCATAATGTAATGTGTAAATCATTAATATCAGTAGGTTATAACGGCGAGATTTATGATTGTGATTTCAATCAAATGCTGGAGATGCCAATTGGCAATAAACCAACTACGATTTGGGATATTGATAGTTTTTCAGATTGCCCTCAGGCAATAGCCATTGATGAACATTGTTTTGGTTGCACCGCTGGCGAAGGAAGCTCATGTTCTGGCGCTCTAAACTAAAATTCTCTTTTTTTCTTTTACTATTTTTCTCCAACATTATTTATGCCAATCCTGATTGGATTGGCGAATGGCCCCATACTAACTTCAATAAAAAAAATATTGCTTTTGATGAGATTATCTCAGGGGGTCCGCCAAAAGATGGAATTCCTGCTATTGATAATCCCGGTTTCGAATTAATAGAAAATATTGAAAATATTGGAGATAATGAGCCGGTAATTAGTGTTACTCATAAAAATCAAACCAAAGCATATCCGATTCGAATGCTAATGTTTCATGAAATTGTAAATGATGAAATAGCTGAACTTCCAATTTCAGTTACCTATTGTCCATTATGTAATTCATCGTTGGTTTTTAAAAGAAAACTAGAAAATAAAATTTTGGATTTTGGCACAACCGGCAAATTACGATTTTCAAATTTAATTATGTATGATCGACAAACCGAAAGCTGGTGGGAACAATTTACCGGCCGTGCAATAATTGGGGAATATGTTGGAGAAAAATTATTAACACTACCTGCTCAAATTGAATCTTTTTCACAATTTAAAATAAAGCACCCTAAAGCCAAAGTGTTAATACCTTCTAAGGCAAATCTTCGGCCTTATGGTGAAAATCCATACGTTAAATATGAACAAAGTAACTGGCCTTTTTTGTTTCGCGGAAATTATCAATCTGAAATACCACCTTTAGCTCGGGTTGTAGCAATAGAAAATAATGCTTGGCCACTATCTCTAGTTCGCAAGTTTAAAGAAATTAAATATAAAAATTTTTAATTACTTGGAAAGAAGGTCAAAATTCAGCCCTTGATACCAAGCAAATTAGCAAAGGGCGTGATGTTGGCACTGTATATGTTTTTCAAATAGATAAGCAAGGTAACCAAATTCCAATATCCTATCAAATACCTTTTGCTTTTACATTTAATGCCTTTTATCCCAACGGCAAGATTCATGGTCCGACTAATTAGTTTTATCACGATTTTTGCTCTAATAATTTTTTGGGAAAGAATCGCTCCCAAGAGAAAAAATCATATACCTCGAACTAAAAGATGGCCAATTAATATTGGCGCTGTCGTTTTAAATCAGCTATTAATTAAAATTTTAATTCCCTTTTCCGCAATTGAAATTGCTCTGATTACCACTTCTAACAATTGGGGAATTTTGCATCAAATAACTATCGATTCAAATTTGAAAATTATTATTGGCTTATTATTGCTTGACTTAAGTATTTATTTTCAACACCTATGCTTTCACTATATTCCAATTTTATGGAGGTTTCATCAAATCCATCACCTAGATCAGGAATTTGATTTAACAACAGGAATTAGATTTCATCCTATTGAAATTATCATATCATTATTTTATAAATTTGCCATAATAATTTTTTTAGGGATTACTCCTTTCCAAGTATTAATTTTCGAAATTATTTTAAATGCAATGGCAATGTTCAATCATGGTAATATTCGACTGCCTTTTTTGGTAGATAAATACTTACGAATTATTTTAGTTACCCCGGATATGCATCGAGTTCATCATTCAGTTTTACCAAAGGAATTTAATCGCAATTTTGGATTTAATTTTTCATTTTGGGATCGTTTATTCAAAACTTATAAAGCTGATCCTCAAGCAGGTCAACTAAAAATGCAAATCGGGCAAATTGATTATCCGGATTTTAATCAAACTGGTGCCCTGAGATTATTAACTTTACCATTTATAACAAGGAGAAAAAACAGTGAATGAACAAATTAGTTTGAAAGTCCAAGAATACTATGGAGAAGTACTACAAAGCAATAAAGATATTAAAACCAGTGCTTGCTGTCAATTAGACTCAGTTCCTGCACATCTTCGTCCATTAATAACCAATATTCATCCGGAAGTTCGTTCGAAATCTTATGGATGTGGATCGCCAATCCCGTATTGTTTACAAGGTAAAACCGCATTAGATCTTGGATGTGGTACCGGAATTGATGTTTATACCATGTCCCAACTTGTTGGCAATGACGGAAAAGTAATTGGAGTTGATATGACCGAAAACCAATTAAAAGTAGCAAATCAGTATATCGATTACCATATGAAAAAATTTGGATTTGAAAAACCAAATGTAACTTTTCATTTCGGTAAAATTGAGGAATTAAAATCTTTAGGTATTGAAGATAATTCTATTGATGTTATTACTTCAAATTGTGTAATTAATCTATCAGCTAATAAAGAAGCAGTATTTAAAGAAATTTTTCGAGTACTAAAACCTGGCGGTGAATTATATTTTTCTGATGTATTTTCTACCCGCAGAGTTCCTGAGCATTTAGCTGATGATACTGTAATTCTTGGTGAATGTTTAGGCGGAGCTATGTATCTTGAAGATTTTCGCAGAACAATTAATAAAATTGGATGTGCGGATTTTCGAATCACTAGCCAATCGGCAATTTCAATTGATGATCCCGAAATCTTTAAAAAAGTCGGAATGATTAATTTTTGCTCGATGACAATTAGAGCATTTAAATGTGATTTTGAAGATATCTGCGAAAACTATGGCCATGTTGCATACTACTTAGGAACAATTCCCGAAGCACCTCATTCATTTATCTTAGATGATCATCATGAATTTAAAACTGGAATGCCGGTACCGGTATGTGGAAATACTGCAATAATGCTCAGTGAAACTCGATTTACCGAACATTTCCGGGTAGAGGGTGATTTTTCCACTCATTTTGGTGCATTTGAATGTAATCCAAATTCATTAAACCATGATGCAAAATTAGCTAGTTGTTGCTAAGAATTTAACATTTATAAATCAATTCAAATTAGAAAAGTAATTTGAATTTAATAAAAGTAAAATAACAAAATAAAACTTATTAGTGTCATTAATTTCAGTAATTATCCCGGTTGGACCTGCTGAGACTAATTGGAATGATTTAATATTCGACATTCAAAATAAAATCAAAAATTTTGAAATAATTTTAGTCTTTCCGGAAAATTTTGATAAGAGTAAAATTGTTGAAATTACCGGTATTAAGTATCAATATCAAGGTTCAAGCCGTGCCGAGTTACTAAATGTTGGTGCGAAAATTGCCCAAAGCGATTACTTGTGGTTTTTACATGTTGATTCAAAATTAGATTCGCAGGCAATAACAAAGTTATTATCCGGAATTCAAGATTTTCCTAGGAATTTGCTATATTTTGATTTAAAATTTATCGATTCAAATACAAAATATATCAATATTAATTCTTGGGGAGCGAATATCCGCTCTAGATATTTTTCATCACCATTTGGTGATCAAGGCTTTTGTATAAACCGAAAAATTTTTAACCAAGTTGGTGGTTTCCCTGAAGGTTTAGATTATGGTGAAGATCATGTTTTTGTTTGGAAACTACGACAAAATGGATATCAAATAAAATCGCTGGGAGTGCCGATATATACCAGCGCACGAAAATATAATCAGCAAGGTTGGCTAAAAATCACATTATTAAATCAATATTTATGGATTAAGCAAGCTATTCCTGAATGGCGAAAACTAAAACAAATCCAAAAACAAAATCATCAATGAAAATAGCTCTGGCAATATTTGCTAAAACCATAGGATTTTCAGCGGTCAAAACCCGTTTAGCTGAAAGTATCGGAATTCAAAAGGCCGAAGAATTCTATCAACTGTGTTTAAATTCGATTGAAGAACTAGTTTTAAATATTCAAGTTAAATATCGGGGTTTGCTAATACCCTATTGGGCAATTGCTGAAAATCAAGCAATAGATAATCCCCAATGGCAAACTTTTAACTCAATTTGGACTGGTAATGGCGGATTAGGTGAACGCTTAGATAATGTCTATTCACAATTATTAAAAAACCATGATTATGTCATGTTAATTGGAACTGATAGTCCTCAATTACAACCGGAATTTTTTAACAATGCATTAGAACATATTATCAAAAACCGAGAATTGGTTATCGGGCCTTGCACTGATGGGGGTTTTTATTTATTTGGAGGCGGGATTGAAATTGATAGGTCTATTTGGGTAAATACTCAATATAGTCAGTCTGATACTATGAACCAACTAATAGAAAATCTCAAACCCCAAACCCCACATTTACTTCCCTTACAACAAGATGTTGATGTATTGGAGGATATTTACACTTTAAGCAATATCTTGGAAAATTCGAAAATATCTGCTAGTCAAACTAAATTACGAAATTGGATAGGAGAAAATATAAAATAACCAAAATAAAAATATCTGAATCATCTTTTTTGAAAAATTTTTTAATAATTTTGTAATAGCTTCAATAAACCATTTTCAAAATCATATATGATTTTAGTTTTGTGAAGAACTGTTGACTCAATAACAAAACTATTTTCAACTCGCTCACCTAAAGTATTAATCCGGGCGTGGATAATATTAATATTAAATTCATTGAAGTATAGAATTAAGTTATAGAGCAATCCCAGACGATCGAATGCTGAAACCGTAATCACAT
>Ga0049116_10000348_pt1 | contig 10419 bp, 10 predicted proteins | sample WorMetvacBELIZE2_FD_55049 | JGI IMG/M metagenome (GOLD analysis project Ga0049116, IMG submission 55049) | Marine gutless worms symbiont microbial communities from Max Planck institute for Marine Microbiology, Germany - Olavius vacuus BELIZE.2 | ecosystem: Host-associated > Annelida > Digestive...
TGTTGTGCTGCTTCAGGTGTCAAATGAATCACAAAGTCCATCTGGCCGTCCCCGGCAAGGGGTTTTGGCGATAATAAAGAAACCACGCCTGTTTTTTCGTCGCAGGTTATATCGAGTGGCGCTTCAAATAAAAAGTTTGCTTTCATAGCCGTCCTTCTAAGATATGGATAAAAACGAGTCATTCCTTGTAAATGTCGTCGCAGGGTTTATCGCCATTGCTTTGCTCATGGGGGCAGTTTAGCGTGGGTTTAAATATTGACACCGCCGCCCTGCTCGCCAGGGTGGACATTGTCGAGGTGATCGATTCCCACGTACCGCTGACCAAGGACGGCGCGGAATACAAGGCATGCTGCCCCTTCCACAGCGAAAAAACGCCTTCTTTTAAGGTATCGCCCGACAAGCAGATTTACCACTGTTTTGGTTGTGGCGCCAACGGCGACGCTATTGCTTTTTTACAAGCATACCAAGGGATTTCGTTCAGAGAAGCCTGCGCAGCGCTGGGCGCTGATACTAAAGTAATAAAAGCGCTTGCTAAAGCAGGTGGGCGCGGCAACTGGCTGCCAGTATCACCGGTGCCGGATAGTGCGCCTGAAGCACCGAAAGCTCATTACTATCGTGGCGTACCATCGCATATATGGGATTACCGCGACGGAACAGGGCGATTGCTGGGCCACGTTTGCCGCTTTGCAACTTCCAGTGGCGGCAAGGAAATCTTACCACTGACCTACTGCCGCCACGTCCAATCAGGAAAGCAAGAATGGAAATGGGTTGCCTTTGCCGAACCGCGNCCTCTGTATGGGCTTGATCGCCTGGCAGCGCAGCCAGACGCATTTGTGCTGGTTGTTGAGGGCGAAAAATGCGCCGACGCCGCGCAAGCCGAACTGCCGGAACTGGTTGTCGTATCCTGGCCGGGTGGCGGCAAGGCAGTCGGCAAGGTGGATTGGTCGCCACTTGCCAATCGCAAGGTTGGCGGCTGGGCCGATTGCGATGCCAAGCGGGCGCCGCTGACTCGGGCCGAACGCGAAGCCACACCGGACGATGTTGCCCGCGCAGCAGTGCAGGCAGAAAAACCGTTGTTGCCCGTCCATAAACAGCCAGGCGTCGCCGCCATGAACAAGATAGCCTCTGCCGTGATGGCAGCGGGTGGGAGATGGTGGGATATAAGCATCCCCGCGCCAGGCGAAAAGCCGGACGGGTGGGATATTGCCGACGCAATCGCCGAGGGTATGGCGGGTCAAAAGCTGGCCGGTTACATCCGCGATAATTTGCAGCAACGCGAACTGCCCCCTGCGGCGACTTCGGCTGGCGCTGGCAAAAAGAATAAAACGTCAAAAAAAGAAACGTGGATTCCTGATTTAATTTGGGGGCGCGATGTTCTTAAAAGTTGCATGCAAAACGTATATCAAATCCTGGCGAACGCACCAGAATGGAAAGACGTTTTAGCCTATAACGAATTCAGCCTGGTTGTCGAAAAGCTAAAAGCGCCACCATTTCCAAATGGCAAAACAGGGGAGTGGGACTCGACAGACGATTCACTAACTGCAATATGGCTATCCAGGTATAACGCAGTTTTCAAGTTTTCACCGGCAACCAATCTTGTTGCCGAGGCAGTAGAAACATTGGCGCATGAACATAAATACCACCCGGTTCGCAATTGGTTCAAAACGTTGCAATGGGATGGCACAGAGCGTTTATCTTGCTTCCCGGAAGATTATCTGGGAACGCTGCGCACTGAATACACCATGCGCGTTTTCAAGTGGTGGATGATGGGGGCGGTCAAAAGAATTTTGCAGCCCGGCGTTAAATTCGATTATTGCCTTGTGTTGTGTGGACCACAAGGAAAAAAGAAAAGCGCTGTTTTTGAAGTATTGGCCGGTGAATGGTTTGGTGAAACAGAACTTGATTTATCCAATAAAGACTCCATGAGCGCCTTACGGGGCAAATTTATTTATGAAATTGCTGAAATGGGTGCATTAATGCGCGCCGAAGAACGGCGGCAAAAATCCTTTTTATCAAGGCGAATAGATGAATATCGACCGGTCTATGGTCGCCGCGAAATAAAAGCCCCGCGTCAGGTAGTATTCGCGGGCACAACCAACGAACACGAATTCAACAAAGACCAAACCGGCGGCCGACGTTTCTGGCCGCTTGATGTGACCGTCGATGAAATTGAGCTTGCCGCCGTCGCCGCAGTGCGTGAGCAACTGTGGGCCGAGGCCGTGGCGCTGGTGCAAGCGGGCGAAAAATACTGGCCAGATGCCGAAGAGCAGCGCCAGCATTTTGACCCCGCGCAGCTCCGCGCTGAGCAATCCGAAGCGCTGATTGATGCTCTGCACGATTGGGTGTACCTCCAGATTCAACCGTTTACGCTGTACCAGGCAGCCAGTGACGGGTTGAATATTGACGCCAGCAAGCTGACCCGTGATCTACAGACACGCATTGGCATAGCACTGCGCAAGCTCGGTTGTGGGCGCATCGAACGCCGTAACGGTATGACACGATTTCTCTACACGCCGCCGGGATACAGCGATCAACAAAGCATGCTACCCGCGCATTCCAAATCTGGAGCAAACAATGTTGCACTCTAGCCGCAAGATTCCTCCATACCTGCTCCATACCTTCAGGCAAGGTATGGAAGAATTTTTCTTTTGCTTTCAAGGAGGTTCCATACCTTCCATACCTTCCATACCTTTTTCCACGCGCGTGTACACGCACGTAGGCGCGCCCGCACATGCGCCTGCGCCCGCGCGTACGCGTACACGTAAAAAAACGTATGGAAGGTATGGAAGGTATGGAAGAGGCGCTAATTTACAGGCTTTCAGGCTTCCATACCTTTTGCAAGGTATGGAACAAGTGTGGAACTTGTCGCCTTGCCCGCTGCTGGCGGACGGCTACGAAGGGAATATCAATGCCAAATAACACCATACTTGACGACATTGCCGCCGTGGCCGGAGTACGTGCGGCGCTAATCATATCAACCCTTTGGGTGGGCAACTTGTACATCCCGCCATATATCGCGCCTACCCACAAGATCGCGCAAACCATTGGCATGGAAGCCGCAACAAATCTCGCCGCCGAATTTGGCTCGCAAACGCTGGCCATTCCCAGCAATGAACAACTGCTGCAAACGCAGCTGCTTGTTTTGTTTGTCGACATGGTGCATACCCATGCGGGCGACTTTAACGCTGCTGGCTACACACTGGGATGGAGTAACTACACCATCAACAACTACATAGCTCTGGCTACCGATTGTGGCCTTCTGGACTCGTCGCCACCTAGAGATCACGTCGTTCCACCTATTTATCCCCCGGCAGATAACATCGTTGAAATCATCGGTTTTAGCGCCTTTAGCGTGTTGATGACCGCACACGGCGGCAACGTAATCCATGTGGCAACCAAGCCGCAGGCATCGTTGGTCAATCTATTGGGCGATTCTGCTGCCAAAGCGCTTGCCCGCGCCTTCCCGGATCGCAATATCCTCGTGCCAGCTGCTAATTGGTTGTCGGCGTGGCGCAGCGCCGCAACACAGAATGTGCGTTGCCGACCGAAATTGGGCGGTAATAAATTCAGTAATCGTACTCGGGCAATTCGTCAAATGTCATTCGCCACACTTGAAAGTTCGCCAGGGTCCCTGGACACCCCATCCCGTGCGGGTTAATTTGACCCCCGTTTTCTTTGAATTTACAGGAAATTTTAATTAGTTGACATGAATTTACCGCTTTTTGATGATATTTCTTTGATCTCTGAATATGAGTGTCTCGTAGAAGAGGAACGCACCAACGCGAAACGTGCCGCTGTTATCAAGCGTAAAAATAGATTAATCACCCGTCGCGCCAAATCAGAAGCAGTATTGGCAGAAGTTATCAAAGAACCATTCGAGCAGGGTAATAGCTATCACGTTATCTCTCACGGAGATGTAGATAGCCTCTCATTTATCCCCCTTATCCTGCGCCAATTACCATTGGACTATCTGCTGTTCTCGACTTGGGTAATGTCTATGACCGATATCGAAATGATTAAGGCATGGTGTGAGACTGGAAAAATCGGAACAGTTGACGCTTACCTCGGCGAAATATTCCCGACGCAATACCCCGACGAATACGCCACATTACGTGAATTCGTTCCAATGACCGGCGGACGATTGGTGTACTGTCGCAACCATAGCAAGGTCATGGCAGGATTCAACGAAGACGAACAATTCTGGTTTGTGCTGGAATCAAGCGCGAATATCAATACCAATCCTCGTATTGAACAAAGCTCCTTGCATTGTGATCACGAGCTATTTAATTTCTACAAGGACTTTTTCGATGGCATCAAGTCATACTGACCCTGACCAGCCGCTTTCCCAATCTGAACTAGCTCGGGAACTAAGTGTCTCGCGCCAATATATTGGTCGTTTGGTGAGTGAAGGCAAGCTGATGTTGGGCGATGACGACAAAATAACGCTAACCGCAGCTACTGGACAACTCGCGAAAATACAATCGCCAGCCCATGTCGCTGGTGCTGCTCTACGAGCAGAAGCTGAAGGTCGCCCAGCTTCTGCCACCTCTGATACTGTCGCCGCAGATAAAGTAATGAGTTACACAGCCGCCCGTGCTATGCGTGAATCCATGCAGGCACAGATCGCCAGGCTGGACCTTGAAGAACGCCGCTCCAGATTGCTCGACCGCCAGCAAGTTGAAGCCCTGCTGGCTGCCCTAATCGCTGAATTCAAGCAATCATTGAGTTCTATACCGCCGCGTATCACAGACAATATGCCGCGCCCGGCAGCAAAAAAAACGATTAGTGCGCTGAACAAAGAACACGATGCCATGCTTATATCGCTTGCGGACCGCATTGACGACTGGTTTACAGATCGCCCGCTTATCCCCCAGCAAGAAGCTTCACACTGATTCCTTACCATGCGCCGTCTTGCCAAATTTATCGCCGACAGACTAAGGCCGCTACCATGCCTGGCGGTTTGGCAGTGGGCGGACAAACACCGCATTTTAGCCGTCAAGGGCAGCGCCGAGCCTGGTCGCTGGCGCACTGATCGTACCCCCTACCTGCGCGAGATCCTGGAATGTTTGTCGGATGATTCACCGCACGAAGTCGTTGTATTTGTCAAACCGACACAAATTGGAGGTTCCGAAGCCGGCTTGAACTGGGTGGGGTATTTTATTGATCGCTTGTATGGGGCCATGCTGATCGTCCTGCCGACGCTTGACCTGGCCGCCGCCTGGAGCCGCCAGCGCCTGGCGCCAATGATCGAGAACTGCGAGCAGCTGCGCAATAAAATCCCTCATGCCCGTCAGCGTGACGCTGGCAACACATTGCTCACTAAAGAGTTTCCAGGTGGCATGATTCGCGCCGCCGGTGCGAACTCGGCTGCCGGCCTGGCTAGCATGCCAGCGCCCTACATCTTGTTTGACGATGTGGATCGCTACCCGGAATCGGCCGGTGAAGAAGGCGACCCGATCAACCTTGCCTTACGCCGTTCCAGCACCTTTCCGCATCGCAAAGCCTTCCTGAATTCGTCGCCAACCTTGAAAGGCGCCTCCAAAATTTGGCACTGGCACGAGCAATCTGATCGTCGGCAATACCACGTTTCTTGCCCACATTGTGGCCACAAACAAACGCTGGAGTTTGATAACCTGATCACCTCGCCAGAACACGAAGACGAAGCCTGCTACATCTGCGCTGAATGCACTGTTCTGATCGACGAAAGTCACAAAACAGCCATGCTGGCCAATGGTCAGTGGATCGTCACCAATGCAAAGGGCAAGTATCCCGGCTTCCACCTTAACGGGTTATATTCGCCGGTCGGGCTGGGCGACAGTTGGGGGGCTATTCTTGAACACGCGGCGCGCGCGCGCCGCAATCCGGCGCTGTGGCAGGTGTTCACCAACACCGTGCTGGCGCTGCCCTACGAGGATATTACTTCGACCATCACTACCGAAGCTCTGCTCGCCCGCGCAGGTGGCCATCGGCTGCGTACTCTACCTGAAGAGGCGCTTTTTTTAACGGCGGGGGTCGATACACAAATGAACCGCCTGGCTGTGCAGGTTATCGGCTGGGGGCGTGGCGAGCGCGCCTGGGTGATCGACTGGCTGGAACTGCCCGGTTCGCCAGCTGACCGCGAGGTGTGGGATAAACTGGACACCTGTCTTGCCCAGCTTTGGCAACACCCGCACGGCAAGGCAATTATGATCGAAGTATGTTTTATCGACAGCGGTGGATCGCACACGCACGAGGTGTATAACTACGCAAGGCAGCGGCAAAGTCGGCGCGTCTTCGCCTGCAAGGGCGCCACCGTCGCCAAAAAGCCGATTATCTCCACCCGACCATCGCTGCAAGACCTGAATTACGCCGGGCGGCACATCAAGCAAGGCGTGCAACTCTGGATGCTGGGCGTCAACAACGCCAAAACACTTATCTTCAACCGGCTACTGGCTGATTTGGCACGTGAGCCAGGCGCTGCCCGCTTGATCAATTTCCCCGACAGCGCCCAGGATATTGCCGACCTCGACGTCAACCTTTTACCGCGCGATTACTTCGAACAACTGACCAGCGAACGCTTTAGCCCGCAAAATGGCCGCTGGGTCAACCCCGGCAACCGCCGCAACGAGGCGCTGGACACCTTTGCCTACGCCTTGGCAGCCGCCATGTCTCCCTATCTGCGCATCCATGCCATGAGCGAGCGCGAGTGGCGTCGGCGCGAACTGGCTTTAACGCCGGACTTGTTCAGCGCTGCCGATCAAAAATCGAACGCAGGCCCAGCTAACCCGTTGCCCGGCGTTCCACCGCCGCCAACCCGCCAGCGGCGCGGTGGCAAGTCAAACTACCTGGCGAGGCGGTGATGGTGTTTATCCTCTAATACCACTGTGGCAAATGTTGATTTGTATTAGCTTTTTCTTGTTTTTTGGCCTGCTTTAAAAGCCCATTCCATGGCTTTGGCTATATCACCCGCAGAATCATATGTATAGCCGTATTTTTGTCGCTCCTTTCTATGCGCAATGATGTTTTTGCCGACTCTGCGAAAGGCTTGTTTTCTTAGCGTTGCTGTAACATCTTGTATTTGCGCGTCTCCAATAATCCAGCTTGCGGCTTCTTTGGCAGGAACACTGCGTAATCGCTCATAAAATATGTGATCCTTGATTCCCATTCAATTCTCCTTGGAGGCTACCCATCACATTTAGTTAGCTTGTCAGCAACCCACCCTCTACTCTCTTGGGATTCAGGAAAATAAATCCACCGCCATTCGATGCCCTTGTCGTCTTTTTCCAAGCCGGCATCCCAGGCTTTGAATTTTTGCTTGTTGCCAATATATCCGAGGATGCTCTTGCCATTCGGCTTGTCGCGCACTGTTGCCTTGCCGTTAGCGTCTTTGGTTACAACATGGCAATCAATCATGGACGCTTCGCCTTCAGCAGCAGCGATTTCCAATTCTGTTGCCTCATCGGGCATTATCATGGATTGATTATCTGCTGCATGTGCGCTTATAACTCTTGCTATGTCATGCACACTGATTTTTCCGATTGACTCGACAGCAAGTACACAGAACTGTCGCAAGTAAGTGAGGTTTTCAGTGCACGCCTTATCCAGCAAACGTGGAGCACCTACGCCCATGTCAGCAATACCTGCTGCGAGATTCAAAATCTGAAATGCGTTAATACCACCATCCGCAAAATTCATTTTTGCAATATCTGAAGTTTTCCAGCCAACAGCTAATGCATAATCGTGCCCCGGGTTACCATACTGGTCGCTTATCTCGGTTTCCTGGATAAATAAAATACCGCTGTTATTTGTCAGTATTTGAGGCATCCTTTCCTTGGCGTCAGCAATTATGCTTTTTACAGTCATCGCAAAAGTAACCAAAGAATGATTATCACGAATCACCACGGTTAAAACGTCAGGCTGCTCAAGTATAAAATCCGGATTTATGGCTGAGATATTATGACCGCCTGACAAATCCTGAACACTCGTCGGGTTAGAAGGTTGTGGATCACTGCATGCCGACATTGTAAAAGACACCGCAAAAAGCAGCAGGTAAAAATAGAACGCTCTTGACTCGCTACCAGGTATCAACACTTTTTCTATCCCTAAAATAATGGTGGACTACTCATCTGTTTTATTCCTTATCTCAAATTCTTTGTTACTCCATTTGCTTGCAAAATACTCAAGATTTTCCATAACAGATGGTGCCTTCCTTATTTTTCTCATTTCTTCAATATATTGCCTAAAAAATCTAAAAAATGAGACTACCCTGTTTTTCAGTATATCTTTACAAATGTCTTCATCAGCAACAGCATGTTTCATCGCAGAACACATAAACTCTAATCGGGCCAGTGCAAAATGGATATCGTTTTTAATTTCCTTATAATCAGACTGACTCAACTTTTCGATTTGTTCGTAGCTTATTTCTGAAGATTGGCTGGAGCTTACATGCAAATGCGAGTCTAATCTTGTTAGCACTTTTAACATTTCAGGGTCGTCGCTAAACGAATATCCAAAGGCACGAGAACGCCTATTCCAATCGTGTTCAGATGTTCGCTGTTTGTTGATTTTATGCAGTTGTATGATGGCAACATACAAGCCAATAGCGAGAACAATAAAACTGGCTAATTGAAGCATCACGCTATATGTCTCAAATTCCGTCATGATTAATTTCGCCTTATGTTAAGCTCTGCACACTCAGTTGTACCCCAAAAAACGCCCGCAAGACATGTAGCCCGCCTGCTGCCATGATAGCGGCATGGCCTATACCGAACATGACCTAGCCGCGCTTGACCGTGCTATCGCCAGCGGGCGGCGCACGGTTTCCATAGCNGACCGCAGTGTAACATATAACAGTTTCAACGAGTTACTACGTGCCAGGGCACACGTCGCTGCGGCGTTGCAGAGCGATGAGCAGGTCGATTCGCCGTTTAATGGCCGCACCTGGCTTGGACGGCAGGACGGCAAGGGCTTATGATGGCCGGGCCATTGCAGGCGCTGTTCAAACGCCGGGCCAAGCCTGCCAATCAACGACCGGTACGGCGCGTTTTCAGCCTGGCGAACAGCGGGAAAAGTTCAAACGAAACTGGCGCTACCTTGTCGCCACTGCACGAAGCCGCCGGCGAGAAGCGCCGTCAGGCGAAGTGGCAGCCGCATGTCAGTGGCCCGCGCCGCGAGCATCAGAATAACGCNATTATCTTGCGCCGTTCCCGCGACGTTTGGCGCAACAACGCCCTGGCACGTGGCATCATCAACATGCTGGTTTCCGATACGGTGGTTACCGGCATCCATCCTATCTTGCCGCAGCAATACAGCCAGGTTACCGCTTTCTGGAATGACTGGCAAGCCAACGCATCACCGTTTGCGCCGCATGATTTCCCCGCTATTCAGGCGCATACTATGCGGGCTTTAGCGGTGGATGGCGAAGTGCTGGTGCACCTGTTCGACGAGGGTGACAGCGTCGCGTTACGCGTCGTCGAGTCCGACTGCCTGGCCAGCCATGTTTTTTCACACAATAAAAGCATCAAAATCCAGGACGGTATAGAAACCGACATGCACGGTCGCCGCCTGGCCTACCACGTCACCGTCGCACATCCGGGCGACGGTGATTGGGACGGGAGCGTTGAGCGCGTGCCCGCCAAAAACATGCTGCACGTTTATCGCTGTGACAGGCCCGGACAGATTCGCGGCGTGCCCTGGCTGGCTCCTGCCTTACCGCGCCTAAAACTGATCGATGATCTGGATGACGCGCAACTGGAGCGCCAACGCATCGCCAACCTGTTTGCCGCGTTCATAATCAAGCCGGAAATGGGGATGCATACTCCCATGTCGCCTGTTGATGGCAACGACCAAAACGAAGATACGCCGGACAGCCCCGAACCGCTAGGGCTGGAACCGGGTATTCTGCAAGAGCTGTACAACGGCGAAGACATCAAGTTTTCACAACCGCCGCCACCCATGGCCGACTACGCCGGTTACCTGCAAACCGAAATCAGCATCATTTGCGCGGCGCTGGGCATCCCGCACCAGATGCTGACCGGCCAATTTGAAGGCGCCAATGATCGCGTCATGCGCGTGCTGCTGACTCGCTACGCGCGGCAGATTGACCAGATTGTCAACCAGATTCTGATTCCTCGTCTGTGCATGCCGGTTTGGCGCGCGGTAATGGATCAGGCTCGTTTATCAGGAACGATTACCGCCTCGCGCAAGAACATCATGCGCCCGCAGTGGCCGGTGCCTGCCTGGGAATACATGCATCCGGTACAGGACGTACAGGCCAAGCGCCTGGCAATGGAGTCTGGCCTGGTTGCACGTCACGACTTGATTCTGCAACGTGGTGGCAACCCGGCGCACGTCGACAATGCGATCACTGCCGACCCCATTCAACAAGCCATGATGGCCGCTGCCCAAAAAGCGCCAATACCAACATCCACAACCGAAAAC
>Ga0049116_10000351_pt1 | contig 10364 bp, 7 predicted proteins | sample WorMetvacBELIZE2_FD_55049 | JGI IMG/M metagenome (GOLD analysis project Ga0049116, IMG submission 55049) | Marine gutless worms symbiont microbial communities from Max Planck institute for Marine Microbiology, Germany - Olavius vacuus BELIZE.2 | ecosystem: Host-associated > Annelida > Digestive...
AATCTTAAACCAGTAGATTCAACTGATAAAACCATTGATTCACAAGAAAATGAAGCTGATATCAAAGCAGAACTTCAAGAAAGTTTGAAAAATTTGCAGAGCAATCAAGAAAATTTTGCAGATGCAGATGCAGATGCAGATGCTACAGATGAAAGTTTATTTAGCGAGAGTAATGAAGAAGAAGAAAAAAGTGAAGATAGTGAAGAACAAGATAAAGATGGAGAGCAAAAAGGTAATAAGGTTCATGAAGAAATAATCGCTCAATTAAAGTCAGACATAAAACCAGATCCCGAAGAATACCAACCAGAGCCTGATAAAACTAAATATTATGATCCTTATGGTTATTTAGTTAAAAAACAATTAATTGGAAAAAACGAACTTCATCAATGTAAATTAATGTCTGAAACTGATGAAAAACCAATTGAACCGTATTTAATAATTCATCATAATATTCCCTTACTTGAAATTGGCAAATCAATGTCCCAATTTTATAAAGTGGCGTATTCACCATATGATCCTACTTTACCTAAACCTGAAGATATTTTAAAGGCCACCAAAGTAAAAATTGAATTTTTACAATCTTCAAAATTTATACCGGTAAGCTCTGATGGTAAAAGAATTAAAATTATTTGCACTAATCCNACTGCGCTTGAACAAAGTGGAGTTTTAAAACAAGTATTTACCGNTCTACCNTATCGCCTTTGCGTTACAACTGAAATTGAATTTCAATATACTTATCAACTTTTCTTTGGTGAAAGTGATGCCGGCAAAATGGAAGAATTGCTTGAAGCATTAAGTTCACAATATCAAACTGAAGAAACCGAAGAATATAGCTCAGATGATGAAGTTTTAGGTATTTCAGATAATGAAATGGTGTTATTGGTAAATAAAATTATCACTGATGCCTATGCTCGTAATGCTTCAGATATTCATGTTGAGCCATATCCCGGCAAAGCCAAAACCCGAATTCGCTATCGAATTGACGGTGCATTAATCGAAGTTTTATCCCTACCGTCTGCAGTAAAAGATGCAATTTCTACGCGAATTAAAGTAATGGCAAACTTAGATATTTCAGATCGCCGGCGACCTCAGGACGGCAAAATTGCGATGAAGAAATTCAGTTCCCTAAATATTGAATTACGGGTAGCTACCTTACCTACTGCAGGCGGTCTTGAAGATGTAGTAATGCGGATATTAGCTTCAGGTGAGCCTTTACCAATGGAAAAACTCGGAATCCTACCTGAGAATGAAGCAAAATTAATCCCAATTATTGAAAAACCATATGGTTTATTATTTGTCTGTGGACCAACCGGTTCAGGAAAAACAACAACCTTACATTCAGTGCTTAAACATTTAAATACTCCTGAAGCTAAAATTTGGACTGCGGAAGATCCGGTAGAAATTACTCAAATTGGTCTTCGACAAGTTCAAGTAAATCGTAAAGCCGGACTTGATTTTGCAACGGTTATGCGGGCATTTTTACGAGCCGATCCAGATATTATTATGGTTGGGGAAATGCGCGATCAAGAAACTGTTTCAATTGGAATTGAGGCATCTCTTACCGGGCATTTAGTATTATCTACTTTGCATACAAATAGTGCACCGGAAGCGATAGTTAGATTATTGGATATGGGAATGGATCCGTTTAATTTTGCCGATGCTATTTTAGGGATTTTAGCTCAAAGGTTAGCAAGAAGATTATGTAAATGCAAAGAAGCATATGTTGCCTCCGAAGATGAATTAAATTCAATGGTAGAAGAATTTTCATTAGATTTAGTTAAGACTTCCGGGTGGAAAGATGATCCTGAAGCTCAAAAGAAGAATTTGCATGAAGATTGGATTAAACGATTTGGCGATGAGAAACAAAAAATTACTTTATATAAAGCTGTAGGTTGTGGTTCTTGTTCTCACACAGGCTATAAAGGTAGAATGGGACTTCATGAATTAATGCCGGGTACTGATTTAGTAAAAAGATTGATTCAGCAAAAAGCTAGAGTTGAAGAATTATTAGGGGCATGTTTGGAAGAGGGGATGTTAACATTGAAAATGGATGGGATGCTTAAAGTATTAGATGGCATTACCGATATGAAACAAGTTCGTCAAGTATGTGTTAAATAACTAGACCAAGTTTTTATATTATGTCAAATATTGAATCAAAATATCGCCGTAAATTAGAAAGTATTTGTAATATAAGTAATGCTTTGGCTAAAACCAAAGATATTAATACTTTTTTGGAATTCGTTTTACAAGAAGCAATTGCGATAATAAATTGCGATGGCGGCACAATTTATCATTATGATAGTCATCATAAATCTCTAAATTTTGAGATAACTTTATCTTGTTCACTTGGAATTCATACCGGTGGCACCAGTGATAATCCAAATAAATTAAAACCGATTTATCTTTTTGATACAGATGGTAATGTTAATTCAACCGAAGTTTGTGCTCAAGCTGCACTTACGAAAAAGATAATTAATATTAAAAATGCCTATGAAGTAGAAAATAATAAATATCATGGACTAAGAAAATTCGATAAACAGTTTAATTATCGAACTCAATCGATATTAAATGCCCCATTTTTAGACTCTGAAAATAAACTTTTAGGGGTTTTACAATTAATTAACAAATTTGATAAAGATCAAAACATTATTGCCTTTGATCATCTGGATGAATTAATTATCCAAGCACTTTCTGCTCAATCATCCATGGCAGTTATGTATATTCATTTACTAAACTCTAAATATTAAATAAATTGATGACTTCAATTTCTCAAGATAACTTTTTCAAAATTCTTACGACAATTGAGAAAATAAATTGTCACTCAATTTCTCTTGCAAAATTTAATGAATTGCAAGATAAAATTTTGCAAGAATCGATAAGTCTTTTCAACTGTGATGGGGGCACAATTTATAAATATAATATCCATGCAAACTCATTAGATTTTGATGTGGTAATTAATAATTCTCTATCTTTACATTTAGGAGGTAATAGCGAAAACAAAATAACATTTTCGAATATTTCTCTAGATTNAAAAAATCAAAAAAATCCTTATGTATGTGCTCAATGTGCATTAACTAAAGAAATAATCAATATTCAAAGCTCNGATAGTCATGATTTATTTAATTATTCCAGCATAAATGAATTTGATCGAGAAAACAAATATCACACAAAATCATTATTAAATGCCCCCTTATTAGATCAAAATAATAAAATATTAGGAGTTATGCAATTGATAAATAAATTAGATGAGAATAATCAAACAATTTCTTTTGATCAGATTGATGAAAAAATTATCAAAGTTTTAGCTTCTCAATTNTCCACANNAATAGTTTTCAAATCACAATAATAAATATCCAAAATGAAAGATTTAAATCAAGATTCTTATACCCAACAACTAGAAAGAATTTATAAAGTAAGTTATGCTTTAGCTACAACCAAAGATATTTCAACATTATTGGAATTTATTTTATTAGAAGCTATTGATATATGTAATTGTGATGGCGGGACGATATATCGATACGATGAAAGCAAAAATACTTTAAATTTTGAAATTTTATTAAATAATTCTTTGAAAACCCATTTGGGGGGGACAAGCGAAAATAGCATCAATTTACCACCGCTAAAATTATATCAAGATGATGGCAGCCCCAATTCCGCAAATGTTGCTTCTTTTTGCGCCTTAAATAAGAAACTGGTAAATATTCCTNATGCTTACAATGCTNAGGGTTTTGATTTTTCCGGAACCCGGAAATTTGACGAGATTAATAAATATCGTTCACAATCTTTTCTAACGGTTCCGTTAGTTGATCATGAAGGTGAATTAGTCGGAGTAATGCAGTTAATTAATAAAAAAGATAAAAATAATCAAACATGCAAATTCAATGATTTAGACGAGGTAGTAGTCAATGCGCTTTCGTCTCAATCAGCGGTTGCAATAGTAAGGATGCAATTAATTGAGGCGCAAAGATTACTATTTTTATCATTTATTAAATTAATCAATAATGCAATTGATGAAAAATCACCCTATACCGGTGGTCATTGTAAAAGAGTTCCGGATATTACTATGCGAATTGCTGCTGCAATTGCCGAGTGTAATAAGGAATGTTTTAAAAATTTTAGCTGGAATAATAAAGATGTTGAAGAATTAGAAATTGCTGCATTACTACACGATTGCGGAAAAATAACCACTCCAGTTCATGTTGTCGATAAAGGGACAAAGCTTGAAAGCATCAATAATCGAATTGATATTGTAAATACCAGATTTTTATTACTTTTAGAACAAAAATATACCCAAGCATTAGAGAAAAAATTAAATATCAGAAAAATNGATGATCATAATACCGAAACTAAAATTGATCAGGAGTATTTGCATGAACTTGAACAAATTAAAGAAGATATTAAATTCATCAATAAAAGTAATACTGGTGGNGAACGAATGGCAGATGAAGATGTTGCAAGGGTAAAATCGATAAGATCTAATTATCAAGTNACAGATCTAACTGGAATTAAACAACAAATATTAACTGATAATGAAGTTGAGAATCTATGTATTAAATATGGAACNCTTACCGAAAATGAGCGGGGAATAATTAATTATCATATTACTTCAACNATNAATATGCTTGAATCTTTNCCATGGCCAAAGCATTTAAAAAATGTTCCTGAATATGCCGGCGGTCACCATGAAAGAATGGATGGAAAAGGATATCCTCGCGGGATCAAGGCTGGAGAAATGTCTATTCCAGCTAGAATAATGGCTGTTGCCGATGTTTTTGAAGCATTGACTGCCAATGATCGACCATATAAAAAAGCAATGCCTTTATCAAAAGCTATTGATATTATGACCAATATGGCAAAAACCGGACATTTAGATCCGGATATCTTTGAGGTTTTTTTGGATAAGAAAATCTATATGCAATACGCTCAAGATAATTTAAGCCAATCTCAAATTGATATTCCCAATTAATTAAGGAAAAGTCATCATTTCCTATTTTGCATAATTATGCATTAGTTTTGTCAATGAATTTTGAAACTAAAAAGTTAAATCGAGATGATTTGGAAACAATGCACTCTTTACTTGATTGTTTTTCAGAAGTATTCGCTGAGCCAGAAAACTATAAAAATAAACGACCGAATCCGGATTATTTGATAAATCTCCTTGATAGCGAAATGTTTATCTCAATAGTTGCTAAACAAGATCAAAAAGTAATTGGTGGATTAGCAGCTTACGAACTTAAAAAATTTGAGCAAATGCGTAGCGAGATTTACATCTATGATTTAGCTGTATTAAAGTCCCATCGAAGAATCGGTGTAGCCACAGCATTAATTAATCGCTTAAAATCTCTAGCTAAAGCAAGAGGCTCGTGGGCTGTTATTGTTCAAGCGGATTATATTGATGAACCCGCAGTGAATCTATACTCCAAACTAGGAGAAAAAGAAGAAGTCCTTCATTTTCATATTTCAGTTAACTAACAACATTTTATTTTTAAATATTAATTTCAAAGAATTTCGAAATCAAGATATCGAAAATAGCATCTGAATATAATTGTCAAATTGATTGAATATACTTTTTTAAGATATTTTATAGATATAAATTTAATATAAATGCTAAATTGGGGGATAGCTTCAACTGGGGAAATGGCTAAAAATATGGCTACTGCCTTTAACTTTGATAATAAAAAAAGGCAACTCGCTGTAAGTTCAAGAAACGAAGATCAAGCTCGTAAGTTCGCAACCCAATATGGTATTCATAATAGTTACGGCTCTTTTGCAGCAATGCTTGAAGATACGAAAATTGATGTTGTATATATAGCAGGGCCTCATACAACTCATTATGATTATGCTCGACTAGCTCTAAAAGCCGGTAAAAATGTTCTAGGTGAAAAACCGCTGACAATAAATTTCAAACAATCTCAAGAACTTNNAAATATTGCAAANAATCAAAATTTATTTTTAATGGAAGCTATGTGGATGAGGTTTTTTCCTGCTATGGAGAATCTTAAGAAAATGATTAAACAAGGAGAGTTAGGCGAAATTCATTTTGTTAATGCGGATTTTTGCGTGAAACCGGATTATGATCTTTCATCCCGACTTTTTGATCGAAAACTTGGAGGAGGTGGGTTATTGGATCTTGGGGTATATCCATTATCTTTAATTCAGTGGATTTTAGGTAATTTTGATAGTGTAACTGGAGTTGCTAATCTTGGAGAAGCGGCTGTAGACATCAACTCTGTAGTCTGCGGCAAATGTGTAAATAATTCATTATTTACTTTTTCTTGTGGATTTAACGCTTGGAAACCCAGAGAGGCTCATATTGTCGGTGATAAAGCGGAAATATTTATACCCGAAATTTTTTTTCGACCCGATCGATTTATTATTAGGCATCAAAAAAAACAAGATCTAGAGCTTAATTTTCCCTTTGATGGGAATGGATATATTCATGAAATTAGGCATGTCGAAGATTGTATTTCCCAAGGCAAAATCGAAAGTCCAATAATGCCATTATCGGATAGTTTAGAAATATTACGAATAGCTGACCAACTTCGACATCAATGGGGTGTAATCTATCCCTGTGAAGAGCAACATCTTGAATAGAAGAATTAAAATAACTAAACTCCCGTGAGCTAGTTTTAAAGAGGATGAAAAAAAATACTTAATACGACGAAATTAGATTACGAGTGCCCTAAGAGGTATAAGTGTTGAGAAATATTTAGCACTTTATTGAGGTAATTCATTATTTCGAAGTTTGAAGTTTGATCTAGCGACGTGAATTTTCATTATTATTATCACCACCACTGGAAACGTCTTTCTCTTTGTGAATATGCTATTCAATTAATAAAAGCTGGAAGATAGTTGAATATTATATAAATATGAAATTAACAGATTAAATATTAAAAATATTTATAAGGATTATTAATGTAAAGGCAATCCATGTTTTTGGTAATCCAACAAATGATAGTCGCCGCAGATAGTTTGCTTTCTTGGATATCCAAAATGATGAAAAAGATATTTTATATTTATCGTAAAAATTGGTAAATATTCTCTTACCGGAGTAATTGCAAAATCATAGCTATTTCGATATGCAGATTTGGAATTATTCGAAAACATGAGCTTTCCATTACCACTATATTGAGCAAGATTTTTAATTTTTTTACTAAAAAGTATTAAACGATTGGTATGCCAATAAGGTGCTATCCCGCTGGTAGAAGTTGAATCTAATGCTTGATCAATACATTTAATATCCTCGGGATAATATTCAAGCTCAATATTTCTTGATAATACTTCATTCGAAATATTTATCATCACAATTCCCATTACTCCTAAAGGAATAATTAAAGTTGGCAGGATTGTTTTTTTAGGTATTCTTGCAATTAAATATCCAACGAAAAAGAATAGCGAAAAATAAATAAATGGTGCAATATATCGATTTGAAGGGATTTTATTAACCAATAGTGTAGCTGGCAGTAATATTAGAAAAACTAAAAATAAATAAATCCAAAATAACTTTTCAAATGAAGATAAATGCCATTTAATTAATCTTTTTTGTTTATCAATCAAAATTAACCAACCTATAAGAATTAAAACTATTAAAGCAATCGCTAGATAAATCAAAATAATACTACTTGTTTCACTAAGTAATGTTACAAAGTTTTCGGAAAAATAATTTAAATTTTGCAAATATAACTTAGGTTGGGTGAATTTATCAGGTATGCTAATTAGCGGTAAAGCTTTATGAGCAATAAATGAAGCTAGATTCATTAAACAAACCAAAATAAGCATGGGAATATTTATTATTTTTCCAACTTTAATATAATTAATTATTAAATATACGACAATTACTATAGATAAAGGCAGAATAAAAGCGGCGTAGTGTAATAAGTCTGAAAGAGAGATTACAAAAGCTAATACGGTGAAAAAAGGTAAATAGAAAATATGGATTTTTCTTAGCTGATTGGCAATTGGAATAAATTTAAGCAAAACAATAGAAAACAACATTACCGATAATATTCCACCAAAATGGTGTGAACTAAAAATAACCAGATTAAATATTTGGATTGAGTTATTCGCACTAAAATAAAAAATACTTATGACGATAAATGACATTAAAAGTTTTTGCCAATTATCTGAATTATTCTCTTCCAATTTATATTTTTCATTCTGATATAAACTTTGATATAGCCACCAAAGAAGTCCACAAAAAATTATCCATTGCAATGAGGAGTATCCAATTACTTGGTAGTAATAGTCTTGGATAAAAAGTCGGACTGTAGCTAAAATTAAAAAATCAGGAAAAAAGTAGGGTGATGGACTCAAAACCCATTGATGGATAGAGCCCTCATTATCATACAGATCCTTGAAAACCGTGAATANATATAATCCATCAGAGTTAAATAATTGATTCCTAAGAGGTGTATTTGTATGNAGTCCAACTACTAAAAAAATAGTTGAAAATAAAACAATTAAAATATAAATTATTTGTGGGATGCGTTTGCTAGTAAACATTAATATCAAATCAATTAATATTTTNATTAATTACCATAAGAAAAAAACATATACAGTTGTTTATAAGTAATTGTAAAATTTAAAACAAAAATTATTGAAATCATCCTTAACCAATTATCTTAAAATAATTTATAACAACAAGAATTTGAAACTATGATAAATAGTTTCGTCAAACTTATTGAACAAAATTAATTACTTTTGTTTTCTTTACTATTCTTAGGNGGAATGGTGGCAACTGTTTTATTGGTTAGAAAATTAACAGCTTGTTTGAGCATCCAATCATCTTCACTACCAAATTTTGGAAATTTTGGTTTATCTGAATTTGGTTTATCGATAACTTCATCAATATTTTTTATTTCTAATGTGTTATTACCATCCTTTTCGTCATCTAAATGACCGGGAAAATCTTGCTCTCGAAGTTGGGTGCGAACATGTCCATCTTTAGTTTCTGCAACCCAAATATCGGGCACAATTCCTGTTACTTGAATAGATCGACCTTTAGGAGTGTAGTATCTGGCAGTTGTAAGTTTTATTGCGGTAAGTCGATCTTCGAGCGGGATTATTGTTTGAACAGAAGCTTTACCAAAAGATTGTAAACCAATAATTTTTCCCCTCTGATAATCTTGAAAAGCTCCCGCTACAATTTCCGAAGCCGAGGCCGAACCTCCATTTATAAGTATTGCCATTGGTACTTTTTTAATTTGTGCAAATGGAAATTTATTACCTGAAGGAATAAATTTTTTAAATTGGCGATTATTGGTGGAGTATGATCTTTTAGAATCAGGAGTTCTACCATTGGTGGTTACAATTGTTTGGTTTTCCGGGAGAAAAATTGAAGCAACTGAAATTGCGGTAGATAACAATCCACCTGGATCATTACGAAGATCAAGAACTAAAGAATTTAGCGGTCCTTGATTATAAAGTTCAATAATTTCTTCGACTAATAACGGAGTAGTATTTTCTTGAAAGCTGGTAATTCGGATAAATCCAATATTTTTATCTAATCTTTTAGATCGAACTGATTTTATTTTGATGATTTCCCGGATTATTTTTACCTCAAAAGGCTCACTTACACCCGGGCGGCGAATTGAAAGCATAATTGAAGTACCTGGTTTACCTCGCATTTTCTGAACTGCTTCGGTAAGTGTTTGCCCGCGAACCGGTTTTTTGTTGATTTGAAAAATTAAATCGCCGGATTTAATTCCCGCACGAGCTGCCGGAGTATCTTCAATTGGTGCTACAACTTTAATAACTCCATTTTCCATTTGAACTTCAATACCTAATCCGCCAAACTCACCCCGAGTATCAATAGTCATTTCGCGATAAGCATTTTCATCCAGATAAACCGAGTGAGGATCCAGCTTTGAGATCATCCCCGATATCGCTGAATTTATTAACTTTTTATCTGCTACTTCATCTACATATACGTCTTTTACTCTATTTAAAGCAGAGGCAAAACGGTTGATTTCTAAAATCGGGAGGACATTTTTAGTTAAACCTTTACTGGCAAATGCAGAAAAGCCTAGCCCCATAGACAATCCAAGAGAAAAGCCAATAATTATCAAACCTATGGTCTTCTTTTCAAAAAAATATTTCATATATGTGTTGGGGTAAAGTCCATTTGCGATAATTATACTCGTATTTATCAATCACAAATTATAAATATTTATAATATTGTGGAAAAAATACCGTTGATCAATTATTGTGAATATATATTAAAGATCAATAATTTGTTACATATGGTATATATGGTAATTTCAATATTATTCTTAGATTAAAATATTAAGGCGAGCCTTAACCTTGGCACCTATCGTTCTCACCTGAGCTGCTTTCTTCCGAACCTGACTCGCTATGTAAGTAGA
>Ga0049116_10000356_pt1 | contig 10268 bp, 10 predicted proteins | sample WorMetvacBELIZE2_FD_55049 | JGI IMG/M metagenome (GOLD analysis project Ga0049116, IMG submission 55049) | Marine gutless worms symbiont microbial communities from Max Planck institute for Marine Microbiology, Germany - Olavius vacuus BELIZE.2 | ecosystem: Host-associated > Annelida > Digestive...
GACACAAATTGGTGTCTGGCAACAGCTTGACAAATCTCGCGTGACGCAGATCAGGGCAATGCACACCTTTGGCGACCAGGGTGGTAGGCTGGATTTCTCGGCCTTCGAATGTGGCCTGAATGAATTAGGTTTTATACTCGAGTCGTCATTGATTTCCAATGAGCTATGGGCGCAACTGCGTCGTCAACGCAACCTTNGCCTGTATTGTCCTGCCCACCCCGTAATGCTCCGCCTGCCCTCACAATATCATGCAAGCGCGATCAATAACGACCTGCATGTAGAAGAAGGTGACATACCATTAGCGGCGGCACAACTGGATCTGGACGATGGATCAACGTTAAGCGCCAGGCTTGTTGTCGGTGCCGATGGGCGCGAATCGTGGTTGCGAAAACAGGCGGGTCTGGCCACGCACAGTATTCAGTACGGTGACAGTGGTGTTGTGGCCAATTTTGCGTGTGAGNAGCCGCACCACAACNTTGCTCACCAGTGGTTTGGAGTTAATGGTGTACTTGCCTGGTTGCCTTTGCCAGGGCAGCGAATTTCTATCGTTTGGTCTACTCCATCGGAACATGCGGAGCGCTTGCAGGCTTTGTCAGCGGACGAGATGACCAGCGAAGTTGCCAAAGCAGGGAATCATGCACTTGGTGACTTGCACTTATTAACGAAGGCGCAGGCTTTCCCACTCAAACTGATTCGAGTCCCAGATATTATTGCCCCTCGTCTGGCGTTGATCGGCGACGCAGCGCACGGCATTCACCCATTATCGGGNCACGGCATCAACCTCGGTTTTCAGGATGCATATGATCTGGCACGATTGATATGTAACGACAACAATGCAGACCCCGGCGCTGCCCGCCTTCTACGCAGTTACAAACGCTGCCGCAGAGAAGAAACACTGCTCATNCAAAGTGTAACTGATGGGCTATATCATCTCTTTAATAGCCATCTGCCTGGGTTACCTTTGGCGAGAAATCTGGGCATGCACTTGACCAATCGCCTGGGACTGCTGAAAACATTTCTGGCGCGCTACGCTACGGAAGGATTATAATCGCCGNCATTGCGTTGCAGCTGTATCGTGCGCTCTACGTTGTGCAAACGTGTGAATTTGATACNAGAAGGATTACCATGATAAAAAAGCTTGTTTTCCCAATTCTGACGCTGTGCTTGTGTGCTGGATTGGCAAATGCGGATGAGTCATCTGTCAAAAAGGAGTTGGAGAAGCGCTTCAAACAACCGATAGAAAGCGTTACGAAAGCTGGTTATCTGGGGCTTTATGAGGCCTTTGACGGCAGGAGAATNTTTTATGTCGATAAAGACGTAAAAACGGTCATCGACGGAACAATCTTTGATCTGGTCAGCAGAAAAAACGTGACCGAAGAACGTCTTAATACTTTAACTGCCATAGATTTTGCCAAACTGCCACTCAAACAGGCGATTAAATTCAAACGCGGCGACGGTAGTCGTATCCTCGCCACCTTTGAAGACCCGAATTGCGGATATTGCAAAAGACTGGCCAAGACCTTGCAAAAGATGGACGATATTACTGTCTACACTTTTCTGATACCAATTCTCGGTCCCGATTCACTCAAAAAAACCCAACAAATACTGTGCGCTAAGGATAGCCAGAAAACCTGGCTAAATTGGATAGTGGATGGCGAAAAGCCAGCCGGCAAGAGTGAGTGCGAGGCGGCTAAAAGGATTATAGCCACTAATATGAAAATGCAGAAAGATTACTTTATCAACGGCACTCCGGCGATTTTTTTCCCGGACGGGCAACGCTTTGCAGGTGCTGCACCGGCTGAACTGATTGAACATCGCCTGCAAGAAACAAATAGCAAGAAATAGGCTGCCCGCCTGAGTACCCTTATATGACCAGCCTGGCTGCCATTGCTGGTGGTGCTGCCCTTGGGGCCAGTCTTCGCTGGTTTCTAGGGATTGTCCTCAATCCACTACTACCTGGATTGCCACTGGGAACCTTGTGCGCCAACCTGCTGGGTGGTTATCTGGTTGGCGTCGCTATCGGCGTGTTTCATTTAAATAGTGCCTTTCCTATGGCCTTCAAGTTGTTCGTTATTACCGGTGTTCTGGGTGGGCTAACTACCTATTCAACCTTTTCAGCTGAAGTTGTTGAACGACTGCTGGCCGGTCAGTTTGCCTGGGCGACATTAATTGCCTTCGTACACCTGTGCGGCTCATTACTGGCCACATATCTGGGATTGCTCAGCATTGGCGCAACCAGAATATGGGGCTAATAACCTGATCTGTTGGCCGGTCCCTGGTTGTTCGCAGGNTGCGCGTGATCCACATCAAGGTAAGTGGTTCCCACTACAGGGCGTCAGTACCCATCGACAATCCATAGTCCTCCAGTTGTAGCAACGGATACAAGATGATGCNCGACGCGGTTTTTTTAAGCTGCGTGGGTTGTCTTATATCTGTGCCTTCTTTCATAGGCAACAAGCAAAACATACAAGCCTGCTGCCGCGGCAATGTGCTTTAGTGAATGGCCGCTTATAACAGTTAGCATGGAGTGAATGAAATAATCGTAATGTTCGAATACCTTTGCCAATAGATAGGTGGCAAATAGCCACCAATAAGCATCAGTTTTTGAAAATGGAGAGGAAGAAAGCAATAGAGTCGGAGGGATTGCCAGCACGGGATAGAACTGAATTAACCCGTACCAACGCAAGTCGCCAACACCTGCCAGTTCGGTAAAATACCAGTAACTAACTGACAGTAAGCCCAGTATCAGGAGCGGGACCAATAAATACCTGCCCCACCTGACTGAAATAAACTCACTCGTAATAATTGAAAATAAGCTCATAAAAGCCAAGGTCATTGGCAACCGATCCCATAGCAAGGTGCTATTCATGGGCCACAGGTGGTAANAACTTGATCCGATGGCCACCAAGACAACAGAAAAAAATAAAATGAGATAGCCTGCTTTATTCTCTGTGACAATACTGTCTGATCTAAGCGCACGAAGCCTATTTAGACCAATAGCGCCGACGATCAGAAGTGGCAGGTTTGACAGTACATTCAATGCGTTAGGGATGCCTAATATTGTTTTGGAATCCGAGAACCGATGATAGGATGGGTCCTGTGCGATGGGATCAATGAATGCGGCTACCAGCAAGGAGACGGCAGCGAGGAGAAGGAGCATATAAACCAGAGTTTTTTTTCTATCTAGCATTTTGTCGAGGAACAATTGAGAAGTACTGAGCGGTAAATTTGGTCAAGTGTGAGCTTTGGTTTGATCTGATGTTCAACGGTAAATTGTATTTGGTTGCCCGGCAGTTATACGGTTGGCAAGCACGGTAAGGGTTAACGCAATGGCTTTCGGGGCGCTTCTCTTTTCTATGCTTGGCATGCCAGATTCATCGATAGATCAGCAGCTGTAATATCTTTACTCAGAGCACCGATGGAAATTCTGTCCACTCCGCTTCTGGCTATTACCTGCAAGTTACTTTCGTTTACGCCGCCGGATGCTTCAAGGATGGCACGCCCGGCGTTAATACGCACTGCAGTATGTAAATCGTCGGAGTTGAAGTTGTCCAGAAGTATCATGGAAGCACCAGCTGCCAGCGCTTCCTGCAGGTCCTGCAGGGACTCAACCTCAATTTGAACAAAGCGGCAGTGAGTGTTGCTGGCGGCTATCTGTTTGGCAGCGGTCAGCGCCGCACCGATACCGCCAGCTGCCAGAATATGGTTTTCCTTGATCAAAATGGCGTCCCACAAGGCCAGTCGGTGATTGGCGCCACCCCCGGTATGTACAGCATATTTTTGCGCTATACGCAGACCCGGCAAAGTTTTGCGCGTATCGACGATTTGTGTTCGGCAACCGCTGCTGTTGACTAGTTTTACAAAGCGACGTGTTTTGTTGGCTACCGAGCATAGAAGTTGCAGGAAGTTAAGCGCACTACGTTCGCCGCTCAACAGGGCGCGAGTGTCACCCTTGAGTCGGCAAAGTGTTTGTCCGGCAGCAACGTCACTCCCTTCACTGAGAAGCCACTCAATGGTTGTGTTTGTATCAAGCGATTTAAAACAGTTGTCAAACCAGGCGCAGCCACAAAGCACAGTTGCCTGGCGGCTGACGACTTCCCCCTGACTCGGGCGATTTTCGCCTATCAACTGACTGGAAAGGTCTCCACTACCGATGTCCTCGGCAAGTGCAGCCGCCACATTTCGTGTTATCTCCTCTTGCAGGATACAAGATTGAGGCAGAAAGAAAGGAGTTTTGTTGTCGGTGGCAACCACTGCGAATCTTCCGTTATGAACGCGATGCTAGGCGTTGATAAGTGCTATAACCGCTTGGCATACTTCGTCTTGGTTAAGCCCGGTGCAGTCTATGCTGACTTCTGCGTATTGTTCGTAGAGGGCAGTGCGTTCGGTGAACAGTTCTTCCAAAGTTTGATCTGTTCTCTTTGCGATGCCTCGCACACTAAAGTCTCCAAGACGTTTTTTCAAATCGTCAAATTTAACCTGTAAATACACTATGCGTCCGTAGCGGCTCAAATGCTGCATGGCCGGGTCGCTATACACCACGCTGCCACCGGTGGCTATTACGTGCTCGCTTGCCTTGAAATCGAGCACCACTTCTTCTTCTATGCAAAGTAGCCTTTGGTGGCCTTCGGTATCAACAATGTGTTGCAAGCTGCAATGCTCGCGGGTCTGAATAAGCACGTCGGTGTCCACAAATTCGAGCAACAGCTGCTTGGCCAGGATAATGCCAGTCGAGCTTTTGCCACATCCTGGCATGCCGATCAGTACGATATTTGACCTGATGGTTTGTGTGTCAGCTTTGCTGCCTTCGGGCATGATCTTCTCCTATATCTGCTAGCTTTATCCTAAGCTAATTAACTGCTATGCGAAAGCACTTGCTCTTGTTGTTGTAACTCCCACATGCGAGCATAGCTTCCTTTCGTGGCGAGCAGCTCAGCGTGCCTGCCGCGTTCAACGATGCGTCCGCCGTCCATGACCAGAATTTCGTCAGCGTGCATGATAGTGGATAGACGGTGCGCGATTACCAAGGTGGTATGTCCCCGCGATACCTGCTCCAGTTGGGCCTGGATCGCCTTCTCGGTTTTTGAGTCAAGAGCTGAAGTTGCCTCGTCGAATATAAGCACCGGGGCGTGTTTGAGCAGAGCGCGCGCAATGGCCACCCTTTGCTTTTCGCCTCCAGAGAGCTTGAGGCCTCGTTCGCCGACTATGCTTTGGTAGCCCTGAGGCAATGAACTTATAAATTCGTGCAGTTGTGCTTTGCGGGCAGCGGCGTAAACTTCCTCTTCACTGGCGTCAGGGCGACCATAGCGGATATTGTAGAAGATACTGTCGTTAAACAGCACAGTGTCTTGCGGAACCAAGCCAATTGCCGCGCGCAGGCTCTCCTGCCGCAATGCACGCAGGTCGTGACCGTCTATTTTGATACTGCCGCAGCTAACGTCGTAAAACCGGTAGAGCAGGCGAGATAAGGTGGATTTGCCGGCACCGGAATGCCCAACCGCCGCCACCCTTTTTCCAGCAGGAACATGAAAGCTGACGTCGAATAGCACCTGGCGTTTATGCTCATAGGAGAAATTAACCGATTCAAATACGATGGATGGGGGCTGTTGTTCGCAAAATTCCAGGTGGCGTGCATCTGGGGCATCCTCAACCTCGCGGGGTGCCTGTAGCAGGACAAACATACGCTCGACATCGGTCAATGCTTGGCGGATTTCCCTATACAGCGAGCCTAAAAAATTAAGCGGCATATATAGCTGTATCAGCAAGGCATTGACCAACACCAGGTCACCGAGAGTCATTGTATGCTCCACAACTCCGGCGGCGGCGTACCACATCATGGCGGTAACACCCAGAGCTATGATTAGCTGTTGCCCCAGGTTCAGTTGGGTTAAGGTGATCTGGCTACGTGTGGCTGCGTCGGCCCACTTGAGCATACTGGCGTTGTAGTTGTTCGCCTCGAATTGCTCGTTATTAAAATATTTGACGGTTTCGTAATTCAACAGGCTGTCTACGGCACGCACATTGGCCATGGAGTCCGCCTCGTTGAGCTCGCGTCGTATATGCGTGCGTTTTTCGGTAACTTTTATCGTATACCATGCGTAGGCGGCGAGCGAGGTGACGGTAATGGCCGCGAAAACATAATCATAATTAAACGCCAAGACTCCCAGCACCAGCAGTATTTCGACTATGGTTGGCAGAACGGTATACAGCGAATAATTAATAAGGCTGCCAATCGAACGGGTGCCGCGTTCAATATCACGCGTTAGGCCACCCGTTTGTCGCTCAAGGTGAAAGCGGAGCGATAACTGATGCAGGTGGCGAAAAACTTCCAACGCCAGAGTGCGGATAGCCTCCTGCGTAGCGCGTGCGAAAAGCAGACCACGCAACTCAGCAAACAGCGAAGCTGCGAAACGCATGACACCATAAAGTAGCAATAAAAGGGCGGGCATCGCCAGTGCTTGTTGACCAGTACTCAGTCCGTCGACAATTTCCTTGAAAACCATCGGGACGCCAACGTTGGCAACCTTGGCGACAAACAGGCAGAGCAAAGCCAGCAAAATCCGCGCCCGATAACGCCAAAAGTAGGGTAACAAGGCGCGCAAGGTGGCGCTGGCCTTGACTTCCTGATGCTGTCCGGTGCTGCTGTAACTATGCCCGGGTGAGTAACTGTGCTGACGTACACTCATACGGATGCGATTTATGATCTTGGGTAGTCAACTTGCCGCCCGAGGCCTTCAGATTGCCATGCCAGGCAAAACGATAACCTGGTTTCAATTCTGGCTGGCGTGCTGGTGGCGTGAACGCCATTCCTTCCATGCGCCAACGGCTGCCGGGATAAGCGAGACAACAATAATGCCGACAATAACCAGCGACAAGTTGTTCTTTACCCACGGCAAGTTGCCGAACCAATAACCAGCCAGACTTAACAGCACGATCCACAAAGCAGCGCCGATTGTATTGTAGAAACTAAATCTACCGTATTGCATTGCGCCTATACCGGCGACGAAAGGTGCGAAAGTGCGAAAGATTGGCAGGAAACGGGAAATAATCAGCGTCTTGCCACCGTGCCTTTCGTAAAAGGCGCGTGTTTTATCCAGGGCGCGACGGTTGAAGAAGCGCGAACCTTCCCATTGAAAGACGCGCGGCCCCAGAAATCGTCCGATCTGATAGTTGACCATATTGCCCAGCACTGCTGCTATGAACAGCAGCAGCATCAGCGTGTTGATTTGCATGCCTTCTGGCCCACCGACCGCGCATAGTGCCCCGGCGACGAAGAGCAGTGAGTCACCAGGTAAAAATGGCGTTACAACAAAGCCGGTTTCGCTGAAAATAATGGCAAACAGTATGGCGTACACCCACAGACCATACTGCTGCACTAGCATAGCCAGGTGCTTGTCCAGATGCAGAATAATATCGATAAACTGAGTTATGATTTCCATTTCAATTCTTGTTGTCAGGCTGGGACGGTAGCGGCGGCAGGCATTGTACCTGAAGCAGGGGGGATATTTGTCATGAAAACAGTCGAGGCGGTTAGGTTAACGCTTGCTGTAGTATACGTTCCTGCCGTGTAATTAATCGGACGTGAACAGAAGTGAGCATGAACTCAATTATTAAAAACACTAGCCTGGTAGCAATGGCGCAAAATATATCCAAAGAGACCAGCAGATGGGTCGTCTTGGGCGGCATCTCCCTGGCATTGTTGTCTCCATTGCTGTTCGGTGGAGCAGTGGTTGGCGCAGCCGAAGGAAGAGCAGCAAAAGAGAGTGCCCCGGACAACACCTATGAAACAAGACTAAAGAATGGCTTGCGCGTCATCGTGCGCGAAGATCGCCGTGCACCGACTGTTGTACACATGCTGTGGTATCGGGTAGGCAGTATGGATGAAGTGGATGGCCGTTCCGGTCTGGCACATGTACTGGAGCACATGATGTTCAAGGGGACACCCAGCATTCCGGCCGGGGAGTTCAGCAAACGCGTTGCAGCGGCTGGTGGGCGCGACAACGCTTTTACCAGCCGCGATTACACGGCATATTTTCAGCAAATACCAAATCAAAAGCTGGCTGAAATGATGTCTCTCGAATCTGACCGGATGCGGCACTTAACAATCGATGCAAAAGAATTTGCCCAAGAACTAAAAGTGGTGCAAGAAGAGCGCCGACAACGTACCGACGATAATCCGGACGCCAAGCTTTTTGAACAAATGAATGCCGAAGCGTTTCTGGCGCATCCATATCGCCGACCAATAATTGGTTGGGCTGGAGATCTGCGGCAAATGAAGAGCGTCGACGTAAAGTCCTGGTACGACACATGGTATGCACCGAATAATGCTTACCTGGTTGTGGTTGGCGATGTGGAGCACAAACGGGTATTCAGACTGGCTGCGCGTTACTATGGCAAGATCAAGCGTAAGAAACTGCCGGAGCGGCGGTTCAGTCCCGAGCCACAACAAGAAGGCGAGCGTCGCATTGTTGTAAAGGCGCCAGCAGAATTGCCCAGTATCATCCTGGCCTACAAGGCGCCAAGCATTAAAGACCCGACAGAGCGTGACCCTTACGCGCTTGAGATGCTGGCTGCGGTTCTTGACGGACACGATGCGGCGCGCTTTAACCGTAACCTGGTACGTGAGCAACGAGTGGCGTTGGAAGCGTGGGCTAGCTATAGATCAATGTCACGTGGTCCGGGAATGTTTTATCTCTCGGGAACTCCTGGTGCCGGTAAAACACCAGCAGATCTGGAGGCTGCCCTAAAGGGCGAGATTGAAAAAATCAAGACCAGCGGTGTTAGTGAGGCCGAGCTGAGTCGGGCGCGAGCCCAATTGCTGGCCTCTGAGATTTATAAACTCGATTCCTTGTTTGGTCAGGCGATGGAAATCGGCGGTGCCGAAGCAACTGGGTTACACTGGAAAAAGATACCGCAACTAATTGCCGGCCTGAAGGCGACCAGCCGAGCTGAAATTCAGGCGGTAGCCAGAAAGTACTTTACCGACGACACGCTTACCGTTGGCGTGCTCGATCCTCAGCCTTTGGATAAAAAAGCCAGAAAAACCTCAGATAGTGCGAAAAGTTTGCGTCATTAGGCAACGATAACCGTTTTAGTTGTAAAGCAGGGCATCTTGGGTGAGTTTGATTAACAAGGTTTTGGTTCTTTATACCGGTGGAACCGTCGGCATGTCACCGTTGACCATTGGTGCCAATAACGGCCACCTGGCACCAGATTCGCTAGCGTCTTTACGCCAACATTTGCTGGATAGCTGCAAAGAAGTGGCGACGTCAGAAGGTTTGGATGGCGGTAAGTTAACAATAATTCTAGATAATGGTAATTGCATCGAACTGCAATTCGCCAGCCTTGCCAATATAGTCGATTCGTCAAGTATCACTCCATCGCATTGGGCTGAAATGGCGGCGGTAATAGAGCGGGAATATCATAACCATGATGGCTTCGTAGTCCTGCATGGCACAGACAGCATGGCTTATAGCGCCTCGGCTCTGGCTTTTATGATGGAAAACTTGGCCAAACCGGTGGTGTTAACCGGTGCCCTTGTGCCAGTCGGTAAGCAAAATAGCGATGGGAGACGAAATTTCATTAGCGCTGTGCAGGTTGCAGCTGCTCAGGCGGCTGGTTTGCCACNGATACCGGAAGTGGTAATTGTCTTTGATAAATATGTTCTACGCGGTTGCCGGGCGCGAAAAATGATGGCCAACAAACAACCTGTCTTTGACTCGCCCAACTTTCCTGTACTGGGTCAGATTGGCAGCAGTATTACGATCAACAGCCAATATTTATTATCACAGCCAGACAAAAGGGCATCTTTTATTGCGCGCAGAAAGCTGAGCGAGCATGTTCTGGATTTCACTTTTTACCCTGGATGTGCTGAAACAGCCCAAAACATTCTGCGCTGGTTTTGTGATCGTGATTTAGAAGGGCGCAATGGCACGGCGAGGGGTGTACTCTTGCGTAGCTTTGGTGTCGGTAACGGGCCGAACGACGCTGGTTTGTTGGAAGCTATTCGCCAGGCAGTTGAAAATGGCACCATGATTGTAAATATTTCGCAATGTCCATCTGCCATGGTTGATATGGGATTGTATGNAAGCGGTAAACACTTGCAGGACGCAGGTGTATTAAGCGGCATGGACATGACGCCGGAAGCNGCACTAAGCAAGATGATGTGGATTCTAGGTTCGACCCACGCTAATGAGCGTGTCCGTCTGATGCAAGCCAATCTGCGAGGCGAGATAGGAGGAGAGATAGCTACACACGGGAAATAAAAG
>Ga0049116_10000357_pt1 | contig 10218 bp, 10 predicted proteins | sample WorMetvacBELIZE2_FD_55049 | JGI IMG/M metagenome (GOLD analysis project Ga0049116, IMG submission 55049) | Marine gutless worms symbiont microbial communities from Max Planck institute for Marine Microbiology, Germany - Olavius vacuus BELIZE.2 | ecosystem: Host-associated > Annelida > Digestive...
CCATCAACCAGCACCCATGCGCCTACCGCTTTCGCTTTTTCAGTAAGCAGTTTAATTGGGTTCACCGTACCTAGTGCATTCGATACGTGAGGAAACGCCACTAGCTTTGTGTTTTCAGACAGCAGTCTATCGAAAGCGTCTACGTCTAACTCTCCGCTGTCGAAAATAGGTACAACATTTAGCGTTGCACCAGAACGGCGACACGCTTGTTGCCAAGTAACCAAGTTTGCGTGGTGCTCAAGCTCAGTCACCATCACTTCGTCACCTTCGCTTAGTAGCTGCCCAAGACCATTGGCGACTATATTGATGGCTTCTGTGGTGCCCGACGTCCAAATAACTTCTTCACGCGCTTTCGCGTTAATGAACTTTGCAACGCTGGTACGTGCATTTTCGTAACGGCGCGTGGCTTCATCCGATAAATGGTGCGCACCGCGGTGCACGTTTGCATTCGTCCCCGTGTAAAAATCTACTAAGGCGTCGATAACGGCCTGAGGTTTTTGTGTTGTTGCCGCATTATCTAGGTAGACCAGCGGCTTGCCGTCTACCGTTTTAGATAAAATAGGAAACTGGGCACGAAGTGCTGCAACGTCTAAGCTCATTTCACCTCCATTTGGGCGAAGCGCTCACTTAAAATTGGTGCTAGCCATTCACGGACTGCCGCATTAGGCACGTCATTTATAAGCTCTTGAATGAAGCCAAAGTTGAGCATTACAAGTGCTTTACTGCGAGAAACGCCGCGGGTAAGCATGTAATACAAGGCTTCTTCTTCAATTTCAGCAACCGTTGCACCGTGAGCACATTTTACGTCATCAGCATAAATTTCAAGCTCAGGCTTGGTGTTGATAACGCCACGGCGAGATAGCAACAAGTTGCGGTTATTAAGTTCAGCCAATGTCTTTTGCGCGTCGCGATGAATATGAATACGCCCGTTAAATACTGCTCGGGCCTTATCACCAACTATACCGCGCGCATTTTCTTCTGTTGTACCGTTAGGCATGGCGTGCTCAATGGTAGAGTGAAGGTCAAATAACTCGCCTTCCGCCAGAAGATAAATGGCGTTCATTTTCGCATCGGCAAATTCGCCGGCGTGATGAATATCTACATCTAAACGGGAAAGCTCACTTCCATAGCCCACCATGGTGCTGTTAAGCGTAGTGCGGTTATGTAGCTTAAAGTGGCTACCACCTAATTGCTTAGCTTTGCCGGTAAACATAGCAAAACGATAGTGCTCTAGATGTGCATCATCAGCCAAGTCATATTCAGCAAACGCTGTGGTTAAACTTTCAGTATCGCCAAAACCTTGCTCGATAACAGTAGCACTCGCGCCTTCAGCGACCTTCACCACCACACGCGTATGAGCATCAACATTTTGCGACGCCATGTTCACAATGCGCACTGGCGTGTCGATTTTCGCGCCTGCTTCAACATTAATAAATATACCGTGTTGGCACAGCGCATCGTTAACTAGGCCAAACATATGACGGGTTGGTTTAACCTGACCGTATACACTGCTGATCGCTTGCTGCGTGGCAGTATCATCATTATTAAGTGACGTGATGCTCATGCCAGCTGGCACATTTAGCGTGTTAACCTGCGTGACCAAGACACCGTCTACAAATACAAGGTCGATAGCATTTAGGTTATCGATAGCGGGTACCGGTAAACTATCTGCCTGAACCGCTTGCTTAGCTTCACGCTTCTCAAGGGCGTTAACGGCGTAAAACGCCAGCTTTCGTTTCTACGGGCTGGCCAACCATCAGCTTTTAACTTTTCTAAGGCCTGCTGACGCACGGGCGCTAAGTAATCGGAGATTTGCGCCGCATCAATGACCTGTTCTAGCCATTGACTCATGCTTCAGCCTCCTCGTACGCTTTACCTAGGAATGCGTATCCGCTCTTCTCTACTTCTAGCGCTAGTGACGCGTCACCGCTTTTCACAATTTTGCCGTCGGCAAGAATGTGAACAAAGTCAGGCTTGATGTAGTCTAGAAGACGCTGGTAGTGGGTAACAACGATGAAGCTACGCTCACCGTCGCGCTGGCTATTAACACCATCGGCAACAACCTGAAGTGCNTCAACGTCAAGGCCNGANTCTGATTCATCNAGAATACAAAGCTTTGGCTCTAGCAAAATCATTTGCATGATTTCGTTACGCTTCTTCTCACCACCAGAGAAACCTTCGTTTACACCGCGCTTCAAGAAATCCAATGGAAGCTGTACCTGCTTGCACGCTTCTTTTGCTTTCTTTAAAAACTCAGCAGCTGTTAATGGCGCTTCGCCGCGCTGTTCGCGCATAGCGTTAACTGACTCTTTCATGAATTCCATATTGCTTACGCCAGGAATTTCAACTGGGTATTGGAACGCAAGGAAAAGGCCTTCACGGGCACGTTCTTCTACTTCAAGCTCTAATAGGTCTTTACCGTTAAGCGTGGCTTCGCCTTCGCTTACTTCGTAACCATCACGACCAGATAGGACGTAGCCTAGTGTACTTTTACCGGCTCCGTTGGGGCCCATGATAGCGTGTACTTCACCAGGTTTAACTTCAAGGTTAAGACCTTTAATGATGTTTTCTCTTCCACGCTGGCATGTAAATTCTTGATACTAAGCATTGATTACCCCACTGAACCTTCAAGACTAATTTCGAGCAGCTTGCCGGCTTCTACGGCAAATTCCATTGGCAGCTCTTTGAATACTTCTTTACAGAAACCGTTAACAATCATAGAAACGGCCTTTTCTGTGTCTAAGCCACGCTGCTGACACAGGAATAATTGTTCGTCGCTCACCTTCGATGTTGTTGCTTCGTGCTCAACAATGGCTGAAGGGTTGCGGCTTTCGATATACGGGAATGTGTGCGCGCCACATTTGTCACCGATAAGTAGCGAGTCACACTCGGTGAAGTTACGTGCTCCGTCTGCGCGAGGGCCCATTTGAACCAGCCCGCGATAGGCGTTGTTACTGTTACCCGCTGAGATACCTTTAGAGATAATGGTCGACTTGGTATTTTTACCCACGTGGATCATCTTAGTTCCGGTATCAGCCTGCTGGCGACCGCGCGTTAGCGCTACTGAATAGAATTCACCTACACTGTTGTCGCCTTTAAGTACACAGCTTGGGTACTTCCACGTAACCGCAGAGCCCGTTTCAACCTGCGTCCACGAGATTTTCGCATTAGTATGCGCTACACCACGTTTTGTCACGAAGTTGTAGATACCGCCTTTACCGTTCTCGTCACCTGGGTACCAGTTCTGTACCGTTGAGTATTTAATTTGCGCATCGTCCATTGCCACTAGCTCAACCACTGCCGCATGCAGCTGGTTTTCATCGCGCTGTGGTGCAGTACAACCTTCAAGGTAGCTTACGTAGCTGCCTTCATCAGCAACAATCAAGGTACGCTCGAACTGACCGGTGTTCATTTCGTTAATACGGAAATAAGTAGAAAGCTCCATTGGGCAACGTGTGCCTTTTGGAATATAAACAAATGAACCGTCAGTAAATACAGCGCTATTAAGCGCAGCAAAATAGTTATCTGTGCGCGGCACTACCGAACCGATGTATTTCTTTACAAGGTCTGGGTACTTCTGTACTGCCTCAGAAATTGGGCAAAAGATCACTCCCGCTTCTTCAAGCTTATCGCGGAACGTAGTTACAACCGATACCGAGTCGAATACCGCATCTACCGCGACGCCTGCCAGCATTTCCTGCTCGTGTAGAGGAATGCCCAGCTTTTCATAGGTGCGAAGTAGCTCAGGGTCAACTTCATCTAGCGACTTAGGCTTATCTTTCATACTCTTTGGTGCCGAGTAATAAGAAATGGCCTGATAATCGATTTTCGGATAGTCGACATGCGCCCAATCAGGCTCTTCCATTTCTAGCCATGCATGATAAGACTTCAAACGCCATTCAAGCATCCATTCAGGCTCGTTTTTCATTGCTGATATGCGGCGGATAACCGACTCGTCCAGGCCGCTTTCAAACGTTTCCGATTCGATTTCTGAATAGAAACCCGCATCGTACTTTCTTTCTAACGCCTGTTCGATCTGTTCACTCATGTTGGGATCTCACTTGTTTGCCTGCATTTGCTGCCACTAACCTTTCTATTTAACTGGCAAATAAATCACCCCACGGTCTTGGTAATTTATATCGACTTTCAACTTCAACAACTTAATTTACTTGGGTAATTCCCCAACAGCATTGTCGAAACTGCCAGTTACATTGCGGACAGCCTAAAATTTTGGTGCCGTAGTATATAATACCCGACTATTTCACTCAAATATTCAGCCATTAATTTATGGCCACTTACGCGTTTTAAACGCTGCTTAAAGGTCAATTTCCTTCAAACGCGCATTAATTTTCTTCCACATTCACTAAAATAAAAAAGAATGCGCTAACACTAACTACGCTTTGTCTACTACAAAAACCCGCGCTCAACGACGGTATAGGCGTTTATGCTGAAACCGCTTGGCGTAGTCTTGTGGTTACATCCACTACTTTTTGTATTACGTAATCGATGTCTTCTTGGGTCGTAAAACGCCCCACGCTGAATCTAATTCCTGCATGCGCCAATTCGTTGCTGCGGCCAATCGCTTTCAGCACATACGAGGGCTCTAGACTCGCTGATGTACATGCCGACCCTGAAGATACAGCAATATCATTTAAGCCCATCATCAAGCTTTCACCGTCTACACCCGCAAAGCTCACATTTAAAATACCCGGGATACGCTGTGTTGCGTGCCCATTTAAATAGATATCGTCGAGCTGTTGAAGGCCTTGCCACAGCGATTCACGCAGCGCTAATATGCGCGCACTGTCCTCTTCCATTTTTGAAGAAGCTAGCGCGATGGCTTCACCCATTCCAACAATTTGGTGGGTGGCTAATGTACCCGACCGCATGCCGCGCTCGTGGCCCCCGCCATGAATTTGTGCCACCAGATTAATTTTAGGACGGCGACGCACATATAGTGCCCCCATACCTTTCGGGCCGTATATCTTGTGCGCCGATATAGACAGCAAATCTATAGGAAGCTCAGCTAAATCAATGGCAATTTTGCCCACACTTTGCGCACCATCCACATGAAAAAGAATGCCTTTGTCACGACAAAGCTGGCCAATAGCTTGAATGTCTTGGATAACCCCAAGTTCATTGTTCACATGCATCACCGACACCAAAATAGTGTCGTCGCGCAACGCATTTTCGAGATCATTTAAATCAATTAAACCGTTTGGCAATACTTCAAGATAGGTAACCTCAAAGCCTTGGCTTTGTAAGAACTCACAGGTATCCAACACCGCTTTATGTTCGGTGTTAACGGTAATGATATGTTTGCCTTTATTGGCATAACCTTCGGCGACGCCTTTTATAGCAAGATTGTTCGATTCAGTGGCCCCCGAAGTAAAAACAATTTCTCTAGGGTCGCAATTAATCGCGTCGCTGATTTGATTTCTAGCAACATCAACCGCTTCTTCTGCCATCCAGCCGAAGCGATAACTACGAGAAGCTGGGTTACCAAAGTTGCCATCCAGCGTTAGGCATTTTGCCATTGCCTCGGCCACACTTGGGTCTACCGGTGTTGTTGCTGCGTAATCTAAATAAATGGGTGTTGATAAAGCCATGCGTTACTCAATACCAATTTAAAGTTGAATACTAACTTCGATATCTTTGGTGATATGACGAAGTGATGCATTACCGTCTTGGCGGTCGGCTACTTCTTGCACATCACGCTTTGCCATTAACTCGCCCAACGTAATTGAATTCAAAAACGCCGCAATGCGATCACTTAGGTCTTGCCACAAGCTGTGCGTTAGGCAGCGATCGCCGCCTTGACAGTCTGCTTGTCCTTGGCAACGTGTCGCATCAATGGACTCGTCGACGGCGCGAATGACTTCGCCTATCGCAATTTTGCTTGCTTCACGGCCTAACAAATAGCCGCCGCCAGGCCCGCGGAACGCTGTCTACCAATTGCTCTTTACGCAATCGAGAAAAAAGCTGTTCAAGGTAAGATAAAGAAATTTCTTGTCGTTCTGAAATGTCGGCAAGAGGCACTGGACCACGCTTTGAATGCAAAGCGACATCAAGCATTGCGGTAACCGCATAGCGCCCTTTCGAAGTGAGTTTCATTGGATTCTCCCGCCGTTTTATAGTGCGGGAATTTTCACATACCCGACTAAAATGGTCAAGTATAAGACCCAGTAAATTAGTCAGGTATTATTGATTCGATTCATCGCTTTTTTGTATCCGGGCTTTCGTTTCGTTTAAGCACCATCCTATTAAGCACTATTAGGCGCAAAATTTGCGCGGAAAGGTCTGCTAATAAAAGGCGATGAATGGCTTATTTGAAGGGTAAATAATATTGGCGACCATAAGCGCTATTTGTTTGCATTTAAGTGAATATGAGCAAGAATACTGTCTGCTATCCGATGTGATTGAACGGTATCAATTTGATGGCGCAACCCACGCAACACTTGATGTTTAGCACCTGATATAGCCCTGGCTGTCGCAACACCGCCACTGGGATGCACCATGTGATCAACATCTCCGTGTATCACTAATGTTGGGGCTTTGACATTTTGAAGCATTGGCGTTCGGTCCCCGGATTTCATAATAGCACCGATTTGCCGGAACATCGCTTTTGCATCACTTTTGCCACCATTGCGCTGCCATGCCAAACGCGCGTACTGATGCCATTGGTTTACGGCTCCGTTTGCAGCTACATCGCCAATATGCGTCATCATTGCCTGATAGTTTTTTACTGCGTCTTTTTCGTTCATTGGCGCTTTAGCTCTTGCCATTCGCCATAGCGTTGAATAAGAGGGTTGCCCTACGCGGCGATTNCCTGTCGTCGAGAAAATAGACGTCATAGATATCACTTTTTCAGGATGCAGACTTGCNAGNGTCTGTGCAATCATCCCTCCCATAGACATTCCTGCGATATGTGCGCTTGATATATTTAGCGCCTCTAACAACTGTGCAGTATCTTCAGCCATCCGTTCAAGTCCATATGCACCTTTCGGCGACCTTCCTCTTAACTGCTGTAATAGGCTGGGATGCGGTGTGTCGCTGCGTACTGACCTTCCTGCATCACGATTGTCAAAGCAAATAACGCGAAATCCACTAGAAACTAAACGCTCAATAAGCGCGTTTGGCCAATAAACCAACTGAAGACCTAAACCCACAATAAGTACAATGGTGTCGGTATTTCCGACACCATGTTCGGCATAGCAAAACCTATCACCGCTTTTAAGCGTTACGTATTGCTCATGATGCTGGGCTAAACTCATTTAAAGCTCTCGTGATTTAATAAAAGTAAGTGTGCGTCTATTAAAATTTCTATTCAAACTTAAGCGCTGGATCGTCTACACGACCTTTCCGAAAAATCTTCACGTCTTGTGCATAATTGAACGACATAGACCAAGGAAACTGCATGCCTTGACGTGGCAACTGTTCTAAAGAGCGTTGGATGTAGCCAGCGCCAAAGTTTAGCAACGGTTGTGTTTCCATATTTGGGTCTGCTACAGGTGTACACTGTGTAAAGCCGTGCTCTTCCATATGATTGAGCAATCGCGTGAAATGTTCACATAGAAGGCCAATTTTTAGTGTCCACGATGAAGCTGTATAGCCCACCGCAATAGCAAAATTAGGCACGCCACTGAGTAACATACCTTTATACGTAACACATTCTGGAAGCGAAACAGCTTCACCATCAATTTTTGGCACTATCCCTCCTAAAGGCAGAAGGTTTAATCCAGTGGCTGTTACTATAATATCTGCTTCAATATGCTGGCCCGAATCAAGTTTAATGCCCGTTTCAGTAAACGTATCTATAGTATCTGTTGCAACCGACGCCTTACCTTTCGAAATTGACTCGAATAAATCTCCACCCGGAACTGCACACAGTCGCTGCTCCCAAGGATTGTAAGGTGGGTTAAAGTGTATATCTACTGGATATCCTTCGGGTAACATTTTTGCATTAAGACTGCGTATTATTTTGCGCGCACGATGCGGAAAGCGCTGACAAAATGCGTACACCCAACGCTGTTTCGCTATGTTAAACCAACGCGCAGCTTTAAACGCTGTATCCTCGCTAAACCACGCGCGTAAATGTTTTGCGATTGGGTCATCTACGGGCACAGGCAATACGTAGGATGGCGTTCTTTGCAGCATAGTCACGTGCGATGCGCTTTTCGCTAGTGCGGGAACCAGCGTTACCGCCGTTGCACCGCTTCCGATTACCACGACGCGTTTGTTTTCGTATTCCAGATCTTCAGGCCAATGCTGTGGATGTACAATCTGACCGTTAAATTGTGATTGCCCTTTGAAATGTGGTGCATAACCTTTATCGTATCGATAATAACCCGAAGCGTTAAATATCCATCTGGCGGCAATGTGCTCTTGCTGCCCACTCTCTTCTGACTTTAACGTAACCCGCCAATAGTGTTTATCGCTTTGCCAATCTATATCTACCACACGAGTTAAAAAACGTATGTGCTCTTTAATACCGTTTTCAGCCGCGGTTTCTTCTACGTAAGCCTTTATTGAACGACCATCAGCAATGGCCTTTTTCTCTTTCCAAGGTTTGAATTCGTAGCCAAAGGTGAATAAATCAGAATCTGAGCGTATTCCCGGGTATTTGAATAAATCCCATGTGCCGCCCAAATCACCGCGGGCTTCTATAATAGAATATGAAAGGTCAGGACATTTTTTTTGAATGTGGTAGGCGCAGCCGATACCCGAAATTCCGGCTCCAACAATTAGTACGTCGAGTAATGGCGCTGTTTCTTGCATAACGTCCCTGAAAAGTGATGATCAACCTTCCATCTCAATGTATGTTGGAGTTATGCATGAGTCAATGTGCTTGTTAATGTTTTGTAAAAACAAGCCTTTGTGAATTTTTACTATATAAGGGTGAAGGTTCTCGGCCTTAGCACCCGAAAATAGTATGCGGAATTAGAGTTAAATAGCGGGGTCGAAAGAAGAATGCGCCTTCTCTCGCTCTTGGGTTTCCGTTAGGTCGAAACCCGTTTCTGCGAAATCTTCAGCGCTAATATTGTGTAAATTATCGGTACACACATCGCCACCTAGTGACTGAATGACCTTGCACATCTCTTCCACTTTGGTGTCCATTTGGTGCATATGCTCTAGCATTATGCCCATCGCATTGGCCACAGGATCAGGGTTATCTGGCGCGACAGCATAGGCATCAAAACCATATTTCTGGGCAATTTTATCTCGCTCGGGGTTTACCGACGCATTCATCTCTTTTTGCTTCGAGATAATGATACGACCCGGGATCCCCACCGCCGTAGCGCCATCAGGAATATCTTTTACGACCACAGAGTTAGACCCTACTTTAGCGTTTTCACCTATAATAATAGGCCCTAACACTTTAGCACCAGCCCCAACTACAGCGCCTTTTTTAAGGGTTGGGTGGCGCTTACCTGCTCTCCAGCTAGTGCCTCCAAGAGTAACGCCGTGGTAAAGGGTGACATCATCGCCAATTTCTGCTGTTTCACCAATGACCACACCCATACCGTGGTCGATAAATACCCGTCGTCCTAACGTGGCACCAGGATGAATTTCAATCCCCGTAAGCCAACGGCTAAAGGTTGATAAACTGCGTGCCAACCATTTCCATTCAGCCTTCCATAGTTTGTGACTAATGCGATGCAGCCACACTGCATGAAGTCCAGGGTAGTTGGTTAGCACTTCAAAGGTGTTTCTGGCCGCTGGGTCGCGATGAAAAACACCTTGAATATCATCTTTTATACGGGCGAACATAGTGTTTACTCTTTTTCTTCTATCGCTGGTGCAGGGTCTGCATCGCCAGAGTTAGCATTCTTCACCGATTTATCGATAGACGCCAATATACCGCGTAATATATTAAGCTCTTGAGACTCAGGGCGTGCTCGGTTAAACAAGCGGCGCAGCTTAGTCATAACCACACCCGGGTGACTTTTGCGAATGAACGACGTGCCTTCCAGCGTGGTTTCCAAATGCGTATAAAAACGCTCTAAATCGTCATTCAGTGGATATTCTTCCTCAACACTTGGATATGTTTCGCGATTTAGATAGGCCATGCGAATCTCATAACAAAGGGTTTGCACTGCTGCTGCTAAATTAAGTGAGCTGTATTCAGGGTTGGCTGGAATACACATATGGAAGTGACACTGCTGCAGCTCTTCATTAGTTAAACCACTGTTCTCACGCCCAAACACCAAGGCTACC